>AUXO012228221.1_pt1 | contig 31205 bp, 54 predicted proteins | sample 768731 | NCBI WGS metagenome assembly AUXO01 (sample SAMN02715735, study PRJNA202380) | gut metagenome | biome: sheep rumen | host: Ovis aries | place: New Zealand: Palmerston North
GCAGAAGCCCGAAGCAGACCATACATCTCTTAACCAATACCATTGTCTAGCATTACTATCATTAAATGCTATTTGCTTACTCTTATCCAATCTAAATAAAGATAATTGTGACTTATCAATAGTATAACTTGCAGGTGTATTTGTTCCATTTGTTATATTACTAAAGAAACTTGCACCATATACCATATATTCATTCATTAATTCGATTGTAGAGTCAGTCCATTCGCCATCACTTGCATATCCATTAGTTACAGTCTTTGTCAACCAACTTCTATGTCTTAAAATATGACTAGAGCCAAAATCATTATTTATGACAGTTTTAAAAGGTGCTAAATAAGTAGTATACATTTTACTACCTTTATAACCACCTGTAGAAACATTACTATCATTCATTTTAGCAGTTCCCATACTTAATTCAGGTATCATTAAAACATGTGGTGTGGTACATTCTGTATCGCCACAATGAAGTCTATAATTAATATCTGCTACTAAATATTTTCTACCACTATTTCTACCTATAATATAATCACCGATAAATATATCATCAAATGTTCCATTAGCAATTTGAGTAGATAAAGTACCATCATAGAATAAATCTGTGATATCTTTACCTCTATATATTGAATTATGAAATCCTGCATTTGGTCTATTCAATATATCGCTTAATTGTTCATCTTTATAGTAAATAGAACTACTTTCTATTCCATTACCATTTTTTACTCTATATATTTTTTTACTCATAGATTATTCCTCCTATTCTATTGTCCTTGATAATTCAAAATCTAATATATTTTCTTGAATTTCTGCGACATCTTCTAATAATTGGTCAACATTAGGTGTAATTTCATCAATTTCATTTTGTAAATGACCTGCGACATCTGTAGATAATTGACCTTTTACATGTTCGAACCATGTATCAAAGTCACCTGTCATTGTATCAATTGTATTATCAAATATTGCTTGAATTTGAATAAATAATTGTTCTGTATCAGGTGTTTGTACTGTAGATATAACATTACCACAATCACTTGTTATAAATCTCGTATCAGTAACTAAATTTTGAGTTATTTCAGTAGTTCCTGCAGGAACACTAATTTTTGCAATTCTTAAATCATATATAGTAGATGTTCTAACTAAATCAGGAGCAACAGGGTTTTCTGCAAATGTACCTTTAACTACCATTGCAGTTATAGTCCTTTCAGTTAAATTCCATCTAATTACAACATTATCAATACGATTTAAAACACCATCGGCATTCTCTACTGTTAGTGTTTTAATTGCATCATTATCATATCTATAACCATTTATATTTGCAGAACCTATACTTACATTAACAGACATATCATCATTATCTGCTAATACTTGGCAACCATTATTAAATATACCATTAGTAAAATATGTGGCTAAATGTCTTGCAAAATCTTCTGCATAATAGACTCTATCGCCATCAACATCATTAAAAAAACTAAACTTTTCCATATCATCATCCTCCTTTAAGAATTAATATCTATATTATCAACAAATGGTATTCCAAATGTGACATATATTTTTTGATTATTATTTTCAATAGTTTCTTCTATTTCAGTAATTCTTCTTTTTAGTGTTATTCCCCATGACTCTTTGTTGATATTAACAATGTCACCTAAATCCCATAATTTTTTATAGTCATCGGCATATACTGTTACCTCTAGAGTTATAGTTTGTTCTACTAAATTCTCATTACCTTTAGTTTTTAATACTTCTTTGTATTGTGCAAGTGTTAAATCACCTTGATTTTCAGATTTAGCATCTACAAATACCTCTCTTAAATCTAGGTCGGTATAAGTTCCACTTGTTACTTCTGCCATTATTCTTGCATCATCTTCACCTTGACCACCTATTAATGCATAATTCTTTTCAGTTTTAGCACTATAAGTGTAATTGGCTACTTCTATATTTGATTTATCTTCACTAAATTCATATCTAGGATTTACTGATTGTGTTTCAGTCCTATCTTTACCTTGATAATTTTCATAAATATACTTTTTATTTGGAATATCAATTGATATTCTATGTGCAATTGTTGATAACTTGGCTAAACTAACCAAATATTCATATACATTCTTATAACTTACTTGAAAAATAACATTATCTGAACTAATATCAGTATTTTTGATTTCTAAACGAGAAAAAGGAGTCATTGCATTCAATATTTTCCTTTCACCTGCTAAATATGTACCATTGTGATTAATTTTATTTTTTATTATTCTTCTTTCTAATATACTAGATAAGAACCTACCATAAATTATAACTTCAACACCTGCTTCACCTGCATCGTTGATTGTATAACTTTCAACAATTCCAACTTCTACTGCATCACTTCTAATTATTAAATTATCTTTTTGTAGAAATTTATAAGTATTTTCATTTAATGGGATATGAAGTTCGAACTCACCTGCTTCAAAGTATTTTCTTCGCCATCTTAAAGACTTAAAAAAATCAATTATTCCGATGAGTTCGACATTTTTGTTATATACATATATTTCAAATTCTTCAATCATTATACTGCCTCATATTCATTTGAATACTCAATTACTGCTTCTAGATTATCTACACCTGTATCGGCATTATATCTAAAAGTATTACTTCCATGATGAACTTGTAAGAATTTACTACCATATACCATTAAATTATTTATATTTTCTTCTATCCCTGTACTTATAGGAATATAAACTATATTTTTATTTTGCCTATATGTACTTACTATAATCTTGTCACCTGCAGACATAGTTTTTTCAATTTTCATTTCTTCCCTAGTATCTACATTAAATAATGATGGATTTTCAACTGTATCATTTGCAGTAAATGTTATTGTCATACCAAACTCAATATTTGTATCATTTTGAATAGTAGCCATTGAAGTAGTATTTTTTCTACCAAATACAATACCACTATCACGAGGTATCCTTAATGCAAACTTAAATGCAGGTGACCATGTTGCCATCTGCATTATAGTTGGTTCTAAATCAGTAAAATATGGATTTTGGCATATCAAAGATATTTGAAAATGTCTATATAATCCTTTTTCATTGACTCTAATACTCTCTACTTTATAATTTATCTTTCTCTTTAAATCACCCTCATAGTAATATAATGTTCCTGTGGATTTTAAAGGGAAAACACGATACAACTTTTGTCTATTAGCAATAATATCATTTCTAATAGCACCTTTTATAACAATATTTCGCTTTTCAATTGATGTTCCTACATAACTTTCACCAATTGCATAAGCACTTTTCATACCTGCAACTACACCTAATACTTCATGTAATCCATCGACACTTTCAAGGAAGAATGGAAATTTATAATCAAAGGTTATTTTTTCACCTAAATATGACATACATACTATTCTTTTAGCCATTTTCTATTCCTCCTATCCTACCATCTTTTGATATTGTAACTCTTGTCTTATTCTTCTAGCATACTCACTAGGTGAGTCTTTTGGTGAGTAAATATTGAATGTATTATTTTCAACACTACTAACAGGATTATTTGCACCTGTACCTAACGATAAACCATTAGTTCCAATGCTATTCAAATTAACTTTAGTATCTAAATCAAAGTCTGTTGGTAATGAATTTTGTATCATACTATTAACATCTTTCATTTCAGATGTAAAACCAACACCAATACCTTTTGCAAGATTACTACCAATTTCATCTCTAAATACTGTTGATGGTGAGTGAATACCAAATATTCCTTTTATACCTTTAACTATTGAACTACCAAAGCCTTTTATCTTATCCATTACCCAATCTTTAGCATTCTTAATACCATTCCATAATCCTTTAACCAAATCTTTACCTACATTAGCCATTCCACTTATTCCACTAACAATACCATCTTTGACTTTTCCTAGTAATTCTTTACCTACACTCAACATTTTTCCAAAGTAATTTCCTATTCCTTTAACTAAAGAACCTATTATTTGAGGTATTTTTGCAACAAGTTGAGGTATTGCTTGTACCAAACCTACTGCTAATTTAACAGTTAAGGTAATACCTGCTTCAATTATTTTTGGTAAATTATCAGTAATTGCCATAATTAATTTATCAATTATTTCAGGTATTTTATCAATTAAATCAGGTAAGGCATTTATTAAACCATCTGCTAATCCTAATATCAATTGAATACCTGCATCAATAATTAAATCAATATTATCTAGTAATGTAGTTACCATAAGAACTAATGCATCAATCATTTGTGGAATTAATGTTGGTAATTGTTCTGCTATACCTTGAACTAATGAAACTATTAATTGAATACCCATTTGCATTATTTGTGGAAGATTTTGTATGATAGTAGATACTAACATATTAATTATTTCCATTACTGCACTCATTATCATAGGCATATTAGTAGTTAAACCATCTACTAATTTAGTAATAATCTTACTTCCTGACTCTAAAAATGCAGGTAATTGCTCTGAAATACCATCTAATATCATAGGTAATGCTTCAAATACTGCATCTACAACTCTATCAACTGCTTTTAATACATTATTAACAACTCCACCATTGCCATCACCATCGCCTACAAGAGATGAGAACAAATTCATTACCAATTGGCTTAAATCTGCACCATCTGTTGCTAAACCTGTTATTAAGTTACTCCATGCAGATTTTGTTGCTTTAATAGAACCCTCAATTGTTCCCATTGCTTCTGCTTGTGTAGTTCCTGCAATATTACTTGCTACTTGGATTTCGTGGATTGCTTCTGTGATATCTGCAAAGTTAGAAACATCATATTTCTTTCCTGTCAATTTCTCGGCATCTTTAAGTAATCGTTCCATTTCGGTCTTAGTGCCTCCATATCCCAATTTTAGATTATCAAGCATATTAAATTGACCTTTTGCAAAACCACTATATGCATTTTGAATTGATTGCATATCAGTACCGAATGTATTTGCATTATCAGACATATCTCGAAGTGCTTGGTCTGATAATTTCGCTGCCTTTTGAGTGTCGCCATTTAAAGAAACAATCATACTTTTACTAAATCCTGTAACTGTTTCCATATATTCATTAGCACTCATACCTGCAGTAGAGAATGCATTATTGGCATTTGCTATAACTGTATTAGCAACATCATCACCAAATAATTTTTTAACACCACCCTCTAATTGTTCGAACTCACCAAAACCTGCAACTGCATCTTTTCCTATATCTAACATTGCAGAACCAACAGATTTCATTGCACCTGCCAATCCTTTAATACCTGCAATAATACCCTCACTAATTAAGTTTCCTTTTATCAAATCACCTAATGTTAAGGTTTTTTGACCTGCATTTTCTTCTTCTTTAGCAAAGTCTTTTATAGATTTAGCATCACTATCAAAACTTTTACCTGCTTTATCTAATATTGAATTATTATCACCTATTTTCTTTGATAAATCACTACATTCAGATTTAGCATTATTCATTTTGATTTTGTAATCATTAATCTTTTTATTATTGCTATCATAGGTACTTTCTGCTTTAGATAACTCTTTTTCAAGTTCTGCTACTACTTTTTCTTGTTTTGATATTTCAGAACTTGATGCAGTAGTGCTATTTTTCATCTTTTCTAATGCTTGTTTTTCACTATCTAATGAATTTTTAAGTTTATCTATTTCAGTTTTATTTTTTGTTTGTTGTTCAGTAAAATTCTTAATTGCATCGGCACATACTTTAACAACATTTTGTTCTTCTTTTAATTTTTTATTTAATGCATCATTTTGAGTTCTTAAATCACCTATCTTTTGACCATTATTATTAAATTCAGTTGAGGCTAATTTTAATTCACTACTAACTGCTCTTAAATTACTATTAATGTTTCTTAATGCTTTAACATACTCACTTTCACCTGATAATTTTACTGTACCACCAAATGAACTTGCCATAGATTTCACCTCCTAATCTAGCCATTCATCATCTTTTTGTTGCTCTTTAGCAACTTCTTCATAAGTAGTTTTCTTTTCCAAATCGTGATAGAACTTATAAAGTTCCCATTGGCGATTAAACTTCTTAATTGTCATTCTAAAAACTTCTTTTTCTGAATAACCTAATTTGTTATGTCCTATAAACAAAAACCACGAGAAATCTATTGGTGTATTATCATCTTCCTCGTGGATTATTCGTTTTTTGAGTTTTCATCCTGTGTAGAGTCAATAACTGTTTGATTTAATTGATTTGTGGCATTTGCTATACCCATTGCAGTTATTAATCTACCTACTTGTTTTTCTGTTAATAAAGGTTGTTTTTCTGTTGCAGTTTCATTATCAATATCAATTGCTTCATTTATCATTTCTTTAATACCAAATATTAAAGCCTTGATATCAACTTCTCTTGTTTCATATACATCTTGTTTTACAACATTACCATTTGCATCTTTAACTTCTTGTGTGATTGGTTTTCCTTTCTCATCTAATTTGACAACTCTATTTCCATCTTCATCGTAAACAAAGCCATCAGTCAACTCACCCCATTTTTGGAATGTGCCATATTCAATCTGAATTGATTGCATTACATTTAAGTTAAATATTGCTTTATATTCCTTTCCATTAACTGTAAAAACTGTTTCCTTTTCTTTCATCTTAATTCCCTCCTATATAATTAAAAAAAGGGTAAAGATACTAGACATTTTCTTCTAGTTCTTTACCCTTTCTTCTATCAGATTTTTTCACTGTTTCTTCGAAAAGATTTACAAATTGTTTTATTTCTTTGTATCTTTCTTCTGATACTTCTATAACTTGATTTAACTTATAAAATTCTTTTGTATTTTTATCATTAAATCTTTTTATAACTTTGCACTTCATTATGCACTAGCAGTCAATAGACTATCTAAATATTCACTTGCTTCTGCATAAGTAGTAAATGTTTTAGATTTTGACCATTCTCCATTAGATTTTCTCATTACTGAACCCTCAATAGATACAGTAGTAAACTCAACAGACTCACCTTTTGTTGCTTCATCAGGCATTGTGTCTTTGAATTTTACTTTTGATAAAAATTCAACTTTGTATTTATAAGTACCATTTACCACTTTAGTTAATATTCTACCAAATGCGATATATGGTGCTACATCAGTATCTTTTCTAACGATTTCACCCTTTTCACTAATATTATGTCCTAATAGTGGTGCTAGAACTGTGTCATCATCATCATCAACAGTTATAGTAACTGTACCTTTATTAAAAGTATAATCACTTTCTGCCAATGCATCATCTGCATATAATTCTGCACTATTTAATTCTAATGATACTTTACAATCAATAGCCTTACCTAGTGATTTAGGTTCAATTACTTCCTCATTATTGTCTAATAATGAATATCTAAAATTCTTTAAGCCAATTCTTGCCATTATATTACACTCCTCTCTTTAGCAAATGTTATTGTCTTATGGTATAGTCTTGTATCTTCTTCGAACATATCAGGACTATCCTCAATCCAAACATAATCATTATTTATTAATATCTTTTTAACTTCTGAAACAATATTTAGATAATTACCATCAGTATAGATATCAAAATCAAATTCAGAAACACTATAAATTGGTTTATTGTCTGCTTCTACTCTTGGTTGATTATCTATCTCGTGATAGGTAATAAATGTTTTTAAGTTACCTCTATATCGAATAAATGCTATAGGTATATCTACACCATCAACATTAAAATCATTAAATAATTGTTCTATTTCTCTATTCATAACTACTCCTTTGGTAAGTATTTTTCTTGTATTTGTTTCATCGCATTTTCAATTTCCTGTTTTTTAAACGATTTTCTAAAGAAAGGCTTTTTTGCCTCACCTCTACTCGTTCCATATTCTCTTGCCATTGCAACTAATGGTGCAGGATGTTTTTTTTGTGCATCTAAATAGCCATATATCATAACTTTGTTATTAATACTGTCATCAGATGGTGTTCTATATGTTTTTGAAACAAATAAGCACTTACTTAATCTATCAGTAGATTTGAATGCCCTTGACAAATTGTTTTGAACAGTCCTTTTAACTGTTTCTGCACCTGCTTTGGTCATTTCACCCATCATTTTTGGAGTTGCTACTGCCAATTCCTCAAATGATTTAATTAAATCATTAGGTATCTCTGAATTAAAGTGTGCCATTACTTAACAACTACTTTCGCTTGAATTTCTAATTCAATAGAGTCCTCATTTATATTATTTAAGTATTCAATGGTATATTTTTTATTATTGTACTTAATAAACATATCTCTTGTTATTTCAGTTCTTGCAGGATATCTAATAGTAAAATTGGTATATGCTTTTTCAAAATCGGTATTATTTTGAATTAAAGTATATCCTTTTGTAGTTTTTACATTAGCATAAGTGCTTAATATTAAAGTTTCTGTTGGCTTTGAAAAGCCATCTGCATCTTTAACATTAATAACTGAATAAATTCCAATAAGTTTATCATATTTACCTGCATTTTTAACAGTATTACTCATAATAAATTCCTTGAATGCATATCTAATATAGTTTGAACTACTTTATTGACATTATTTCCATCAACATAGTATGACCTTGTATCATACATATCTTGACATAATACATAAACAACAATAATAAAATCGGCATATTGGTCGATTGTATCATCATCTACTCCTGTGTTATTTTTTATAAAGTCAATAGCAACATTTTTGATTGTTTCTAAATATGCTTCATCTGCTTTTGTTAGTTCAGATATTCTTAAATAATTTTGAATATCACTTACTGTGATATCACTTACTTTAGTAATCATAACTATTCCTCCTTTCGGTTAGGAGTTTGCCTGAACAATTGAATTACTTACTCTTATTTTTTTGATGATTTTTTATCATCTGTGTTTTCATCATCAGTTTTTGACTCTTCACCATTATTTTCTTCATCTTCATTTGGTGTTAAGTCTTTATTTTCATCTAAATTACTATCTTTTTCCTTTTCTTTATCATCAGTTTCGTTATCATCTGTAACTTCATCTGATGTATTATTTAATTCTGCTTCTAATTCAGTAATTTTATCTTTTAAAGATTGGATTTCAACATCTTTTTCTGCAAGTTGGCTTTGAAGTTTTGCAATTGTTTCTTTCGCTTCTTTATTAGATATTTCTTTTTCTGAATAAGGTGCAATAAAACCTGCATCTAAAAGGGCAGATGCTAATTTCTTATCTTCGATTTTAACAGTCTTGCCCTTTACTGCAGATATAGTATTATTTGCAAATCCTTTTAATACTAGATACATTATTTACCTCTTATTAAGCAGATTTGATAGTTAATTTAGATAATTTTTGAAGATGTTCAATTTTAGCATCACATTCTAACCATGCAACTACACCTGTAGCATGTTGTGTAGCATATTTTTCTCTTAATACTTGGATTTCTAATTCTTTAGTAGTTTTAAGAGCGATACCACTAAAGTTACCAAAGATAATTGGTGATTTTCCACTTTCAATTCCAACCATATTGTCTGAAACATATACAGGGTAACCTAAAACCATACCATCAAATTCACCTGTTGGGTCAGGTTGGAACATTGGTCTTTCATTACCATCTTTCATTGTTTCAAGAACTGTTTGAGTGTCTTGGTTCATTACCCATATAGAACCTTTTCTAAATGATTGAATTACTTTATTTTTAACTTTAACTAAATCATCATAAGAGATAGCACCTGCTACTTCACTTTCTACAGTTTGAGATGCAGGAATTTCACTACATCCTGTGATTTTTTTTTCAGTACCATTTAATACTTCACCTTCAAGGAATAATTTTACATATTCTGCAATGATATTAATAACAATATTAACTAAATCAATATCAGTATTATTAACTAATGAATTACCTATTTTTGCTAATGCTCCAATTAAGTAATCTTCTAATGTTACTGATGAGAATTTACCTGCTTTTTCTACTAATTCAGTAAAATCAGTAGCATAATCAACAGTTATATCATCATCACCATTTTTACCATATACAGGTATTTCTAATTTTCCTTTAGTGTTATATTTTGTTGCTTTATCTAATATTGGTGACATATTATAAGCAGTCATTATGATTTTATTTGCAATTGTAGTTGGTACAATTACACCATTAGTTCCTTGTGAAAATGAACTACCATCTCTTGTTTCACTTAATACTTCATTTCTGATATATTTAGCAAAACTTTCGATATCTCTAGTTTCAATTTCTAATGCTCTTTCTTCTTCAGACATATTATCTTCCTCCTTTTTCTTATCTTCTTCTTTTTTAGCATCATCAACTAATTCTCTGCTTTGTTCAAAAGCCTCCATAGTTTTATTTATGGCATCTATTTCATCTTTTAATTGATTAAATAGTTTTTCTTCATCTTCTGTAAATGCTCTTTCTTCTGCCTTTACATCATTTAGTAACTTATCCATTTGAGTTACTTTTTCATTTTTTTGTTCTTCTAAACTTTTCATCTTTCTTTTCCTCCTTTTACTTCATTTAGAATATTCTCATATTTTGAGTAATTTATTTTTTCAACATCCACATTTTGTGGTTGTTCAGGCACTTCCTCATCTGCTCTTATTTCTTTATAACCTCCACGAACTACTTTAACTTGATTTGTACTATCAATAGTAACAGTTCCATCAGTTATTGAATAAGGCATCTTATATAGTTGACTACCATTGTCAATTGTTCCATAAACAAATTCACCATCGTAATCTTCTAACCATCCATCTTTGAATAGTGTTCTATATGTACTACCTAACACTTCTCTTTTTTGTGATGCAGTCATATCACTAAAGTTTGGTGTTGACTCTTCACCATTATTTTCATCTACTGTGTAAGAATTATCTTCAAAATCCTCACTACGATATTCAATAACAGTTGCATCATCACCTCTTAATTCAATAGATGTTCCTATGTAAGCAGGTATTTTTTTATCATCTATAATAGATACTTCAAATAAATCAATATCTCTTACACTTCTTTCTCTTAAACCATTTTTATTGATAACCTCTTCATCTTTATTACAAGAAAAACCAAAAGACCATCCTCTTAATTTTTTCTTTTTTGCTTTTTCAATTACATCAGAGTCAGTTATTTCAACAATGGCTCTTAAACCAATATTATCTTCATAAAGTTCTGCAGTACCATCTTTGGTATTTGCTAATTCTTTATCGTAATCATGGTCTAATAAAACTTTTACAGATGGATTTTTTTCAAGTGCCCTCCTAAATACTGTTGGTAATATTTTCTCTATAAATTGACCTTTCTTGTCATATAGAATTTTAGAAAATCTATCAACTGCATTTACATAGCCATCAATTATGACTTTGTCGTTTCTTACTTCTATTTTCATTTTTTTCACCTCCTCCATCGTTCATATTCATTACTGAACCTGTATTTGGTGTGTAATATTTACCTGTGTCAATATCATATAAGACATTAGCAAGGTTCATACTTACAACATCTAGTCCATCAATTGAATAATAATCTTCTGCATCTCTTATTTCATTCTTTGTCATCCAACCTGTATCAGATGCAATTTTATATGCTTCATATCTTTCTTTTAATGAACCTCTTGTTATTTTCTTTGTATCAAATGCAAAATAAAAGAGTCCTTTTTCTGACTCTAACAAGAAATTCTTATTTAATGCATATTCAATTGCACTAATAATTGGCATAACACCATCTTTAATTGTATTATTATAATCTGAATAAATATGAAATACATCATTTATATCATCTTTCAATGTCTTTTTTCTTTCATTAATTTGTAATTCTACAGAGGAATTTGCACCCTCTTTAAAATCCAAACCATCATTTAAAATGATTACATTATCTTCACTATTATTTCCATAATATTTATTCCATGCATCTTTTAAGGCTTTTATTTCTTCTTTACCTAGTTTTTTAGTAGCAGTAAGAAAACCTTTTTTTGCTCCACCCTTTTTAACTAATCCTAATTCATAAAGAATAGTTGTAAAAGCAGTTTCTATTGATTTTGATATTTCATCAATAGCACTTATTCCTTTAACTCCATCTTTGGTATTTCTTAAAACTGTAATAAAATTATACAATTCATAATCTTTACCATAGACATTGTATTTTGCATCTTTAAATATTGGGTCATAATTTGTTTGTGGTGATACATAACTTGGTTCAACATATTTCAATGCTTTAAATTCATTTCTATATTTTTCAATATAAACATAAGCACCTTTGTCTGTAAGGTAATCATTTACAATTGATTTTTTTAATTGAAATGGGTCAAGTAAATCACCTGTATCTTGATTTAAAATATATAATCTATTATCATCAAGAACTTCTTCAATTTTTCTATTACCTTTATCATCTGTAACATATTTATACATTCGAATAGGTAACATTGCAATCAAGTTTGATATTCTATCAACTGCACTTGATACTGCAGGAACTGAAAGTGCTTTATCTCTTGTTATTTTTTCGCCTCTTAATAAACTTTTTAAAAGTAAATCTTGAGGTGTATCTGTTGTTTGTTCAGTTGTTTCATTTGATGTTGACTCTGCACTTGGTTCTTCTCTTTTAAATATTAAATCTATGATTGACATGTTTTCACCTCTTTTCTTTCAAAAGTAAAAACAGACATTTCTGCCTGTTTCATTTTATTTCATTATCTCACATTTACATTATAACATAATATGAGTGTGAAAAATGTGAAAGTTAAGCAACTTGAACAAAAAAGTTTCCATTTTCAAGAAATACTTCTTGTTGCAATAAATAAATACTATTTATAAGTGCTACAACCATATCTATTTTTCCATTGGATTTCTTTTTATTAACATATCTATTCATATTTGTATCAAAAACACATCTTGCATTTTGAAAATTAATTTCAAGTAATTTATTATCTTCATATCTGAACTTACCATCCATTATTTTTTCATACAATAATTTTGTAGGTGGATGTAATGTATCAGAGTGTTGTCTAATTTGAACTGTCTGATATTTTTCATCCCATTTTTGAGCAGATGATAATGCATTATATCTATCATATCCTATAGCCATAACAACAACATCATATTTTTCTTCTATTGCAAACACAAAATCTTCAATAACTTTATAATCAACTGTTTTATCACCACAAGCGATACATTTCATAGCATTAATAAAATCATAATAATTAACTTTTTCAAATTGATTTTTTTCTTCTATTCTTCCCTCTGGAATAAATGATATTGCTTCTGCTAATATTACATCATCATCATTACTTGTCATTGCTACTGCACAGTTGTCATTAGTCATAGCAAGGTCAACACCAATATATACTTCTTTACCTGACCAATCAATTTTATCAACTTTGCATTTTTGTACTTCTGTTACATCTACAAAACTTTCAGTTCCTGCACCTTGATAAATAATATTACAATGTTTTGTAAGAAAGTTTTCTCTCTTACTTTCCATTTCAATTGCTTTAGTTCTTTTATCTAATAAATCTCTAAATACTGCCTCAACTTCAATTGCTAATGGATTTGATTGTAAAATAATATTATCATCATTAGTCCAATTTTTAGTTTCATTAGGTTCAAATAACAATGCAAATACTTTTTCATCATCGATGATATCATCTAATACTTTTTTTGCATAAGTTGTTTCAGTTTCCATCGGATTATCTACTGTAGGATATTTAGTGGAAATAATAAAACCTAATTTATTAAATACCAATAATTGTCCTGACCTCATCGCTTCAATGGCATAATCTGTTGGTAATGCACCAACCTCATCTGCAACAAATACATTTGGTTCTTTACCATCCATTCTATCTTTTGAATAATTTAAAGGTGTATAAATTGTTTCAGTTAAACTATGTCTGATACAATCTCTTAATATTTTAAATTCACCCTCTTCAAAGACACTTGTATTTGCTTTGATTAATGGTTCTAGTGCTTTTTTAATTTCTTTAGCCAATGCTCCATCAGGTGCAACTGAATAGAATTGAGAATATTTTGGTTCAAGGTAAAATAACAATAATATTACAAGTGCAACTATAAATGTTTTACCATTCTTTCTGCATATTTCTAATATTATTGTTTCATATCTTCTTTTATTTTTATTATCTCTATACACAGTACAAAGACTAGCAACTATAATAAGCCATTGATATCCTGCCAATGCTTCATATATTTTTCGACCTCTTTTTATACCTTTTGCCATTACTAATATTTTTAATATTTTATCTATTCTTTTCAATCTGCTAATATCGATTATATATTTACTAGATTTATTATCTGCAATATCTAAAAATATCTTACATTGTTTTTTAACATACTTTGGCGATATAAATTGCTTTTCACCATTTAATTCATAATACAATGGTGGTGGTTGTAATGTTCCATCAACTATCTTTTTAGCATAAATATAACTTGGATGAAGTTCTATATTATTGTTCTTCATTGTCATCATCTTCATTCAATATATCCATCAAAGTTTTCTTCTTTGTTGGAGTCGCATTGATTGATATTTTCGCTCTTGCTTGTGGTGATAATGACAATTCATTACAACATCTAAAAAAGTCTTTAGAGTACATATCCCTAACAGACTTTAGATTTATAATAGTTTTAACATCTAACTTATCTTTTACTTTACCATCTTCATCAGTTATCTTACTAGACTCATTTATCTCTTTTTCAAGACTCTCTAATCGTTCAATTGTGATTGCAGTTTGATTTAATAAATAAGTATCTAAATTACTTAAAATATCTTGATTAAGATTATTTAAGATATCTTTAAAAATTGCTTTTTGTCTTTTGTTAAGATACTTAAATGGTTTTATTTTATCATTAGCACCTCTTAATTTTTTTTCGCTTTCTTCTCTTTCTTTTCTTTCCTTTTTACTCATTTTCATTGAGTTTGTATCAATCGCTTTTGCAGGTCTTGCCATGATTATCACCTCCTATTTTTTTCAACAATTGATGGAAAATTTTCATTTTAGGCATTTTTTACACTTTTAGGGGATGCGTAGGTTTTGAAAGTTTTGTAAAATCCTTAATTAAAAGGCAGGGGGGATGGTTGCTCCACCCTCTACTGCCTCTACTTCTGCTTTTATTTTCTTTAAATCACAATCTTCTTTAATTAATTCTTGCAATATTTTTCTTGGTATGACATTATTATCACTTAATTTATGATGATAACAACACAAAGTTATAAGGTTTTCATCATCTAATCTTCGGGAATAATCTTCTTCTAATGGAATTATGTGATGAACTTCTAACTTGTTGAAGTTATAAATACTAGAGGTGTTATAGATATCTGCGATGCAACATCTACATAAATGTTTATCTCTATTTCTTATATCTTCACTCTTTTTATGCCATTTATAAGTCTTTCTGAACTTATCTGCATCTGTTAAACCTCTAACCTGTCTATTCTTATAGCATGTCTTATTAAAATCGTGTATCTTTCCACACCTACTACAACTCTTTAGCATAAAAACATCTCCCTACCTAAAATTAAGCATAGCACCTTTCTATGCTTATATGAGAGTACGATAGGAGATAATTGATACACAGAAAGGAAAAAAAGGTGCTATATTTTTTCTCATACTCTCATATAAACACAGAAAAAAAGACAACATATTAGTTGCCTTACTATTCACCATACATTATACCACTAATTTAGTGTGAGTTTTGTGAATTATTAACATATATCAAATAAAGATAATTGCATTTGTGGTTGTATATTTTTTGCTTCAATAAAGTCTTTTAAAAAGTCATCTATATTTGAATAATCATTTTGATTAAATCCATCACTAAAACCTCCACCATGCCAATTTAATTCATTTCTATATTTTTTATTAGCATTATAATCAAAATATAAAACATAATCGTATTTGTTAAATAAATAATGTTTTTCATCAGTTTTTTCTATTGCTATTGTCAAATCATATTTTTCTGATTTGATTAGTAATTGATGTTCATGGATAGAGTCTAATAATTCTTGTATTTCAACATTATACTTAACTTGAATATAATCCATTATGGATTTAAAAAAATTAACTTCCATATTATCTTCCTTTCTTGATTTTATACAATCAGGACATAAACACTTATTATCTATACCTTTTAAATAATCAAATTTCCCACATTCATCACATTTATCTTTAAAATTATTCTTGTGGCATTTCATATACATAACAATCTGCTAATTCTATTTTTTCTAATCTACTATCGCCGACAATATAATCTTCTTTAAAATATTTTTTCACCTGTTGCATCGTTTCTGCATTTACTATGCCATTAAACTTGATTATTCCTCTTGGTGAATGAATTTTTTGTATTTCATCTAATATTTCTAATGCTCTTTCTTTTGTTTTATATACACCTACAACATCACTTATACTATTATTATTCAAAATAAAATATTCTTTTTTGCCATCTTCAAAAGTATGTTCTCTAATTTTTAATCTATTAATTTTAAATAAATCCATTTTATCTTGACTTCTAATCAATAAATCCATCAATATCTAATCCTCCTTTATTCGTAATAGTCTAAATATTCTCTTATTGCTTGAATAATTTCATCATAAGACATATCTTTTGTTATTACTGTATTAATTAAATCATCTGCACATACTTCTTTATCAATAAATAAATCGTGGAAAATACCCTCTACTTCAAAAAACATTGTATTTTGTTTTGATATCCTTTGGTGAGTCATTAAGCAATATGCTCTAGCACAATTATCCATAACCATAGAATAATCGCTTAATTCTCTCATAACTTGGTCTTTATTAAGAGTTCCATCTTCATTCTCAACTATATCTTTCCAAAAATCCTCATATTCTTCTTGATATGTTTTTGGTCTATCATAAACCATATTTTTACCTCCATTCCCTACTATAATGAATTTAACAAAATGACATAAGTCGGTTAAATTCACTTTTTTAATTCAAAATGTCATTTTTTCCTAGATTTTACAATCATTTTCCTGTTGTCAGGAAAGTGTTATTTTTTATTTGAATTTACAAACTCTCATTTTGTAAAATTAGTAGTTTTTAATTTAAGTGATATGCTATTGCATACCACCATTTAACTTCCTAAATAAAAGTTCTTTCTTTTAGTATTTTTATCATTATTATCCCAACATATATATAATAATGTGACTCTTTCGTTAGAGTGATTTAACATTTCTTTTAATCCTATGATATCGCCTGTTTCTTCATAGTATGACCTAGCAAAATATTTTCTTAATGAGTGGCATCCAACAGGATATCCTACTTTTACCTCATCTGATAATTGTTTTATAACCTGCCATGCTCTTTGCCTTGTAATTGGCATATTAATACCTTTTCTACTCTTAAATAAATATTCACCCTCAATTAATTCATTTCTATTAATATAATCTGCTATATCCTTTGCTAATGATGGATGTAATTCAAATGATTGTTCTTTATTTGTTTTAAATTCTCTTGTATATACAGAACCATTCTTAAAATTATCAACTTTTAATTGTAAAATATCCTCAATTCTAAAGGCAAGGTTCATGCCAATAACTAATATCATATAGTTTCTATCCCATAGATATTGTTGTTCTTCATTGCCATCATCTTCTGCTTGGTTTCTTCTTTTTTTACAATTGATTATCATATTATCAATATCTGCTTTTTTAAATGGTTGCACTGTCTTTCTACCGAACTTAATTCTAAAAGTCCTACTCATTTCATCACCTCCTATTTTTTATCTATTTCAAGTTTTTTAACACCTTGCAAATCTATAATTTGCTTAATTATTTCTTTAACTTTATCTAAATTATAATCATATTCAATAATTACATTAATTGATATTTCTTTCTTATTGTTATACATAATTAACCTCTTTCCATGCTTTGATTAATTTGTTTCTTAATGTATAAGTATCATCATCCATATTTTTTCTGATTATTTCCATAAATGATAATTTAGTTACATCATCAAGTTCATGTTTATATATTTCAGTATCTCTTATTAATGAATACATACACAATTCTAATAATCTATTATATTGTTTTCTTAAATCATCCATTGTGGACTCTAAATTTCTAAAACTTTCCATCAATACCTCCTAATTTATAAAACATCAAAAATATGATTTTCTATAGTTTCTTTATTATCTTTAATATTAACTTTCAACATATCTTTATCTGCTATACCTTTATCACCTAATGGATGCATTGTTTTTACTTCAAATAAGATATGTTTCAAATTGTATTTTTTAATAATTTTTATTGTTTCTTTTAACCAATCTATATATTCTTTGTCATTTAACATTACAAGCACCTCTTTTTCTTTCATTATTCAAGTAATTTAGAAATTTTATCATTTCTAATAAACATTTGTCATCAAATACTGTTTCATCATCAGGATAAAAACAATATTTCCTCCATCGAGAGTTGTATTTGACATATCCTAGTTTTATAAATTCATTTTGTTGATTTGTTATTTCATATATTGGTGTTTTTCTTCCATCAATATATTCAGGGAAAGCAGTCATATATTTACCTAACTTCATAAATGTTATTCCAATACTACTCATTTCATCACCCCATTATCTAATTTTCTACCACAAAAAGGACAATAATTAATATCAATATATCTTGCACCATCTAAAGTATCTATCATTAACCCTGCTTTTTTATCTGCTTTGCCTTTTAATATAAATAATTGAAGATAGTCTTGTAATAAACAACTTCTGCTTTTATAACCTGCAGTTGGTTTTAATTCTGCTTGAGTGATTGGTTTTCCTGAAATATGATTATTAGACTCTTGGCAATAATTACATTTATTCATATTCACCTCTTAATAATTTATCTAAGTATTTTTCATCAGTATTTTTATAATCTACTTGTCTGCCGGTTTCAAAAAAATATTGAAGCATCGCTTTTGCACAAGCACAAGGTAAATCACTACCATCACAATAATCACATGCATACCAATAACCACAAGCATTAAGTCCTGTTAAATCACTTTCTTTTCTAATTTTGTCACTATCACAATAATTTTGAAATGCCTCTTTCCATTTCTTTTTATCATAATCAGTAACTACTGTTTTATCTATATATGGTGTATCATCAAACAATTTATTTTTATCCAAATTGTTACCTCCTATCGATTATCAAAATATAAATAAACTATTAATCCTATTAAACCAATTAACCATCCAATATCAAACCAAATTATAAATTTTACTACTTCTGCATCCATATTAAATACTGTGTGGAGTTTCTACATATACAAATATTGCTTTTTTATAAGGAAGATTATTAGTTATTCTTGTTGCATCCTCTTCTGACATATCATCATTATTATCTAATAAATACTCTATATAATCTTCTTGTTCATCTTTATAAACAATATTCATATCATTCCACCCATAAGGTTCAACTGTGGCATATTCTTTAATTTTTGCTTTTCCAAACTCACCCATCCAATAGCCACAATCACCACCTACTATTTCATAATCAACATAAGCATATATTGGTAAATTAGGATTATTTTTAATTAATTCTATAAGATTATTATTATTTATATCATTGTTTATATTTTCAACAAGTTCCATAGTAAATTTAATATTTTTACTTTGATTTTCATAGTTAAGTGTATTACAATAATATTTCGCTTTATCTTCTTCATAAATACCTGCTTCTTCTATTTCCATAGTTGGTATAACTCTTAAAGTAGGTTCTATATCAAATACTATTGCTTTAACATAACCATAATTATCAATTCTAATTCTATATAATTTATTTTTCATTTTATTTTCCTTTCTTATATATCTTAAAATGGTATAGTTGTTGCTAATATTTCTATAATTTGTATATCAGAGTTATTTTTATGTACTAAATCATCAGTATATGTTTTTTGATAATACTCTAATTTAGTATCAATACTTTTGTTGTAATTCATAATGATTTCAGGTTCTTCTTGATTAGGCATTTTTAATTTAATAACCATATCTAATCCTTTTTCTTTAACATCTTTAAAAAATTGAACCATTTCTTTCATTGTTAGTTTATCTTCCATCTATTTCACCTCGATTTCTTGATATGTTTTTAATATTTCATCAAATTCTTTAGATGTTTCTTTTAAATTACATAAATAATAAATAGATGCATCTTTATTAAATGAAAATACTTCTTTATATAAATTTTCAGTAAATCTTCTATCTTTTGCATATACTGTTACTTTATCTTTTCTAGGTATAATATGTAAATCAATACCTCTTATCAATGCTCTACCTTTAAAAATGTGTATAACTTTTTTATATAAATAATTATTAATAATCTTTTCTATTTTTCTTTCTATCATTATCTATACCTCCAATATTTTTGACACATTTCATTATCAAAAAACTCATTTAATGGCATTGTTGAACACTTATAATCAATAATAAAATCATTCACCTCATAGATTATGAAACACACAAAGGCAAATATAAATAAAATCAATAATATTAATAATATATTTTTAATCTTTTTGTTCATTTTTATCCTCCTTTGGTTTTACATAGGTAATTCCTTTACCATTCTTATCTCTTGAAGTAAATGATATTTTACATAGTTTACTTTTGGCTTTAAAATATTTTTGTTTTTCTTTAAAATCCAATTTTGCAACTTCTTCTTCTGATATGTTAGTTATTTTTAATAATTCTTGTAATTTCTTTTCTCTTTTAATAGCATCATTTATCATTTTTGCTTACCTCCTCATTAATTCTTTCTATTTGTCTATCAACTTTAAATTTCATAACTTCCTTAACATCTGCATCAGAAATGTTATAGTATAATTGCATTTGTTTTAACATCACCATTACATCTGCAATTTCTTCTTTAATAGCATCTGTACTACTAACTGCTTTTCTATTATTTAAACTAGCCATAATTGGCTCTAATGCATTACATACAATATCAATAGGGTTTCTTTTCCTTTCTTCATATTGAATAACTGCTTCATTTAATTCAAATATTTCACTTTGAAAATACTTTAATTGTTTTTTTATTCCATAGTAATTAATTATTTTTCGTAATCTCTTATTCATATAGCATAGTCCTTTCTTTTCATCTGCATAATTAAATCAATTTTAAATTTATCTTTATTATCTCTATAACAAATACCTTTATAGGTATCTAGACTAGACATATAACCATCTAAAAGGAATTGTGAGGGTTCAATGTTTTCCATAATGATTTCACCTTTATAGACTCTATAAACTAATTCAATTGTTCCATAAACAAATTTAAACTCTTTTGATGCTTTTAATTCTCTACGATATATACCATCAGGAACTGATGCATCTAATTCTTTTTTAACTTTAAATATTAATTGTTTATAGGCAATAGGACAATATGTTTTTAGACTCCTTAACTTTTTATTAAAATCATTCTCATTTATATATAAAAGTCGCATTGTATTCCCTCCTTTCACTACTTTTCACCTCTTAATAAAGATTTCAAAGTCTTATTTTTGGCTCTTAAATTCTTATTTTCCTTTCTTAATCGTGATATCTCACTTGGTTCTTGTAATTTTTCCATAAATGTTTTAAATAATTCATCTTTGATTGTATCTTCTAATGCACCTTTTTCTACCTCTAATGAATTTATCTTATGGATTAATTGAATTTTACTGAAACTAAAGATGTCTTTGATTTTCATTTTCTTCGCCATCTTCTCTTAACCTACCTTTCAAATATTTTTTTAAATGATAATATGGGGTAGTTCTTTCAAAATTAAGTTCTTTACCTATTTGATGCCAATTCTTACCATCTATAAATCTTGCTCGGATAATTACTCTGACATTACTATCCTCGATTGTTTCAAGAAAGTTTTCTATCTTTAATTGTTCATCTAATAACTTATCTTGTTTCTTTTTAAGTATCATTTCTAATTTTGATTTTTTAATAACTAAACTTTCAACAGGATTACCAACATGTCCTGAACCTTGTGGCATTCCTGATATTTTTGGACTTCCAATCGTTGTATCATCTAATTCTTTTAAATTTGCCTTTATTTGCTCTATTTCAAGTTTTATTACATGATACTTTGATAATTCATCTATTGTCATTTCATCACCTCTTTATATTCAATTTCTTTTATTTGATTGTAATTTAATGCTTTAATATCAGATATAACATCATTTGGTATATTTTCAGGAAATTCTTTGTGTAATGAATACCAATCAACCATATCTAATAAGTATTTTTTATTTTTAGGATTACTATTTTCAATTACTTCAATATAATAATTTTTTAGACTCTTTCTATATTCATCTATAATATCTGCTAATGTAGGCATAAACTTATTATTTCTAATAATTACTTTAATAGCATTTAGTAAGGCAATAGGATGAAAACTACCTAATTCTTCCTGATACATACTTACTAATCCTAGAAACTCTTCATCGGTCAAATCTTTAAAATAGTAAGGATATGCAATTTTAAATTTTGCTATAACAATACTAATTAACTTTGATTGTTCCATTATGAATACCTTTTAATATTTCCATTTGACTATCAACCTTGACCGATTTATTAGTAGAATAATCATCATTCCAACATTTCTGATTGAACCATGTTGAACCATGTTTTATAAACTTACTATCAACTTTTTCTAATTTAATATAATTAATATAATTCTTTAAACCTTGTGCAACTTCTTCATAAGTTGTTCCTTGTTTTCTAGCGAGTATATATTTATTTTTGGCTTGGTCTTTTCCTTTTTTATTAGGATAATGTGACCATAGTTTTTCAAATTCTTCTTCATATTGTTTTTTTAATTCGTTGCTATCAGAAATAGGTAAAAGTGATTGCTCATTATATTTATCCTCATCTATACTATCCTGACTTATCCTATCCTGTCCTATCCTATCCTGTGTATCCATTTGGTATCCATTTGGTATACCACCACTTGAATTTTTCAATACATAACCATCATTAGGTTTTAAATCTAACATTGCCTTTTCTTCTGTATATACAGTAGGTTTATATCTATCATTTCTAATATAGTTGTGAATTTTCCAATGCTTAATAACCACAATTCCTTTATCAAATGGAATTATAAATTTTCTTAAAATTAAGATGTTCATATCATCATTTGAAGCACCACATATCTTCATTATTTTTTTAGGACTATTTACAAAGCCATCATCATCGGCTCTCATTCCTAAATCATAGTAAAGTAGTCTTGCACTCATTGGCATTTCTAAAAATGCATCACTATCTATTATTGTTTTTGCAAACATTCTTCTTTCTGCCATTGTGCCACCTACTTTCCAATCATTTTTTTAATTTCTTTATACATTGAAATAAGTAAAATACTTAATATAAACACCCCTAAACTAATTAAAATTACTGCTCCAAAAAACTTTAAAATACTTATAATCATATATCTTCCACCTCCTCTAAATCCTTTACAAGGTGATAGATTGCATAACTTGTAGTATGACCATATCTATTTTTGCCTTGAACCATTTCAGTTTCTATTCCAAAACCTCTTTCTCGTAAAATAAATATTATTCCTGATAATCTAGTTGCTCCAAATCTTTTGATTGCCTCATAAGAAGTGATTTGTTTATGTTTTCTTAAATATGCGATTATTTCGGATGTTTGACTCTTTTTACTCATAACTACACCCCCAAATAATCTGCAACTTCTTTACTACCTGTACAAACTTGGATAATTCCACCTTTACATGTGTAATTTCCTGCAGGTGTAGTTTTAGTTGTTTCTAAAGTAAATAATTGATATATAGCGATTGATACAATTGCACTTACAATTGCTACTAATGTATATTTAACCCATGGTCTTAATCTTCTTTTAGTCATTTTTTTCTGCCTCCTTTATTCCTAAATATTGATAAAACATATCAGGGTAAATAATATAGTTCCATCTTTTATTTACCTTTACTGCCGAACCAAATGGCAATCTTCCTGTTTGTAATCCAACTCGAATAAATTGAGCAGATTTATGCATCAATGCAGATGCTTCTTTAATTGTAATTTTCTTCATAAAAAATCCATTCCTTTCTTATAATTTGTTTTTTGTTTTTTAGTTTGTCAGACTAATTATTGAGTTTTCTCAACTTTTTCTGTAAAAAAATATAATGGGATATCATGTGCTTCAATATTTAATAACTTACTTGATTTAATGATTTCAGTTTGAGTAAATGAAACACCTTTAGATAATTTCTTGTATAAACTATAAGTAGATATTCCTAACTGCTCTGCAAATGATGATTGTGTATTAAATACTTCACGAATTTTACCTTTTAATTTACTATAATCAAATTCTAGTTTCATCATCTTTCACCTCCCTCTATCTTGTTGAGTTTTCTCAACTACAATAAAAGTATAGCAAAATAATTTTTAAATTGCAATAGAAAAAAATGATTTTTCTCAACTTTTTTATTTTTTTTGACATCTTTTGTTGATTTTTCTTAATTTTATGTTTATAATAATTAATGTAAAGAGGTGGTATTTTGTGATTGTAGATACATTTGCAAGTAGGCTAAATATTGCAATGAAAGAATGTAAAATGAAGCAAGTTGACTTGGCAAATAAGACAGGAATAGATAAATCTCTTATAAGTAACTATTTGTCAGGAAACTATCAAGCCAAACAAAACAACATTTATAAATTAGCGAAAGCATTAAATGTCAGTGAGAGTTGGTTGATGGGATACGATGTTGACATGGATAGAGAATGGTTTGATGATAAAGAACCATCTGAAATATCAATTGACAATGCTATATATCTAGAAGCAACTACAAAGACAGTTAAAATACCTCTACTTGGCAAAGTTCCTGCAGGTGTACCTATTGAGGCAATAGAAGATATAATTGGTTATGAAGATATTCCTTATAAATGGGTACAAAATGGCACTAGATACTTTGCTCTTAAAGTTGATGGAAATAGTATGTATCCTGATTATCATACAGGCGATACAATAATAATTAGACAACAACCTGATTGCGAGTCTGGTGATGATTGTGTTGTTATGGTAAATGGTGATGATGCAACATTTAAAAGAGTTATCAAACAAGAAAAGAGTATAATATTGAAGCCATTAAACAATGAATATGAACCATATTTATTTAATGAATACGATATATTAACAAAACCTGTTAAAATCGTAGGTGTAGCAGTAGAAGTAAGAAGAAAGTTGAGGTAATTATATGGGTGCTAGAGTAAGAACAATTAATAAAATTGGAAATGGTAGATATTTTACTACAAGTTGGAAAGTAAGCGACTACTTAATATGTAATATATTATATTTTGTATTCTTCTACTCTTATTTTTTAATTTTTAAATATTTATTCTATGTTCCAATTAAATGGTGTGTAGTAAAGATAATTGATATTTTTAAATCCAAAAAACAATCATAAAAAAAGACCTACTGCTCGAACAGTAAGTCAAATGAAAAATCACAATTAGTCTGACAAACTAAAAAACAAAATATAAGATATAATGTTATGGATTTTTCTATTTCATTATATCAAATATTCACCGAAAATACAATGGAAATGGAGGATTTTGATAGATGAAATTACCTAATTCTTTCGGCTCTGTACAGAAGTTGAGTGGTAATAGAAGAAAACCTTATCGAGTAGTCAAAACTGTTGGATGGGATGAAAATGGAAAACAAATCAGAAAGACTATTGGATATTATGAAACTAGAACCCTCGCATTACAGGAATTAGCCTTATTTAATGAAAAACCTTATGATATAGATGCAAGAAATATTACAGTAGATGAATTACATCAAAAATGGCAAAATGAGAAATATCCTAAAATAGCATATAAGACTCAACAAGTATATAATATGTGTTGGAATTATTGTCAAGATGTTAAGAATATGGCATTTGTAGATATCAGATTAAATCATTTACAAGCAATCGTTGATGGTATGGGTAATAAATGGTCTGCTAAAAAGGCATTTAAGATATTATGGCATCAGATGTACGATTATGCGATTAAAAATGATATGGATGTAAGAAAGTATTCAGAATACATCGATATAGGCAAAAAAACCACTAAATTAGTGCGAATACCATTTGAAGAGGATGAAATAGACAAGTTATGGGATAATGTTGCTAGAATGGACTTTATTGACACGATATTAATACTTATTTATACAGGAATGAGAGTCGGCGAACTTTTAGATATTAAAGTAGAAAATGTTCATATAAACGAAAAATACATGGTTGGTGGCTCTAAAACCGAAGCAGGTAAAGATAGAGTCATACCATTCCATGAACGAATAGTACCATTAGTAAAGAAATGGTATGATAATGCAATTAAAAATGGTAGTGAATACCTAATATATAATCACGAATATAAACAAATGAAATATTGGAACTATTATCATGAGAAATGGGAAAAGATTATAGAACAATTAGAGTTTAGTCCTGAACATAAGCCTCACGATACTAGACATACATTCTCTACTCGTATGGATAGAACCAATGCTAATAAATTATGTATAAAAAGAATACTAGGACATGCTAGTAAGGATATTACTGATAAAGTTTATACACATAAAGACATTGATGACCTATTAGAAGCAGTTAATATGTTAAAATAACTGCTTTTTTTATGAAAAAATTAAAAAAATTCACTTAAATTATCACTTTATACTTGACAACTACCTAGGTAGTATGATACAATTAGTATGTAATCAAGAAAGATTACAAATAAAAAAAGAAAGGAGGTCAAGATGACAATTTCATTAAAGGTTATCAATATAAAGATAACAAAAAAAGGAATAACCTTAAAACTCGAGTTAGGCATTCCCTTTGGTATTAGCAAGAGTGGTAAATAAACCACTCCTCCTGCTAATAATAATACCATAAATAATGAGATTTGTCAAAAGTCTATGGAAAAGTCAAAGAAAACTAAATACGATATAGAGTATCGTAAAAAACACAAAGTGCAATTTAATGTAGATTTAAACAAAGAAGAAATGCAATCTCTTAATGAAGCACTTAAAGCATCAGGAACTAGAAAAGCAGACTTTTTAAGAAAAGCAATTAGAAAAGAATGCAGAGAAAATAATATCTTATACTTTGATAGAGTCGCTAATTGTGATTGGTGTGGTAAAAGAGATTATGTATCTATTACTCACTATGGAACATCACACTATAACAGATTAATATGTAGTGATTGTGCTAATGATATTATCCAACATCATAAGAATATAGATGGCACTACTCCATCATGGTATAGACCTGATGATGAGGACTAATTAAAAATGGCTAGGAATATATCCTAGCCTTTTTATTTTTTTTGTGTGTGCTACTTGTGTGCTACTTGTGTGCTACATACTAGATTTAACGAGGTTTATCGAGTATCTTAATATAAGAAAAACCCCATAAACATTGAGTTTATAGGGTTCGTAATAGGTATGTTTCCTATCTCTTTGTAAATTGATGTCCTTTATATTTCAAGGAAAAAAAGGGTATTTGTGTGCTACCTGTGTGTTACTGAATAGACTTTATAAGTACTTTATTTTATTAAATAGACATAAAAAAAGAGGTAAGGACATTAATATCCTTACCAATTTTAATTAAAATAATTTAATATTATCCCATCTAGTAAGACCTGCATTTAAGTTCTTATTTACTTGATTTTGAACTTCATCATATCTTGAACCTAATGCTTTTCTACGAGCATCACCATTACCAAAATCACCTCTAATAGTTTTTTTAACTAATGTTAATAGGTCATCAGATGGTTGTGATGGTGTGCTAGGTGTTGATGGTTGACTTGGTGCAGGTTTTCCAACACCTTTATCAACTAATGCTTGAACTGCATTATATCTAGAACCTAATTTTGCCTTTCTAGTATCGCCATTACCAAATTCACCTGTCCATACTCTTCTAGCAAGTTCTTCATCGCTTACACCTTTAAATGGGTCATCTTGACTAGGTGTTCCTGCATGAACATCACCAATAGCAGGGTTAACAATACAACCTCTGAATTTGTAACCACTACTTAATCCCCATCTTCCATTTGAATTTGTTCTTATACTATTCCAAAATGCACTAGAACCATATCCACTTTCAGATGTATAGATTTGATTAGCACTATCAATTCTTTCTACTACTGCAACATGTCCTGCACCATCAGAGCCATTTAAGGTATTTCCTTTTTGCCATACCATAATACCACCTAATGTTGGATATGATACAACTTGTAATCCTAAACTTTTTGCTCTTTCGATAAAGTTTTCTGCATTACAATTTAGAGCAGGATATTTCATGCTTCCAATTATTTCATTAAATCTACCACAAGCATACCCTACACAGTTAGCAAGTACATTTGCATTTGCATCTGTTGGATATCCTTGAATACAAGTTGAATAACCACCTCTAGATTTAGTGATATAGAACTTATTGCCACTAGGCTTACTTGTTCTCATTTGCATCTTCTTCCACCTCCTCTTTGTTTTCAACTGTACAATCATCACCCTCTACTAATGCATCAATTCCATCAGTATTGAATACTGTTTGTACTTCTTGTTCTTCTGTTACTTCTTCTGTAACATTTGTTTCCTTTTCTTCCATCTTTATCCCTCCTTTTGAAGAAAAATATATATAAAAAAGAGAACTATTTGTTCTCTTTCTTACTATAATTTGCACTAGATATACCTAGTATTACACCTAAAGCAGTATCAATAGCAGTAATTGTAGCACCTATTTCTTCGCCATAAGGTATATTCCATATCTTAAATACAGTTATTACCAATGTAGCGATTGCAGGTAATACATACATTGCTATTTTCTTTAAAGTATCATAAGTTTTATTACTCATACTACCACCTCTTTTCTATTTATTTAGGACTTATTTGTATTAATGCAAATATTAAACCTACAATTCCTGCAATAATTGCACCTACAATAGTCCTTGATAACCATTTGATTTTGTCTTTTATTTCATCAATATCCCTTTCATTCTGAATAGATAAATTATGGGCATCATCAGTTTTTTCTTTCATGGTATTGTAATCATCTAATTTTGTTTCAATTTTAGTAAGTCTATCTAAAACTTCCCTCTCAAAACCTTTTTCCATCTTTATCCTCCCTCTAGCATAAAAAAAGACAACTTCGTTTTGTTGCCTTATTATCTATATACATTATAACACGATTTTAGTGTGAGTTTTGTGAATTATTAAGAAATAAATCATTGAATAATTTATCCATATTTAATAATGTTCTATGACAGTCATATTTAGCAATATTTCCTCGCCATGATTTGTATTGCTCTTCTATTTCATTAAATGTCATCTCATTATTATCTAACATTTTCTTAAAACTCTTTAATTTTCTTCTTTCTCTAACTATATTGCTCTTTACAGGTATTCTAACAAGATGTCCTGTATCAGTTAAACGATATTTTATCTTTAAAAATGTAAAACCTTTATCTATTCTAAATATTTGTGTTTTCTTTTTATTGATAAATATACCTAATTTATCACATATAACAACAATATCTTCTAATAATTGTTTTAACTCTTCTTTATTGTTACTTAAAATATAGGTATCATCCATATATCTTCCATAATATTTCATTTTTTTAACTATTTTACAATAATTATCCATCCTAGTAGGATAATAAATGCCTGAAATTTGCGATATTTGGCTACCTATACCTAATGACTTATGAATGTATCTTTCGCCTGTCCTAGCACCTGTTTTTTTAGCATAAGTCAAAGAGTCAAATAAGTCTTTTTCTGTTGCATCATAATTTGATACATCTATTGAAAAACTATCTATAAGATGAGCAATTAAATTTAATATATCCTCATCATCAATGATTTCTTTATACATATCCATTAATGGCTTATGTAAAATATTATCATAAAACTTGCTAAAATCGATAATGAGTGCATATCCACGATTTCCATACTTTCTATAATACTTGTGTAAGTGAGTTTCAACTCTCTTACGAGCAAAATCAATACCTTTATTCTTTATACTTGCACCATTATCATAAGTTAGATATGGTGTAACTATGGGAGTCAATTGGTCGCATAATGCTCTTTGTACAACTCTATCATAGAAACTAATGGAGCGAACATATCTCTCTTTACCTCTTTCACACAAAAAGAAGTTATCAAATGCACCTTGCTTATAGGTTTTATTCCTTAACTCTATTTGTGTTTTTCTTATATTTTTAAGTAAATTGGCTTCATATTGTTGAACACTATTTTTCCATATACTATTTTTTCTTGTTTTATAGAAACTATCAACTAAAACATTGGCATTACTAATCTTATCAATCATATTTTGTTCCTAACTCTAATTGACTTATCAAAGAGTATCAAAATATCTATTTGCCTCTCGGACAGGATAAAGTTTCCTTTTAATTCTTGCAACGGTACTTAACCTAATCATTGTGCAAGTTAAAATCAGGGGCGAACACCACCAGAGTTGGAAGCATTGTTGTAGTTACTATTACCATTGTTGTTGACATTGCAGAAGCCCGAAGCCCTAATAATTTTGAACAAACCTTACCCTTTGTTTTCTTCTTCTTTTTTATCTATTTCTTTTATTATTCTATTATCAGATTTTCGCCAACCTTTTAACAACACAATCTCTTTTTCAATCATATCAACATATCTCATGTATTTCTCTACATTCGGATGACATACATATATAACATATTGCATTTCTTGAAGAAGATTTTCACAATCAATAATTGCTTGTGTTTGATAATTTCTTCGCAAATAGTATTCTTCTTTATTAGTTATATGAATTGTATTTGCAGAGCAAATATTCTTCATCATATCTCTCAATAAATCCATGAAATAATCTCGTTCTTTGTCTATTAGCCATGATGGAAAATTATCAATGAAACTATTTTTGATATCGTATGCAGAGAGAATATCTTCTATTTGTTCAATATCTTCTTCATCAATATCATATACTTCTTGAGCAAATTCCAAATTTCTTCTTCTTGACTTTATTCCGAAATCTTTCAAAAGAAATTCAGTCATCATCAATCTTAATTTTATAGCATTATGATAAAACTCCATCTTTGAAATGTTTCTTTTCCTTTTCAACACACTCAATATCTATCAACTCCCTATTATATTCTATCTGTTTATTATTTTTATGTCAATTCATTACAGGAAATTTGATATTTATTTAATCTATAATCTGCCACCCCATAAAGGGGTGTGATTGCAGATTAATAGATTAAAAAGCAGGGGCGAACACCACCAGAG
>AUXO016873459.1_pt1 | contig 31151 bp, 29 predicted proteins | sample 768731 | NCBI WGS metagenome assembly AUXO01 (sample SAMN02715735, study PRJNA202380) | gut metagenome | biome: sheep rumen | host: Ovis aries | place: New Zealand: Palmerston North
CGAATTATTTAAAATTGGGATTTAGTTTTCGTGATATTGAAAAAAGAGTGTCGATTGCCTATCAAACTTTGAGGAATCATTGGAATCGAAGCGACTATATTCAGACAGTAGAGACTGAGTTTTATTTAAAGTCAGATTTAAGAGACGGTTATTACTCACCTGGAGCATCACTTCCTAAAAGTATGAAGATTAAGTAACGAAGAAATATTTAAATGAGGAGGTATTTTGAATCAAATGATCAGAAATTTAATTTTAGATATAATATCACTTTTGGATAAAGAACATCTCACGAGAGATATATTACTTATATTTCTTATTGATGGCTTACTCTGGCTTAGGTTGAAGAAGATAAAAAGTCAAAAAGAAGAATATTTAACAGGAAAACGTTTGGGACCTTTTGAGAATTCAATAGATAACTATTATAGTGATTCGGGAATTACAATTTTTGGCATAGCTCTATCAACCATTCTAATTGGAATTTTGTTATACCTTCAGTTATCCATGTAGTTTTAAGAATTAGTAATGCAGCCATCATAACAAAGGCAACTATAATACTCCATCTATCATCTTTTTGCCACACTTTTGTTATTCCACGACATATAAATACAACAATGTTTTGAATGAAAGCATATAAAGCAATGCAATAAACAAGGAATATAAGACCGTTTTCCAAAGGTGGAATAATAATTCTTCTGAAATAGAGACAAGTAAATAGATAAATATATTGAGCAAACTCGTTAATATTCCATGTGATTTGATAGGTTGTTGAGTCAATAGATACAAAATTTTTTATTAATTCAATAATGAAAAATACTACTGCTGAAAGGATATACAAGTAAATAAATAGCTTAAATGAAAATTGAGGCAGACTGATATTTTCTAAGCCAAAAGTTATTAGTTCATTCATTGTCCTAGGGCATAACAGATAAGCTAATAGTAAAAATAGAAGGTAATTATTGATTTTATACAGATTAAGAAAACTGGATTTTATGAGTTCAAACATAATAAACGCCTTTCTGATTTATGATTTTTCTTCATTATAACATAGTGAAAATAGGAGAACTTATGGATATTGAAACGATTTATAGTCTTATTCTAAAGGATGGATTGAGACAGACAAAATTTAAAAATAGTCATTTAAAACCAGTTTCTTCAGCTGAAGAAGAAGGGAATAAAGGTGCTATCTTTGGATTTTGCACGAAAGCAAACATGACCAAGGCTCGAGGTGTAGTTTTAACATCACTTGAAGCTGTTTTAGAAAACCAGAATAACTTTACACACTGGACGCCGAATGTTTATCGATACGGAACGTATAGTGATGACTACCGCCAATTTACTAAAGGTCATGCTGAAGATAATCTGAGACAGGTTAATACATTTTATATTGATTTTGATATTCATTCTTCAGCCGAAGCAATGACAAGTAGTGATATTTTAACCGCTGCGATTGATTTGGGTTTTATGCCAACGCTGATTTTAAAATCGGATAAAGGCTACCAAGCCTACTTTATTTTATCAGAGCCTGCCTATGTGACAGCTCATTCAAATTTTAAAGTGATCAAAGTTGCTAAAGCAATTTCTCAAAACTTGAGACAGTATTTCGTACAGACATTACCAGTTGATATGACTTGCAATCATTTTGGAATTGCACGTATGCCACGAACGGACAATGTGGAGTTCTTTCACAAGGATTACACTTATTCATTCCAAGAATGGCTTGATTGGTCAATGAAGCAATCTGAGCTTCCGTTTCCAAGCAAGAAACCCAATTTAACCGTGATTGCTGGAACTGAAGGGATTAAACAGATTGATGAACCCTGGTATCAACTATTACTGAACGAATCAAATATCAAGGGTGCTAAAGCGTTAATGGGAAGAAACAATGTTCTCTTTACGTTAGCCCTGGCAAATTTCTCAAGTGGTGTCTCTCAGACCGATTGTGAGCTCGTTTTAGATGATTTTAATGGACGATTGGACGAACCGCTCGCTTCAAGCGAAGTTCTGAAGCTCATCAATAGTGCTTATTCAGGAAAATACGAAGCGGCTAGTCGTGATTATATCACGTTGCTTTGCAGAGCATGGGTTGATCAAAAACTAAAGGCTTCAGATTTATTTGTTAAGCAACGCTGGTACAAGTTTAAGAAGAAACGTTCAGAGCGCAAGAAAAGTCACCTTTACGAATGGAAAGCGGACGTCATGGCCTATTTAGAAGGTTTCTATGAGACACAAGATCCATTTATTCAAACAACAAAGAAAGCAATCAGAGAAGAGCTCCATATTCCAGAACGCTCACTTGATCGTGTATTAAAAACCTTAAAAGCCGAACAAAAGATTTTCTTTAAAATCAAATCTGGTCGAGGTGGCGGTATTCGTATTGCTTCCGTTAAAGCGATTATCTTATCACTTATTCAAGTGAAAAAGGAACGTCAAGAGGCGTATTTTGCAAATATTGCACGTTTCTTTGAAGACAGTCTCAACTATACCAAAACAGTTATTGAAGGAGTAAAACATGAGCTTAAACACGTTAAACAGCTATCATTATTTGAACAGGATATTGGTTAATCACCGTAAAAAATAAAACCCGCCAACTGCCTTTACATTTATATCTATGATAATGAGAGGCAGAGCGAGAGGCAACTAAAATAGTAATTATAAATATTAGTATTAAAATACTAAGTTATAAAAAAGAAACAGAGGGAGAAGAAGGAAAATGAAAATCTTATTAGTTGTTATCAGTATTATATTTGTTTTGTTTGTTGTTCTAACAATAGGTATTTTAAAAGTAAATCATAGGATTAGATATGCAAATGGGTATGATAGTGAGTTAGAAAATGACTATCAAACCATGATTGAGTTGTATGGTCATGCTGAAAAAAGAAAGTGAGGAGAAAAGGATGAAGTACATTATTTTTAGTTTTGAAGAAGGAGATTATCTCTATGATGACAATGGGAAACTCTTAATCTTTGAGAGTCAAGGCTTAGCGTTTCAGTATATGCAGACTCATTATCATCAACCATTACCAAAGCATAAGACGAAGAAAATTATGAACTACCCAAAATATTACCAGGCACCATTTAGGTGTCACAAAGTTTGCTAGGAGGACCGCTGATGAAAAACGATAATGATTTGGTTACTAATTTGTTCTTATTTGGTTTGCTACTGTTTGGAGAACAGTGCTAGTGTTTTTCAAGCAGATTGAAGCTGCTATTTATACTAATACGCTAGTGATAGCGATTAGAGCGTTATTACTACAAGAGGATAAGTGAAAGGAGATTTAGCATGTCAGAAGCGTTTAAAATTGTTCGTGGTTATTATTTAACAGCACTCGGTCAAGAACCACTCGCTTATTATTTTAAAGTACCGCAAGATCATCCAGATTTTGAGCTAATAGAAGCAGGACAAGTGGCCTTAACCTTTTATCAAAATGGTGAAGCGATTACGAGTCTTCCAGCATTAATTCGAGTGGATGGCGTGATTACCAATGATAAAGTCGTGTCAGACTATTTAGCAAGTGAACAAAGAGATCATTTTCCTATGTTACCAATCGTTGAAATTTCCGATGTCTTTGATCCTCTCGTTTTTAATCAGATGTCTAAGACCTTTGATGGACTGCGTCAAGAATTAAAAGAACTGGCACAGGTTCACTATATTCAAGGAGATTTATTTGAATTTTTTAAGGAGGAAAATGATGAGTAGAAAGCCCTATATTCTTACCCTTGCTCTTGTAATAATAGATTTGATGTTTTTAGGTGTCAGTTTTCCTATTGTAAAAGACTTTGTTTTTGATTATAACTATGAGTTAACAGCTGATGTCTACGTGGATACAGCTATCAATCAAAATGTTAACCTGGTCTTTTATAAAACAGGTTGTCCTTATTGTAAGGCAGGTAAGAAAGCCGTTGTGACCGCTGCGAAAGAAAGTGCTTATCCAACTTTTTACATCGACGTTGAGTCAGATAAAGGACAACAATTGGTGAAACAATACCAGGTTGAAAAAGCAGCAACCATCATCACGTTAAGAGATGGTGAGTCACAGCTTTACCTCTATGCTAAAAAAACACAAGCAGGTAAAATTACGGCTAATACGAAGAATATCAAGGAGGCGTTTAATGACTAATATTATCAGTGCCCTTGCTCATGGTATCTTTATGTTTGCCTTATTATTCGTTTGGTTCTTTCCACTTTGTCGAGTAAGCATTAGAACGAAAAAGAAAAGCCGTGAGCTAAAACTGTCACTAGCATTAACGATGCTAGCTAAGATTTTAAAACCTGACAGCCAGTTGAATGGGTGAATTGGAGGTAATCAATGACCTTATCCGTTATCTTGAACATCATTATGATTGCAATAGGGGTTATCATACATATGATTGGTTTTGGGTATCTATTTTTTAACCGATCAATCCACATTTCCTCTCGTGGTCGTGTGTCAATTTGTTTTACAGGAAAATATTCTGATTTGATGACAGCCTTATGGATTATTGGATCAATCATTATGATTATTGGTGGTACCATGCTTGTAAATGCATTGATATTTTTAAAATTTAGAGTGGAGGAAAATAGATGGAACAAACTACAATTGTGAAAAAAATTTTATACTTAACTGCAATTTTACTATCTCTAGCAATGATTTGGTACTTTATTTGGTCTTGGCTAACGATTGTTAATATTGCCATTGGATTATTCTACGGCTCTAACTACTAGTGATAAAGCAGCTGTGTTGGAAGTTAGACCGCATTTCTATTTGCCATATCTTGGCATCTTAATCCAATTTAGTTTAGGTTTTGGATACGTTGTTGATTGGTTAACTCGTGCCATTATTGGTTTTAAAAATAGTTTAAAGAAGCGGTCTTAATTGGAGGAAATAAAAATGTTAACACCAGAGGAATTAAAGCAACGTCGCGCTACTTTAATAAAGGAATTGAGAGAACTAGATAATCAAATTCAGCAAGCAGAAAGTACCTTAAAAGGGCTCAAAAAGACGACTACCAAGCAACGGTTTAAGCAACTATTAGGAGGTTTGTTGAAACTAATGATTTGGCTCAGTTTCTTCTTAGCAAGAACAGCTTTCTTTTATTACTTCTTGCACAGTGTGATACGATGGTCGCTAGTTGCCCTGCTTTATGCTATTTGGCTAGCCTGTGGTTCAGACTTTCTTTATACAGCAGGTAGAGACTGGATCCAAGAAAAATGGTTTTTGCGGAAAAGGAGATGAATCCAAAGGAGGTACTGGTGAGTTTAATATATGGAGAATCTTTCCCACCTAAAAGAATTGAGGATAATTGCTCTCAATTTGAAAAGGAAAAATATAAGGATTGGAACACTATTCAGATTCTTAGACAGATGTTTTTATCTGGTAATCAAAAGGTAACGATAGAAGAGATAAAGCATTTTGAGGAGTATTTTGAAAAAAGATATGGAGAAACAGTTGACGACTATAAAGGGGATAAAAATGAAACTATTTAAACGTAAACATCCTATTAAGCAGGAGTTAAAACCAGAAATAGATGTAGAAAATCTTATTGGTATCGGCTATGTGAGACATCCTAATTTTGATGATATGTATCGCCAATATACTTCTGAACAGTTGGAAGAAGTGATTGCTTCTTTAAAAGAGACGATTCGGTTCTTAGAATACCAAAAATCCCTTTCTGTTGCTTTGCATGAAGGGCAAACTCAAGAAGTGCAACATCTTCTAGAAAACAAAATAGAAGGTAACTTATCCTCCCTACAAAGAGATGGGGGTTGGTTACTAGGTATTTGGGATATAGAAAATAAGCATCAATAGTTTCCAGGTTATTTCTAATGGCATAATCTACCCTATGATTACCATCTACAACAAAATTAATAAAGTAAAAAGTTGGGAAGAGAATAACAATTGGTTCTTCTTTAACAGTATCATAACTTTCCTCAAGAGCATATCCAATAAGATCTCGATTCTGTAAGAGAAGTTTTCTATTAAATGAGTTATTGATAATAAAATGCTTTGTTGAAAGAGTTTGGATAGGTAACTTAAAATAATTTATTGCTTTCAGTATCTTTTTAATATTAAATTGGATATCTATTGATTTATGATTAGGTAGTGTCAGCGGAATGCAAAACGTTTCTCCCTTGTAATTTTTGATTTCATTAGGTAAGGGATTTGTATAAACGTTAGCGAATAAATTAATCCAGGAGCTTTGATATTCTTCAAGAATTGTTGGATTCTGAAAACTAAGCTTGTTACTAGTATAAATTTTTATAAAACTTGAAATTTCATTAGGTAGCATAGGTATTTCCTCATTTCCTTTTTCTTATTTTACCATTTATTTTGATACTAAAGAAAGGACACACTACGTATGATTAATACAATAAAAAACTGGATTGAGAAGATTAAATCCAGCTCAATCGCAAAACCATTTATCGCCACTAAAAACTGGCTTCACGAAAATGTTATTAAGCGAAAATTAATTATTTTTTCTGCTTTATTAACGATTTGGCTAAGCTTATTATTAGGTGCGATTTATTCACCACAACGTCAAACTTATAGTGATGAAGAGCTCAAAACTAAACAAACTTACACGAATGGTACAGGTGAAATTAAACTCACTAGCCAAACTTATTCAGCTAAAACAGGTATCATTGTCTTGCAGTTTGAAACGAAGGATGAGACCTCTTCCGTTGATCGAGGAATTGATACCAAACGCCTTAACTGGAAACTTTACGCACAGCATAAAACGGCTGATACGGTCATGGAAGTTGTGCCAATTATTGATAATAAAATCTCTGTTATTATCCAAAATGTTCCTGAAGATTTTGGTGCTTATGCGATTGATATTACCAATAAAACGGTCGCAACTAGTTCGATTGATGTCGACATTGCCTCGTCATCTGATGATGAAGAAACGTCAGCCAGTCAAACACAATCAAGCGATGATGATGACGATAATGTGGTGCAATTTATGATCACCACTCAAAATAGTCAACTTAAAAAAGAAACGATTAAGGAGGTCTCTCGTGAAGAATTTACCTTATCCGAAATCAAAAAAGAAGAAACGTTCCAAAATAATCAAATTAAAAAATTGAACAAATCAATTGCTCAATTGAAAGCTTCTATTGAAGATGATGAGTCTCGAAAAGCGAGCTTATCAACCGAAAGTCAATACCTCACAGGCGACGATTTAGAAGCTAATCAAAAAGATATTGCAACCATTGATAGTAATATTGAATCGAAAAATCAGTCCATTGAAACAGCTAACACTAACATCGAAAAACTGGAGGAAAAGTTAGAAACGTTAGCGAAGAAAAAAGCAGCTGTCAAAGATGGGACATTTGAATTTTCAAACCCAATTGAAACGATTGAAATGGATTAAAACATAAAAAAAGGAGACAAAAAATGACTTTTAAAACATTAAAACGGACCAAAAAAGAACGCCAACTAATCTTACTAAGCATTGCCAATTGGTTGTTAGAAACAGTAAATAAATGGCAATTTTCTCTCTTGTCAGCACTTATTTTAGGAATAGCGACACAAGCTTTTTCGCAAGATATGGAAGCCGTCCAATTCTTTATGTTAGTTTTGATTATGGCTCATGCTTTCTCACGCTTTTCGTTTGATATTAGTAATTACCTAAGAGCTCTATTTCAGTTAGTTAAAGGTACAATTTGGTATGTTGTCTTTATGCTTGGTTATAGTGAGATTTCAAACGAACAAGTAGCTAATTCCTTATTGAAAGCTTGGGTTATTTCAGCTAGTTTTTATCTCATTATTCGCTATGTTTATCCTAAATTATTTAGACACTATCTGTTCAAAAAGGTACTCAATAAACCATATCTGGCTATCCGAAAAGAAGGTGATTCACTACCACCTAAAGATAACTTTTTTGAAGATGTTAAACTGGAAAATGCAACCGATAGAATGCAATTCATTAATCAAAAAGCAATTCAAACAGACTATCAAAATGTGATTGATTTATCGTTTATCAATAGCGCTAAAAAGACAGGATTACACTATTTTACTGATGTGCATACTCAAGAAACACAGCGAGAATTTGCGGATGTTGACTCTAACCATTTACTAGTTTTCAAACTTTATCCCTTTGGTTTTGCGACACCAAATGCCAGTTATTTTCATTGGACGTTATTAAAATTAGAGCTATCACAACAGGAAGCTTTTACAAGAAAAGTTGAAGGCATTCAGTCATTAAAATTGTCTTCTAAAGGTGACTAAACAGAACAATTTTTGAAAAAATAAGGGTTCTCTAACAGTTGTTGGAGAACTTTTTTGGTTACTTTGAACCCAACTGTACCTATAGAGCACGTTTTTTAATTATCACTTATACTAAACGTAATTTCAAAAAGGAGGCTATATCTGTATGGCAAAAAAAGACTTATGTAAAATCGATTTAGCACTTGAAGAAGCAAAGAAAAAAGTTGCTTCATTGGAAAATGAACGCAAACTTGCAGAAGAAAAACTTCAAAAAAATATCGGCAAATTATTTGTTCAAATTCAACTCAAAAAAGACAAAACATTATCATATGAAACGATCCAATCGAACTTAAAAAAAGAATTAGCAGAGCTCAAAAAAGTTGAAAAAGAACAACGTCTTGCTGAGAAAAAAGAGCAAAATGAATCACATCAAATGGTCCAAAACGGATAACTTTTTCAGTTGAAAAGTGATCTGAAATACTTAAAAATTTTTGTTAAAACTAAGTGAGTTGATGTAGGTATTTTTGTAAGTGTTTGTAAGTAAAAACAGGTAGGTTAGGTGCTTACTTAGTAAGCAGATGTAAGTAATGGTGTAAGTAAAAGTAGGTGAAACCGAGAAAATTGGGGACACAGGAAACGTTGATACTATCAACTCCACACGGAACGTGGGGACAGTTTCCCTTATGCTCTTTTCAAGCACTGACACCCTAAATTGGCATTAGCCATAAAGGGTGGTGTGAGTGTGCAGAAAAACCACATAAGTCGAAAACTTGTTTTCGTAACGTTGTGAGGTTGAGGTTTTCTGTTTTGCTTCTTTTATCTTTGACCTCGTTAAAAGATAAAAGAAGGGCGCCAATTTTTGACAGGAAGGGAGATTAAAAATGGTATCAAAAAATCAAACAGTAGAAATAAAAATTAGAGGACTGTCACGTGATGAAGTTAATTATTTAAAAGCATTAGCAGAAAAAAATAAAGCTAAATCATTTAATGAATTTTTACTATCGGTACTCCGTGAAAAAATTGAATACGGTCAATTTAATCGGGCACAGGATTTGTATTTAGCTTATCTTGAAAACATGAAAGAGACGACCAAACATATTTTAAATCAAACGCAAAAACAAGCAGACATTCTAGCAACGTTTGAAGGCAAAATAGATCGTTATGGGGATCATATTTCTCGTTGGTTGGAGTATGAAGGTGAGGTGGAAAGTGATGACTAAAGAAATTAAAGTTCGAAACATTTCGGACGATATATTTGAACAACTACATACCATTTCTAAAAAATATAATTATGCTAGTTTCAATGAATTTATGTTGTCCCAAATTGAAAATATTGTGATGAATGATGGTCTTAATTTGTACGGTAATCAGTTTGCGGAAACACTGTCAACTATCAAAGAACAGCAAGCGCAAATTTTAGAGTTGTTACTTAAAAATGAAATTTCACTCACAGCTTTTAGTGCTAAACAAGATATTGTGGAAGACCTCACCTTACATTGGTTACGGTTTATGGATGATGTGGATGCACTTGAGGCAGAAAGACGAGCAGGTGGTTGACCATGAAGAAAAATAAATCGGTATTAGTAGCCTTATTATTTTTAACAATCTTTCTAATTCAACCTAGAAACATTCAACGTATTGTTACTGTTTTTTCGCAAAATGATATTGCGACCCAATTAAATATTGCTGATTCGGCTGAAGAAAAAAAATCGACATCAAGTAGTGCTTATCAAGCTCAAAATGAAGCGTTAAAAGCAAAAACATATGACGGAAAACAAGTGATTACCGTTAATGATAAAGCGCAATTTACCAGTGAAGAATTAAGTTTGGAAAATGGCTCTTGGGAACGCTATTCTGATTTAGATTTTTTAAATCGTGTTGGAGTTGCTGAAGCAATGTTGGGACAAGAATTAATGCCAACTAAAAAACGTGAAGACATTTCAAACGTTACACCAACTGGCTGGAAAAATAAAAAAATTACCTTTAATGGCAAGTCTGATTATCTGTATAATCGGTCCCACTTAATTGCTTTTGAGTTAAGTGGTGAAAACGCTAATGTTAAAAATTTATTTACAGGCACTCGAGCACTAAATGCTAATTTTGATGATGAGCCATCATCAATGGTTTATTATGAAAATGTAATTGCTAATTATATCAAAGAAACTAATCATCATGTCCGTTATCGAGTGACACCACTATTTAAAAATGTGGAGTTAGTTTGTCGAGGGGTCAGACTCGAAGCGCAAAGTGTCGAAGATGATACCATCTCATTTGATGTTTATATTTTTAATGTTCAACCAGGTTATGACATTAATTACCTAACAGGCAGTTCACAAAAAAAGTAGTTAAAGAAGAAAATAAAGGAGAAGAAAATGAAGAAAAAACCAAGTCGTATGACCATCTACTTTTCACCAGAGGAGCGTCAATTTTTTGATGACATAAAACAGTATTTTGAAAATTTCAATGACCTAGAGAAGGAGATGAGTAGCTCATCGATCTTTGTGTTATTAGTTAGAACATTTCATGAATTATTTTTAGAGAATACTACGACGGAAGATTTTGGCTTACGCATGAAGCAACTAAATGACATTAAGGATGATCAACTGGAAAAAATTAATGGTGATTTAAGCACCATCAAACGTCAATTAGATCGCATGTTCTATTTAGAACTCACTAATTTTCATGCTATTACCAAAGGTGAGCAATTTGATATTCAAAATTTAGAATCCATTCGCTCCCAATTTGATCCTGAACAACATGAATTGATGGCACGTATTGAAGATGTTATCAAAGAAGATGTTAGCCGAGGGCAAACCATAAAACATTCCCATTAAGGAGTTTCCGATGAGTGATGATATTGTTGAGTTGTATTTAGCAACAGGAGATTTTCACGAGGCCGTTAAGCAGTCGGGTCTGCCTACTCACATTGCCCATTTGAAATTAATTAAAAGTGGGTGTTTAACCATACAAGATAAAATTCAATACGGCTCACGAAGTGCCAGATTAGGTGGACTAGCAGAAGAATTATTTCAAAAGTATGTGCCTGAAGCAACGGATGCCAATAAATATTTTCAGAAGAATAATCCCATTTATGATTTTTGGTTTGATGGACTGACGATTGATGTGAAGTACAGTTCGGTATATTCCAAAAAGAATAGCCAGTCTTATCATTGGCACTTTCGGACGAAAGGTGATCAAGATTTTATTGTCGCTTTTTTGGAACGTAAGCCAGGTTCTGAATTAGAACGTCCGTTTATTTTACTTATTCCCATGCAGTTTTTAACGGATAAAAATGACTTACACGTCTCACCATCTGGTAGATGGTTTAATGAATTTCAAATTGAAGCCGAAGAACTGCAACCCCTCTTAAGCGATTATGCTCAATTGCGAAAAGATGGTCTATTTTAAGGAAAAAGGAGCTGGAAACAATGAGTGACTCATCAAGTCCAAACATTACCTTTATGTTGCAATACACCGAAGCTAATAGTGCCTATGTTGATTATACGAATCGTGATGAGGCCGTCCAAATGGATAATGACCTTGACTTAGAAACTCACCGACAATCTGTCGAAGGGATGACTGAAAGTCAGCTTCAAAAAATTCAAACAGAGGTCCCAGAAACCACACTTAACTTTCAAGAATATATTGATTATATGAATCGGTCTTATGCGACTGAAAAACAAACAGATGACCTGACGGCTATTTTTACTCAGGATGCCAATTATTTGCAGCGGGAAAAAGTAACCGAGCTCAAACAAAAGCTAGAACAAGCTCACGAAAATGGCTCCTTACTTTGGCAAGGCGTTATCTCATTTGATAATGAGTTTTTAGCAGCTCAAGGATTATATGATCGTGCAACAGGTCGTGTTGACCAGCAAGCCATCAAAATGGTTATGCGAGATGTGATTCCCAAAATGATTGCCAAAGAAGGATTGTCAGAGTCGGCTTTTTGGTGGGGCAACATTCATTTAAATACCGATAATATCCATGTACACTTTGGGCTTTCTGAGATAGAATCAAAGCGAGAAAAGTTTTTTTATCAACCTCGCCACCGAATGGAATATCGTGGTAATTTTTCGCAAAAAACGATTCAAAAATGTAAAAGTGACGTTTTTCATGGCCTCATTAATGACAAAACACGTTCTGCCCTATTACGAAAGGAACAAATTTTAGCGAACCTAAAAGCTAATCTCATTGACCAAGTTGTTCAAGAAAACAGAGTGGTTCGTTCAACTGAAAAAAATTTTTTGGAACAGGCTTATAATCACTTGCCATTTCAAAAGAAGTGGCGCTATGGATCGAATGCTAAAGATTTTGCGGTGAGTAAATTCTTCTTAGATAAATACCTGGACTCTTATTTTGCACATGATGGCAAGGGCCTTTATCAAGAATTTTTGCAAGAAACCCGTGACTTTTTACAAACATATGAGGGTGCTTATTCAGCTGAAAAAAATCAGACCTATGAAAAATTGAGAAAAATAGATGGTCAAGTTATTCGGATCCAAAGAGTCTCTAAAGGATACGATTTAGACCACTTAGTGGCTCGTCGAGAAGCAGAACTAAGAGAACGGTTAGCCAATCGTATTTTCCGTTCCTTTCGAGAAACACCACCTAAGTTTCAAAATCCCTTTGAGGCCAACTTGACTCATTTTTCAACGTTGAATCAACAACGGATTCTTGAACAGTTACCAGAAGCAAGTGTTTTAAAATCGTTAGAGGCTTGGCAAAAATTAGGTTATCAATTAACCCCTAATGCCAAAGCTGTTACGATTATCAAACCTGTTTATGACAGCTATGACAAATATGGTAATGGCGTTGGCAAGCCTGATTTCCACCAAGACCAGGTTTATGACATCAGTCAAGTGGAAGAGAATCTGTTAGCTAAACAATTAACTTTGAAAGACCTATCGTTCTTCTCATCTGACGAATTAAAAGAATTGGTGGACTTAGCAAAACAAAAACCCAATCGAACCTTGAAAGAGCGTCAAGAACTTGGCACCTTTCGCTATGCACTAAAGCTTAGTCGACTAGAAGAAAAACAAAAAGAGCTCCTAGTAACTCAGAAGCTCCTACAACAAGTTCAGCCCTTAGCAACTGACCAAGCCTTTGTAGACTTTAAACGACAAGCAATAGCTCAAGAACTTAAGCTCATTGAATGGCAATTAACCCCAAATTATAAACTCAAACCAGAGGCCATCACTGCTAAGAAGCTGCTTGCCCAACAATTTCAAGATAGTATTTCCCTGCCCGTTTCAAAAGCATCGGGAGAGAACATTCAGATACCAGTCAAACAGCTGCAAGAAGAATTACAAGCTCTTTCAACGCTTCAAGATCAAAGTATCTTATCCTTGTTAAGAGGACAAGATGTTACTAAACAGGAGTATGCTGAGGCGTTACAGACTCACCTGTCTATTTTTCAGGTGAAACATGATATCTATCAAAATAATCAAGTGATGGCAGTATCATCAGATGATGAACAAGTCAAAGCGTTGAAACGATTAAATGCGCAACATTTTTCAACACTTAAACAACTCTACAGTAAACTATTACCTGAAGAGGAGAGTCAACAAAAAACGCAGATCCAACAAGCAATTGCAAAGCAAATGCAGGCTCAAAAACAGTCACATCGCCAAAATTTGCAACAAGCACACGGTAAAGCAACGATAGACACTAGTTTTATGCGGCAGTTAACAGCTTCACTCTCAAAAGCCCAGCGGGCAGACCACCGAGCACTTACAGAAAGAGCTCGTAGTGATGAACGAGAAGAGCAAGAAGAATACCGCCAAAATCGTTAATTTAAAAAGATACTGATCGTTAATCAGTATCTTTTTTTGGAATTGACTTGTCCCTTTACAGCACGATTTTAGCTTATCGCTTACGATAAAAGTAATCGTATAAAGAAAGGAGTAATGCATATGGAACTGAATTTTCCAGATGTTGCGCCAGAACAGTTTGATGTGGCTGCAGATTGGTTAGTCAAAACGATGGATGATCAAACGTTACTAGTTACTTTTGAAGGTCAAGGTAAAAATGCAGATTTAGAGGTTTGTTTAGATTATCAACATAATCCCAAACAGTATGCCTTATTATCTGTTGGGGACTTGATTCATTTACCAATAGAACTGTTTATCACCCCAGATGATAATAAGCCTTATCATCCTCAGTACGAGTGCTTTTAATGAAAGGAGCGTATGATGCCAGAAAAGGAAACACGTGCTAAGAGCAGAAGAGAGCGGATTGAACTTGCTCGCTCACGAGATATTTTAGATGTTGCTAATGAGTTAAATATGGAACTCGTTCAATCAGGACGAGATTATCGCTGGAAAGAACATGATAGTCTCGTGATTTCACCTGATAAGAATTTGTGGAAATGGTTCTCACGCAATTTGGGAGGAGATGTCATTTCTCTTGTTGAGACTATTAAAGAGACTGATTTTAATCAATCTGTCGATTTTTTGAATGATGGAGAGTTTAAGGCTTTTCAAAGGGTTGAACGCAGTGAGGAACCCTTTAACTATTATCTGAAACCTTATGAGCAACCATTTAATGAAGCCAGAATCTATCTTAGAGAAAAACGAGGGTTATCAGATGATACTATTGATTTCTTTTTAGATAAAGGCGTACTAGCACAAGCGAATGCGAAATTAAACAATAGTATTGAACCTGTTGTTGTTTTTAAGACACTATCATCTTCAGGTGCGGTAGTTGGTGCTAATTTGCAAGGGATTGAAGAAAACTGGGAGAAGTGGTCAGAACGTGGTTATGCCAAGAGCATTGCTAGAAATTCAGATGGGATGAATGGGTTACATGTGGATATTGGAATACCAAACCGTTTAATCTTTACGGAAAGTCCGATTGACCTCATGTCTTATTATGAACTCCATAAGGATAATCTTCAAGATGTGCGCTTGGTATCAATGGATGGCTTAAAAGAAGCAACTATTGGTCGTCATTTAGTTGAATTACAAGCAGAGCGTTCAGGACGAGACCTACGCTGGAGTAATGAAGAACTTGCTAATGGTTTAACAACTGCTGTTGACAGTAACTATTTTACAGAGGGCAAGAATGCGGATGTGATCACACTTGCGGTTGATAATGATGAGGCTGGTCGAAACTTTATCGCCTCTCTCCAAAGCAAAGGTGTCGGTTTGACAGTAGATATTCCAGACTTACCAGAAGGGCAAGAAAAAGCAGATTGGAATAGTTATTTACAACAGGAGAATAAAGAGGAGCAAGATTTTCAAAATCAATTTGATAGACAGTCGTTTGCGGAGGCTATGGGGCTCATGCAAAAATACAGCCCCGAAGAGGTCTTAAATGAATCAAATAGCTATCACGATGACATACGTTATCAATCGTTGCTCATTGACCTTGAAAAAGTTAAGACGGATCCGATGTATCGCTTCATTGAGCGCTATATAAACCGTGATATTGATCGAGAAGCCTTGAGTCAATTTTCTGCTCAGGATTTTATTACCATCGCTAAAGAACATAGTCTCCTTAATGAAGAACCATCAGTCGAACCATGGGAAGCCCTCACGGTCACTCAACCAGTCAACAGTTATACGGTTTCTACTGATAGCCTCTCAAAAGAGTTTGACAATGTTTCAGACCTATACCAATTTGTAGAGGAGAGCCTAAAGCGTCCGCAACGTCAAGAGTTATCTTCCCTTTTGTCCGAACCTGACCGAGGAACACCGTTAGATATCCTAATGGCAATTGATTCTGCAGCAGGTGGAGATTTTAATGTCGAAGTGAATGGGCAAAGTATCCTTGATCTTTTTCCTGATGGGATTAACGAAGAAGCTACCGAAATATATAGTAGGTCATCTGCCGAAATTGAAGGGACTACTATGGAGCCTTTGCCAGTTGAAAATGGAGAAGAGGTAGAAACACCAGAAATAGAAAAACGTTTACTTTCTGATATTCAGGAAAGCTTATCAACTGAAGCTGATTTAATTAGTACCATTGCAAGTGATGATAGTGTTCTTTATACGAATACAGTCAATTTTGACCAAGAATATAGTCTTAATTTAGAGGTCCACAGTCCTGAAGAAGTAGATAATCTTTCAGATATTAAAGCCCCTTGGACGCTTGAAGTTACACGAGACAATCACTCACTAGGTTATCTAGCTTATGGCGAGGATTGGGGAAATAATTTTAATGTCGAAGAGGAGCTGGTCAATCTTGATAGCTGGGTAACAAGGAATCAAGTGGAAAATCATTTGTATTCTCAAGAAGAAGTGAATAGCTTTTTGGAGCCTCTAACAGCTGAAAAAGAAGCCGTTGGTGAATTGAAGTCTTACGGTACTTTCATTATTGATGATGACTATCTTGAACGTCGTTATGGTTCCGTGGAACACGATAACAGTATCAGAACGGCTATTGAACAACTAAGTAATCTTATTGGTTTTGATAACATGCCTACTAATGACCAGGAAACGGAGTGGGTACATACTAAGAAGGTTGATTTTGAAGGAACTCAATTAATTTTAGATGTTTACTCATCAAGTGAAGACAAAATCTTTGAAGGTAAGAATCAAAAAAACAACTGGTCAATAGCTGTCTTAGGGGAAAATGGTCCCTTAGGTTTTCTAACTTATGGTGAAGCTTGGCTTGATGACATTAATCCTGGAACGAGTCTCAGAGACAAACTGACTGATTTACAAACTTGGATAACAGAAGGTTCAATTGGTAAACACCTTTATACCCAACAAGATTATAATCAATTTAGTGCTTCTCTAAAAGAAAAAGCTCTTAGCCAAAGCCAAGAGCTTAACACTGGGGGCGAATTGTTTAATCGCAGTTCCAGTTCTTTAGGAGATGATTCTCCAGGGGCAGCACCGAAGCCCGTTGAGTACGAAACTCAACCTAATTTTCCTACCAATGTTCCCTTACATTTTAACATTGATAGGAATATAAAGTCAAATTATAGGTTACATCAAGGCTATTCTTACCCTAAAAATAGGGACATTCGCAATATGAATGCCTATGCTGAAGGAATTCAAAAATCTGCTAATTGGTATCTAAATGAATTAGCCAACTCGACGGTCACTTATTTTTATGCTGATGGTGAAGAGCCAAAAGCCTTACAAGTGGAATTTAAAAAGCGTCATTGGATGCACTTGACTGGATTATCACCGATTTACTTAGATAGGTTAGATTCTGTATCAGAAACTTTTATTGACGAGATTGCTTCTGGGAAAACAACTTTTTCAAATATTGCTGTTGGAACTGGTTTTTTAGATAAAATCCAAGTTCTGCCAATACTTCCAGAAATTTTAGAAACGGACTCTTTTGTTTTTGATGATTTATCGTCCATTGAAAAATTTGGTCGATTAGATGCCTCAGCAGCTATCCGCTCAGACGATAAAAATATGGTCTTAGCCTTTCAAGTTGATGATAAAGATGAAATGTTTCCAGCTTCTCTTATGAAACCTGGAAAAAAGCTCAACTTGGAAATGGATACATTATCTCAAGAAAAAACAATACTAGGAGTCATTGTTGAGAAAGATGGTAGAACTAAAGTTCACCGTGTTAATGAAAATTATATCAAAGATAACGGTGAGGAAATGAGAGTAATTGTCGAAAATAGACAGTTTGAAGAAGTTGAAACACCAGAGCCAACCCAACATGAAGTGACGCCAGAAGCTTTTACTAGCGTCTTAGATGCGGTTTATCACAATGGATCACAAATTGGTAGAGATAACAGAGAAAATATTCCAGAAGCTCTTTATCCAGCCTGGGACAAGTATTATGACTATGTCGAACAACACGACGATAATTTAAGGAAAATTATGGAAGTTGCTGACAACGATAAATTGCTTGATAAGACCTCAGATTTTTATCGGGAATGGTCTCAAGATGATATTTATGACAATCATTATCATGTCCGCCTCCAGGACTTATCAGACGAAACCTCGTTACCATTTCAGGTAACTGACTTCATTGATTACCAAGTTTTTGCTAAAGAACTCTATCACCAAAATCAACGTTCTCAAGCAGGTGATGAAGTAACTGATGCAATCGTTAACTTTGCGATTTATGCGCCTGGTGGAGAACTCGTTAAAGAAGGGGTCAGCTATCATATTGGTGAGGAAAGCAAACCAATCTCGCAATTGCTAGGGCTTGGTTATCGTCGTTTAGCAGGTTATCAGGACTTAGCAAAAATGGATGATGACGTTCTTTCTCAGCTGGAAAATCAAGTATTGAACCAAACGATAGCAGAAGATATGGCTGAAGGCGTACCAACTACTTCTCGTGAGACAAGACAAGAAGTGACGGCGTCACATAATGAAGCTAAAACAATCACGTCAGAAAGAGAAGTGTTAAGAAATCATTTTCAACGTCGGGTGGAAGAAATTTTAAACGAGTCTCCTGTTCAAAACCAGGGAAACCATCGCACAGGTGATATTATTATTAATTCAACGGTCGCTAAAAACAATAGCGTTATTATTAATTCTGGAACGATTTCAAATCGTCAGACTAGTAACACAACGGTTCACAAAACGCCTTCTTCACCGAAGAAATCATCAGAACCTGTTGACTATCAGAAAGTTTCAGCGTATGAACTGAGCCAAGCAGCCTTTCAAAAAATCCGTGAGTATACTCAGTCTCCTAAAGACTTAGCAGAGTATCTTGACTTTATGAGTAAGTTTCCAACGCTTTCTCCTCGAAACGTTGCTCTCATTCAAGCTCAATGGCCAGGTGCCAATGCCGTGGCGACCTACAATCAATGGCAAGCGATGGGAGAGAGCCTAGGACTAAGTAAAGATGATGTGATGCAAACCAAAGCGACTTATACTAATAAGCGTACAGGTCAAACGAAAGAAGTTGTTCACAATAGCTTATCTGTTAAAGCTGGTGAAACGTCTCGGATTACTTTGTTTAGACCTCAGATGGAAAAGATGATTCCTGTTTTAGATAGCAACGGAAACCAACTCAAAAATGAGAAAGGCAATCCTAAGTTTAAACGCTTATCACAAGCGACACCGCAAGAAAAAGCGTTAGTTAAGGAAAAGAAATTGAAGGTTACCCTTTTTCAAAAACGTGATTTAAATGGCCAACCCTTATACACAACTTATAAAGTATTTGAACTCTCTCAAACGACTTTAAAACCCGAAAGCTATCCTAAGGCCATGCCAAATCGCCACTATAACTTTGATACAGATCAGGTAAAAACCAACGAAGTCCTTGAAGGGTTATGTGATTACGCTAAAAGTATTGGAGTAAGCATTCTTTCAGATGATGCCCATACCTTGGGAAATATCAAAGGTGCTTTTGATCCTAATCGTCAAGAAATTTTGCTTAATCCTCACAATACCCCTGGTGAAAAAATTGGGACAACCATTCATGAGTTAGCTCATGCGACTCTCCATAACTCTAAATTACAGTCGTCGCCTCAACCGATTCCTCGCTATATGGCTGAGCTTGAAGCCGAAATGACAAGTTACCTGGTATCCAATCATTTTGGATTAGATACGGGTGATAAAGCGTTTCGTTATATGGCTAAATGGACGGATAATTTGAGCATATTTAGTGATAAAGCTTTGACCGATTCGATGACACGGATTCATAAAACGGTGATGTCAATGGTTAAACAGGTAGAACAGCATACCAAACCTTATCAGAGAGCTAAAGGACAAGATCCAAATTTTCCCAAAGTCCCAGATAAAGGGCTAAAACGCTAAAGCTGAAAAGGAACGCTTCAACAAGCGTTCCTTTTTATTTGGTGATATATAAGAAGTTATATAACTTTTTATTCCTATTTTTATGAGAAAAAGGAATATTAAGAATTGACTTGTCCCTTTACAGCACGATTTTAGATTATCCCTTACGATAAACCTATCAAAAAAGAAAGGAAGATGTCATGGTTACGCTAATACTAGCTGAAAAAGAAGAACAAGCAAAAGCTTATGCGGCTGCTTTAGGAAAAACAAACACGCAACAGAACGTCCATATCATTTCCCAAAGTCCATTTTTTGAGGATGAGGTGCATGTTGTAGCAGCGGAAGGACATTTGTTTGAATATGGTCTGCCAAATGATAATTGGGATTTAACCAAGCTACCTTTGGTTGACGTGTCTTTTAAGCAGCAGTTAAAACAAGATAAAAAGTCAAAAGACTATTTTAATCGGATTTACCAAGAAGTTAGTAAAGCAGACAGCATTATTATTGGAACGGATGCGGATAGAGAAGGAGAGCGCATTGCTTATTCCATTTTATCCCATATTCCAGGTGGCAAAGAAAAAATCACAAAACGGTTATGGGTCAACTCCATGACCACAGCAGCACTTCAGCGCGCTTTCCAAACCTTACGTGACCCACACGAAACCTATAACTATTATTTAGAGGCAGAAGCGAGAGCACAAAGTGACTGGTTAGTTGGGATGAACTTGTCTCCCTTAGCGACACTTGATTTACAACGCCAAGGGCAATTAGCTAAGCAAAAAGGCAATAGTCTATCCGTCGGTCGGGTTCAAACACCTACCGTTCGTTTAATTTGTGAGAATGATTTAGCTATTCGTGGCTTTATGCCACAAACATATTGGAAGTTACAATTGGAAGATCGTGCAACAGGCGTTTTATTCTCAAACAAGGATAAGTTTAGTGATAGTGACGAGGCTCTAGTAACCTCTAAAGAGCTGGCAGGACAATCACTAGTGACGGCTATTGAAATGAAAGACCATCAACGAGCCGCCCCACCCTTATTTAATCTCTCGGATTTACAAGGGGTTGCGGCGAAACGCTGGCAATATGAATCAACCAAGACCGAACAAATTGTGGAGAAGCTGTACCTCAAAAAATATTTGTCTTATCCTCGCACTGATTGCCGTTTTATCACAACAGATGAATTTGCTTACTTGAAACAATATCTTAATAGCTACCAAGAAGTTATCCAATGTCCGTTTGAACCAAAACAGGTGCAGCCTCGTGAGGCTTATGTGGATGACCAAAAGGTGGCTAAGGCTAGTCACTATGCTTTAATCCCAACAGAAAATATTCCGAATCTCGCTACTTTATCTCAAGAGGAACGTCGTATTTATGAAATTGTTGTGAGACGAACCATTTTAATGTTTGCGGCTGATTGTTGTTATCAAACGACAAGTGTGCAACTGGAAAATAAAGGTTGGACATTTCAGGCAACTGGCCGACACATGATTAATTTAGGTTGGGCAGAGTACAGTGAGCAAGCCATCCGAAAAGATGTCGAACTTCCACATTATCAGGTTGGGCAATTAGTTCCAACGACTGTTCAAGTGATTGAAGGCGTTACGAAACCACCTAAACGCTTAACCGAAAGCCAGTTGATTAGTCAACTCTTTCCGAAATATGGTTTAGGCACACAAGCAACTCGGGGTGCCATTATTCAGACGATTCAAAAGCGTGGTTATGTCAAAAAAGATCAAAAAACAGGGCAGCTGTTTCCAACGGATAAAGCTTACCTGCTGATTAATTATCTCATTGATAACGAGTTCTCATCGCCAGAGACCACAGGGGGCTGGGAAGTCTTTCTCTCACAAATTGGGGAAGGAGCGATTGACCCTCGTGAGTTTGTGGATGCCATTAAAGATAAATTAAGCAGTCAAATTCAAGCTGCCAAAGAAAGGGGTGATTGAGATGACCAACAGCTCCCGAACACCGTTCCTAGAGAAATATACTGATAGCTTATCTGCTAAGATTGCACAAAAAGAGACTGATTATCAGGTTTATGGTCGTGACAAAGAGGTTGCAGCAGTTATAACCTCTCTTCGCAGACGCACTAAAAATAATCCTGTTTTAGTCGGAGAAGCAGGTGTTGGGAAGACAGCTATTGTTGAAGGGTTGACTTTAGCGATTTTAAAAGGAGAAGTTCCAGAAGACCTGCAAGGCTTAACCGTTCGCTCTTTAGAATTATCTAGTTTAATGACTGACGAAGACGGCGGCTTTATTGCCAAATTTAAAAAGATTATTGAAGAGATGGTGGCAACCCGTGGTAAAAATCTTCTCTTTATTGACGAATTTCATACTATTGTTGGGGCAGGTAGCCAAGAGGGGCAAGCTCTTGATGCAGGAAACATCATTAAGCCAGTGCTTGCCCGTGGCGATATCCAACTTATTGGTGCTACCACCTTAGATGAGTTTCATGACTATGTTGAAACTGACCGTGCTTTAGAGCGACGGATGCAGCCCATTATGGTAGATGAACCCAGTCAACCACAAGCGATTCGTATGATTGACCAAGCTAAAAGAATTTATGAAGACTATCATCATATTGCGATTAGTCCTGAAGCGGTCAAGCAAGCGGTTAGTTTATCCGTGCGTTATATCACTGATCGCTTTTTACCAGATAAAGCTTTCGATTTAATCGACGAAGCAGCCACCATTGCTTCAGCTGAGAAAAAGGTAATCGTCACGGAATATGAGATTGCTCAAGTCCTTAAAAATCGTACGGGAATCCCTATCACAACGATTTTAAAAGCCGATAAGGACCGCTTAGAAGATTTAACGGAGAAACTTAAACGGCGGGTGAAAGGACAAGATGAGGCGATTTCAGCCATTGTGGATGCCATTACTATTGCTCAAGCAGGATTGCAGGATGAAAATAAACCCATTTCATCCTTTCTCTTCTTAGGGCCAACGGGTGTTGGAAAGACCGAATTAGCTAAGGCTATTGCAGAAGCCCTCTTTGATGATGAGAATGCTATGATTCGTTTTGACATGTCTGAATACAAGCAAAAAGAAGATGTGGTGAAATTTATCGGTGACAGGGCTACTCGTACTAAGGGCCAGCTAACGGAAAGTGTGAAACAGAAGCCTTATAGTGTCTTGTTGCTTGATGAAGTTGAAAAAGCACACAGTGAAGTGATGGATATCTTTCTTCAGGTGCTTGATGACGGCCGTCTAACCGATAGTACAGGTCGAGTGATTAGTTTTAAAAATACCATTGTCATTATGACGACGAATATTGGGGCACAAAAGATTATTAATAAAGCAGAGTTAAAAGGCAACTTTAAAACTCTTTCTGAGCGTGAACGCCTGCAATTTGAAAAATCGATGGATAGCGAACTACAAACCGAATTTCGTCCTGAGTTTCTCAACCGTATTGAAAATAAACTCATTTTTAACCTTTTGGAACGAGATGTCATTGAAGAGATTGCCGTTAAAAACTTAGAAGAGATTGAGGCACGCATGGCCAAACAACAGTTAAGCCTTAGCTATGAGCCAAGTTTAATCACTTACCTGTCTGATGTGGGAACAGATGTTAAAAATGGTGCTCGACCTTTGGAACGATTGATTAAACGCAAAGTCTTAGCTCCTATTGCAACAAAGAGCTTAGAACTACCTAAGACAGATTTAACCTATCATATTCATCTCTGGGTTGAAGGGGAGGCACCAGACCAAAATCACAGACAGGATCAGCGGGTAGTTTACCTAGAGGCCGAAGAAGAAAAACTTCACAAAAATGATTTTTGGAACTGAGTTGTACCTATAGAGCGTGATTTTCAATTATTACTTACACTAAAATTGTCAAAAAATAAAGGAGGATGTCTATGGAAATAAAGACGATTTTGGCACAACTATTGCAACGACTCAAAACGAGTGTGAAACCTTACTTATTATCGTTATCTCTCTTTTTATCAGGAATGATGACGAGGACCGCTTATGCGGAGGACCCATTTGCCAAAACACAAAATTTAGCGCAACAAGGGATTACCAAAGTCCAGGGGATTAGTATTATGATTTTTGGCTTTGCGGTTGTTGTTACAGGTTTGGTCTATGGCTTTGGTGGTCGAGAGATAAAAGCCGCCATTAAAAAGCATTGGTTAGCGATTGCGATTGGGATTGTGCTTGTCTCAGCAGGACCAAGTATCGTGGAGTGGTTCTATAACTTTGTCAATTAAGAAAGGAGGCCTTTATGGCATTTAGCCCTTTTAAGAAAAGTTCCAAATGCTTGATAACCGATGACCTCTTTCTAGAATTGACTTGGGAGGATGGCAAGTCTCCTGAAGATGATTCTGAATTGTTAGGAATTATTGAGGGGTTAGATAGTAAGCTTTCTGATGGGAAATTGCTGATTGAAGAGTCGCTCCCTTACCTGACCTTTTTTCAGGCAGAGTTGCTTTTTCAAGAATTGTTACAGGTTTATGGCCAGTTTCAACTGAAGAAAGTTGCTGTGGCACACTTAGAAGGAAAGGAAGTAGTGACTGAAGGTGAAGTGTTTGCGAGTCCTTTTGTTCTCAACCAGGATTACCAAACGCTCCTTCATCCGCTTATCACAGCTATTCTAACAGAATCAACTTTCAGCGCTTATAGTTACCAAGAGAAACGTGAGTATTTTGAGAATCAGATTTATCCTGCCTATAAGGTTAGCGTAGGAACGACTGATTCCGCCTTGCCCTTCTTTCCAGAAGAAGGAGAGCAGGTAAAGCCTGTTTCTCAGGCAAGGACAACGACTCAGGTCTCGCCAGTCACTCCACCAGTCAAACAAGAACCTAACCCGAATCCTAAAACGATTAGGCGTTTGACCGTTTGGTTGGTTGCATCGCTACTGCTTGCTGTAGCTGGTTTTGGAGTATCTGCTTTTGCCCTTGCTCAACTCTCTCAAAAGACTGAGCAAGTGACTTATCTTTATCAGCAACAAAAAGAGACGCAAAACCTCATCTCAGCAGAACATCAGATTGATGTCTTTAGCCGCTTCTTTCTTCCTAACTATTATTCAGGCAACAAGGAAGCTCTCACAGACTTCTTATCTGATGGCGATGCCAAGTACACTCAACCAGAAAGTGGGACGTTACAGTCTGTCATTCTTGAGGCAGTTACTTATGACTCATCGGATAAAACGTATCAAGTGACTTATGTCGTAGCGGTGAAACAGGACGATACGACCTCAAGCCGTCGCTTAACCTACACGGTGAAAGCGTCAAAATCCAGTCGTTATGGCTATGTGATTACCACAGAACCAACCGAAACCCCATATTTTGAAGAATAAGAAAGGTATTTAAATTCATGAAAAAGAAACAATTGATTGCAGCCCTTGCAAGTTCAACTTTGGTTTTCTCAACAGCAGGAACAGCTTTTGCGGATGAGGTGACTCCGCTTGACCCAACGACACCGTCAACGGAAGTGGTCACTCCAGAACCTTCATCATCAACGGATACGTCATCTGACACATCAGATACAACTCCAGGAACATCTGATACAGGTTCCACAACGGAACCAACCGTTCCTGTTGATCCAACAACACCTTCGACTGGTGAGAACACAGGAGAAGACAGCCCAACGGTTCCAGGACAAAGTGAGGAAGCACCAAACACTCCAAGTACAGATCCAAGTGACTCTGAGACACCTGGTGATACGGAAGAACCCCCAGTGGATGATCCAGCGACAGAGCAATCAGGAACCGTTGAGGTTCCAACAACAGACGGTGGGACTTCAACAGTGACACCTGATACATCAGTGCCAACCAACAATCCTAATATTAGTGCAGAAACCGCTGCGAATGCAGGTGCAAGCCAAGTAGGCACCACGAGTCAAGTAACTGGTCAAGTCGTACAGGATGTGACTAGCGAAACTCCTGTTTATACCAACACAGGCGCAACGATTATGAGCACGCAAAATGGGTCAGTCGTATTAGCTGATGGAACCATTACGACTCCTGAGGCAATTGGAGCAAAGACAAACAGCGATGGCACGATTTCGGTCACAACATCAACAGGTGAAAGCACAACATTACCGATGACAGGTGATACGAATACAACACTTTTGAGTGTTCTAGGAACAGGAATACTAGGTTTGGTTGGCTTCCTTTGGAAGAAAAAGAAAATTGTTTAAGGGAGAACGATGAATGATCTTTATTGTCGTGTTAATTTTATTTGGTTTTGCTACTTTCTCAACTTGGGCAATTGCTCATGGTGGTGATACTAGAAAATTTAAAAGAAAGGATTAGTTTATGGAGAAGAAACCAGTTTATGGGTTGCGGAAATATGGTAAACAGTTATGCGCTGTTGTTTTAGCAATATTTGCTTTAAGTACAAGTCAGTTAGTATCTGCTGATTCTTGGGTGGCAAATAGTCCTGGTGATATTCAAATTGAAACAGGAGCGACTAGTTATCAGTTACAATATGGTGATACTCTTTGGGCTGTAGCAATCGCAACGAATAATGATGTTAATGTGCTTGCTGAATTGTCAAATGTAGATTTAGCAAGCGGACAACAATACCGTTTACCTGTTGGTTATACGATTAAATGGACTTCTGATAAAACAAGTTATCGTTTGATTTCACCAAATGGTGATGTCGTAAATGAAGTACAACCTGATTCATCAGATGATATTAGTCACAGTAAAGCTCTTGATTCAACTGTTGTACCAGATGTCAATGCAACGAGTCTTAAAGAAAACAAGGCAGTTATTGAGCAGTTATCAAACGTTCAAAATAACGATAATCATTCATCAATTATTCGTGTGCATAATGAATCTACGAATGAAGATGTTTACATTGTTCCGGTCATTGAAAATGATACTTCAACTAGTGCTGATTCGGTAGATGAACCGACATCAGAAAATGAAGTGAGTTACCTTGTGCTAACAGCTAAAGATAGTAAAGAAGTTTTTACGTGGGCGGAATTTGCAAAAGATAAAGCCATTGTTGATGAAGCGGTTGGACGTGTGGCAATTTACACGCAAGCTGACCTTGAGGCTTACTTGCTTCAAACAGGTCTTGATTTAACAGGAGATAATATCTGGTTCTACAACACAGAAGATATTGTTTTCCCTAAAGGAACATATGTGGTTGACAATGGTTACTTTGATTTTTATTTACCAAGCGCCACAGGCAATGTTGATTTTAATGGTTCAACACTTTTAATTGGTAATGGTGTTGTTACTGGACGTGCGACAGGTGACCAAAACAATCGCACGGTTTCTAACTTGACGGTTTATGGTACGACTGGCATTGATGAGAACTTCGTTTATGGTGAGACTTACACTAATCCATATACGGGAACAACAAAATCAGGTGCTTTTTATACAGGGCTTTACCATACGTCAAATCTCAATTTTGAGAATTTGACCTTTAACAATGCGCAACACCGAGACAGCCATATCTTTGATGTGATGGGTTCTGATAACATTAGTTTTAACAATATTGCTGTTCGTGGTTCAGCTCTATCAACTGATTTAAGTCAAGAGTATCTTTATAATCTCTTTAAGTCTCACGGTCATTCTGTTTATTCTGAAGCCATTCAAATTGATAGTGCGATTCAAGGAGCACTTGGAACAGCTACTGGATTAGATGGTAATGCTTATAGCGGTTTCTTTGATGCCTCTAAATCGTGGGCTAAAATTTGGAAAGGTGATTCTTATGACGGTGTCGCTAGCTCAAATATTTCTATTACTAATTCAGAATTTACGTCTTATCAAGGTTTAACTGGTTTAGCTTTGATTAATGGTACAGACCAAATTGTATCAAAATATGGTGCTGGAGTTGGTAGTCACACGGTTGGAAATACAGGCTATCAAGGTATCGTGATTGATAATGTCATTATGGAAGGTACAGTATCAGTAGATGGTGTTCAAAACAATGAATTAGCACCAATTAAATTTTTAAATTCAAGTTATTACCAATCAGGTGCTTATACTGATGAAACAGTTAATAAGGTTGATTATATCGCAAACGACAATGTTCGTGATACGACAGATATTACTGTAACGAATGTACAGTATATCAATACGAAAACATCTGATTATTATAATCCGTCAGGTGAAACAACAGCAACGTCTGTCTGGACAGCTTATTATGATAATGACAATAATCCAGATAATAATAGCGTGTCACAAACAACTGTTGTAGATAATAATGGTAATGTGATTCAATCAACAACTGGTTATGATGAAGTCGCACCTGTTATCTCACAAGATACGTCTTATACACTACAAGATAGTAACTATAATAGTGAGACGGGCGAATTAACTCGTACTTATGATAAGGCAGATAATGTCACTTATGATGTGTCAGATGAAGCCGTTGAAGTTGGTGCAGAACCAATGTCATCAACGACAGAAACAGCAGTAGATGGTTCAAGTGTAACTGTTAATACTTATGAAAACAATGGAGGAAAATAATGAATAAAAAAGTTTTGTTTAATGAGCGGTCAAAAATGAATGGACATGGTTCATTGCGGAAAAATAAAGCAGTAAAATCACTAGTTGGAACTTTAGCTTTAGTTGGAACGCTGGTATCTATTAGCCTAGCAGGTAATGTCTCCGCTGATGAAGTAACAGCTGATACAACTCAAACAGAAGTAGTTGCAGATATGCAAGTGGATAATACTGTTGAGACAACGGATACAGTAGAATCAGAAGCAGTAGAAACAGTTGCGACTGACGAAGTAGTAACTGATGTTACTGAACCAACAGAAGTAGTAGAGACAGTTGATTCAAAAGAAGTGGCAGAAACGGAAGAAGTTACGGCAGTTGATACTCAACCTGTGATGTTAATGGCTGCTAGCACTACTGAAACGGCAACGAATATTTCAGACCAAGCAACCTCAACAGCAATCATCAATCTTAATGATGATTATAATAGTGGTTTTGGTACAGAGGGAGCTTTTAGTATTACGACAGAACTTGATTCTGCACAAGAGGGTGACACCGTCACTTACACTTATGAAAATTTACCAAATGTCACAGGGTTAAATGGTGCTACGGTTACAGATGAAACTAATACAGTCATTGGTACGATTGCTGTAAAGAACACTAGTACCTCTGCACCACAATTTGGTTCTAATGATATTGCTAAAGCTAACATGCAACTTGGCATGAACAGCGGAACAATTATCGTAACCTTTACATCAGCAGTAAATGATTTAGAGAAAATCAAGTACACAATTTCTTCTTCAAATGCTTATAATATTGTGGTTGCTAGTCCAGATGAATGGATGTTGACCTCAACGATTAGTTCTGGTAGTCAAACGTTGGCTACTGATAGCACAACGATTGAAGCTGTACCAATAGTCAATATTGGTGATTGGGTACGTTTGGACGGTCAGAATTCAAAATTTTATGATTCGGCTTCAGGAACAGCAGATGTGCAACAAATTGAAGTTGCTATCCAAAGTTCTGATATTGATCCAGCAGGTACGACTTACACGTTAAGTGATTTAACTGGTGCAAATATTGACACGTCTCAATTAGCGGTTGGTGATACGGTAACGTTGACACCAAAACGAGCGTATGCGACAGCAGATGTTAATGCTTATAATGCTTATATTAATCCGTTAACTAATGATAAAGCAACAGTAACGGACGTTTCAACCGATTCTGTAACAATTACGCTTCAAGAGGATTTACCAGTTGGTTATTATGGACTGTTGATTCCAGTTATCTACGATACTGCTAGCGTGGTAGATGGCTATGCGAATGTTTCTGCGGTGACAAGTTCATCAAATGGTATTACAGAAAATACGTCAACGGCACAAGTCTTAGAAACAGGAGCGACAACGTCTGCGACTGCAACACAAACAGGTTACTTGATTGTCGAACACGTCACAATTGACGGAATGACACTTGAAACAGAAGATGCTATTAAACAAGTTGTTGGTACAATTTATACAACAAGTGCTAAAACGTTTGATGATTATAACTTAGTCACAACACCTGCGAATGCGACTGGTTCTTATGTTCGTGGAACAACACTTGTAACGTACGTTTATGAACATAAAAAAGGGTCTGTTGTAGAACATTATTATATTGACGGAACGACAACACAACTTAAAGCTGATGATATGATTGTGTCAAATGTGGATACAGGAACAGATTATCAAGGTAATGACCCAAAAAATCAAATCGTCCTTGACAACGGTCAAACCTATCAATTAGTCACAACAGCTGATAATCTGTCGGGTCAAGTTGTTGAGGGAACAACAGAAATCACTAACTATTATCAAGAAGTTTTAGCAAGTGTTGTCGTTCATTACGTTGACGAAGATGGCAATATCATTGCAGAAGATGTCTTTGATTTGGAAGATTCGTCACTTGGTGTTGATTATGACACGACTGATAACAAGTCTGATTACATTGAGGTTGACGGTGTACGTTATAAGTTGCAAGAAGCACAAACTATTGGTGAAGAAACAGGAACACTAACGGAAGATGGTGCAGAAGTGACTTATGTCTATCATAAGATTGTCACGAATTGGCTTGACCAAGCCTCTAACGAAGCCTTGAAAGACCCAGAAGACGGTGAACAAGATAAGGGTGAGTTTGACGGTTACGAATTCGTGGAAACAATCGTTGATGAAGAAACAGGAGATGTGACCCACTACTTTAAACGTATTCCAGTTGAGGAAGTGACAGAAGAACCACAAGCACCAACTGATGTGGAAACACTAACAACCCCTGAAGAGGTGCCAGTGGTACAAGAAAGCGTCTTGCCAATGACGGGTGATGAAACCACACCACTGAACATTATCGCATCAGCCTTTGGTGTTCTCATGTTTGTGCTTGGAATCGTTGGGGTTCGTAAGCGCAAAGAAAACTAATTAAGATTAGGACAGGTCTTACCTGTTCTGACCAGCAAGTCACCTTATTTGTGCCTTAAATCTTCTAGGTGGCTTGTTGCTTGGAGCAGGTAAACTGTCTGTTAACCAGAAAGTGAGGAAAACCAATGCAAGAATTTATTGCCAATGGCCGTGTGGCCAATATTCCAGAAGATGCGGTTGGAAAAACTGCAAATGGAAATGTTAGTTTCAAATTTGATTTTGTTTGTGACTCTAGCTTATTAGATGAGCAACAACAGCCTCTTTCTACCTTCTTTCCAGTTCAAGTCTATGGCAAACAAGCTGAGATTATGGCACAAAGCTTATCAAAAGGTTCACCTATTTTGATTAAAGGAGAGATTATTCAACGTGTTTATACTGATAAAAATGGTCAGCGCAGAACTCATCAGTATCTTGCTCCAGCCCAAATTGCTGGTATTACTTTTTT
>AUXO012213914.1_pt1 | contig 31105 bp, 35 predicted proteins | sample 768731 | NCBI WGS metagenome assembly AUXO01 (sample SAMN02715735, study PRJNA202380) | gut metagenome | biome: sheep rumen | host: Ovis aries | place: New Zealand: Palmerston North
GAAAGACCAAAGCCATTCCCAGTAATATGTTGGAATAAAATCTATACGATGAGATTCTTTAAGTAAATAAAACTCTGTACTTGTAAGGTGTGTATTTTCACAAAATTCTTTAAGCTCATTTTTAAACCTATTAAGAAATTGTGGTGTACGCTTAACATTATTCCTATCCTTGAATTTAAATGTACATTCAGCATTAGGAAACAACTTCATATAAGCATAACTTACAGAGAATTTATACAAATCATTATCTAATATTGAGTAAATCATATTGTTATATATTAAAATTTATACTTCATTTATATATTCTATCATACCAGGTCCATATAATGTATATACACTATCCCATTCATCAAGGACTCTAATAAAATTTTCATCTTTATAATTCATATATATTAAACTGTAGTAAGATTATTTTCTTTAATAAAATTATCAAATGTTTCTCCACCATCAATTGAACGAATACCTGACAAATAAGGAATAATATTTAATTTCTTATTTGTATATTTTTGAAGGTTCTTAATAGTATTCATTACACAATAATCACCAGCAACACCGCAGATAATCAAGTCATCATCTTCAGATATCCATAATTGAGAATTACCAACACGATTATTTACTTTAAAATATGATACATTATTGAATACACTATATTTATTTACAATATTTTCAAAGGCACCATATTCAGTATGAGATGCATCATATATATCATCATTACCTTTGAGAAAAAACTTCATTGGCAAATTATTTTCAATGCAAGTATTAATCAATTGTCGTGGAATAGCAGCACCTTCAGAAAACTGTAAACAATGTTTCGGCCATGTTACGTTTGGTTCAGTAAATACACTATCAATATTTGGATGCCAATCAAGTGTAAATATGACCTCTCGCAAATCATCAACATTTTCGTTAATATAATCACAAATTGCTTGTACTACTTCTTCGCCATTAGGAACATACAAATGACCCCAAGTAGGACAAATAAAATCGTTTTGAACATCTACTACAATAAGTGTCTTCATAATTTCTTATTTTTAATCACCAAAATATGTGCAACCTGAATAAAACTTATTAACTGCCTTAGTAAGGTTTTCTGCATCCTCATTCATCTTCTTCTGAGTTTCTTCATCAACAATTAGTTTAATCTGAGGACGGAAGCATGTTTGATAAGAATCCTCATGAGCTTCATAAGTTAGTACCCAACCAGTAGCTTTCTTAAAGTATTCATTATTCTTAATCTCATTAAAACATTTCTTAAGCTTGTCATAAGTAAGATTATCATAAGAAATGGTGCAATTACTAGAAAGACTAATTGAACCAGGGTTTACATTGAAATCAAAGAATGACAAATCATAATAGTACTGATTGAAGTTAAACTTATTACGAGCTTCTGCGAGCTTCTTCATAATATATGCATTACGTTTCTTCTCAGTCTTCCATGTCTTATTTGCATAAGCTTCTGCATTAATCTTCGCACGATTCATATGGGACTCAAAAGACTTAATAATGTTTGTTACATGTTCAGGAACATAAAGTTCATTGTACTTCTCCTCTGCCTCAAGAAGATCTGAAAACATTGCCTTAACAAATTCTTCTTCACTGATGGTGTTGCAATTAATATTGCGACTCACAAGATTAATGTTTCTGTAGCTTGTCATAATTATGTAGATTAATTATTAATTACAATTTAATATAGTCATATATACTAAAAAATTTAAATAATATATAAAAAAAGAGAAACTTATTTTTATAAATTTCTCTTCTAATTAAAACGATGTTAAATATTTATGCACAAAATTTATGTTAATCCAGTAGATCCAAATCCGCCTGCACCACGATTAGATACTTCTATATTATCATATTCATCATTAGTTATTTCTTCCCATTCAGTATTTCGATATTCTTTATGAATAGCTTGTGCAAGTTTCTGTCCAAATGTAATAACTTGCGGTACATTTGATACATTATGTACATTAATATGAACTTCTCCTTGATAAATTGCATCTACTACTTGCGCGCCAACTATCAATGATTTTTTAGTTGCAATTCCTGATTTATTTTCAAAATCAAGATATGTATTCTTATCTAAAATATCAACCTTAATACCAGAAGGAATCAAAATTTGAGAATGCGCACCAATCCATATATTATTTTCAAATATACTTATATTGTTATTTTCATTTTTTTCATATAATACCTTCTTGAATTCTTCTGAATATTCAGGAACATAAAAATCACTACCAGCATCACCTTGATTTCTTGTAGGTGACTTTACATCTCTAATCTTTGTAAATCTAATTGTATTATTCATTTTCTTGTTTAATATTATAAGTTTTTTCTTGATATGTATCTGGATAAATATAGGATAATAACTTGGTATTTAACAATGACATTTCAGTAAATCCTTCATCTAATGATGTTTTATTTTCCATTACTGCACAAATATCAATCATTGCACGCTCATATAGAGCTTTAATAATTGCTATATTATCTTTGAATAATTCGGCCATTTCTGTCATTGCTGAAATTGTTCCTAACCGAGTCTTTAATCCATTATCTCTAATAATTGAATTATTTGATGAACGATAATTAATTTCTAATGTAGGTTGAATAACTACTTTCTTAATATTCTTTAGCCAAATAGGAATTGTTCTAATATCTTCATATTCTCTAGATGTATCATAAGGAAATGACTCAACTATTTCTCGAGTATATATTTTAGACCATACATTGAATTTAATACGATTATCTTTGAACATATAAAATACAGCTTCATCAGGATTAGTAATAATTTGCTGTCCAGATGTAACCATATTATGACACTCACCATTTCCAAAATTAAATATTACTCCATATTCAACGATATCTGCTTGATAATGTATAATATCATTATATGCTCTTTGAACAAAATCTGAATTAATATAATAATCATCTGCATCTAAGAACATAAAATATTTTCCAGTAGCGTGTTGAATGCCATAGTTTCTTGCTCCTCCGCAACCTAAGTTATTTTCTGGAGTTACAATTTTAATAGTAATATTTTCACTTTGAACTGATTCTTTAAACTCTTGTGCAATTTGTAAAGAATTATCAGTTGAACAATCATTGACTAAAATATACTCAATATTAATATTTTGTAGTATTTGTTTTTTAATACTATTTAATGCATATATCAAATATTTTTCTGCATTATAAAATGTAGTAATTATACTTATTGTTTCCATATATTAATATTAAATATTTTTTAGTAAGCAAATAATTGAATTAGTATATAGTCTTTGTAAAATATATATCTTTAAAGAATCAAATGGTGTTGCTGGTACAACGGTTCCAAATAAAGTTGGGTCATCACCTTTATACAAAGTACAATATTCACCAGGTTTACACTCACCATTATCTCTAAGAATACATTGACCCATCATTATAACTTGAACCCATTCAGCACGTGAACCTCTAGGAATATATTGAGTATCATTTTTATATATTGCATTAACTGCAGGTACATATATTTCACTTTTATAAGTTGCTATATATGCTAATTCATTAAGCTCATCATATTCTTTATTTGCTACTGCGATTTCTTTTTTCTCTAAACATAAATCTCCATATGGACTTATATAATACTTATAAGGCCAATCTTGCGGATTATTTGTAAGATAACCGCTAGAGATTGTTGTTACTCCAATTAAATTATTAGTATCTCTTGCATATCTAATTTTATTTGGATTATCTGGAGAAAACTGAACTAATCTACATAAATGCTCTCCTTGCATCTCTGGAGTAAATTTCTCCCATTCGAAAAATTCAGCATATCCAAATTGATTACCAAATTTAATATTCGATATATTAATATTATCCATTATTATAATACTATATATTTTTACATGTCAAAGACTTTTCCAGTTTCAATTTCTTCTCGAGTCTTAACATATTCAAGGTCCATATCCATAATATATGGCCTAATCATATCCATAAATGTATGCTGTCCAAATTTCTTATTTACTTGAATAACACAGAATGGATTAATTTGTGCATTAGTATGTGCTACTTCATATGCAACTTCTTTATTAACTTGAATATCTGTTGGATGTTGCTTAGACATACCAAAGCAAGCCCAATATTCAGTCATATTTGATTTCTTATTAAACAATTTGTATACATCACAGACGACCGTTACTGCTTGTAGAGTTCCAACCTTAATATAATTTCTCCCATTTACAACAACATTAGAATATGTACTACGATCGTTCTTACAAGTACTATATGCCAATGTCTTAACCAATTCCTTAGAATCAAAATCTTTGCTTGTAATCATAAATTATATATTTAATAAATTAATTAATAAAATTATTGTTATTTTTAATATATATATTTATTGAAATTAAATTTAATTAAAGTTATATGAAAAAGATAAATTTTTTAAATGAAAACTTTGTAGAAGCTAATCCTGGAAATGATATGCTTAAAACATCAGTAACAAATCATTATACTCCTGTACAAAATATAGTAACAAATATTTCAAATTTATTTTGTGTAAGATTAAGTATTGTTGCAACTGTTGCAGAAGATGGTTTATCTGTTAAATTAACTAGTTCTAAATTTACTTCAGAAAGAGCTATCGATCAATTATTAAATATGTGTTTATATTGTGATGTTAATTATCAGCAATCAACATTACAAGCATATATTATGGCTCAAGGATTAACTAAAATTTCAAAAATCAATTTAGGTGGATATTGGGTAGTATATTTTTCTCCAACTGATATTAAATCTGCAGAAAATCCAGCTACAATGGAACCTAAAGCATGTGATTGTCCTGATTGTGATTGCTGTTGTCCTTGCCCATGTGAAGCGCAAGAATCATTATTAAATGAATTTGAAATTACTTCAATGATTAAAGAAGATGATGATTCTGAAGAAGAACTTAAATCACAAACAGTTGAAAAAGTTCTTGCGCTTTTAGATGGCCCTGATAAAGTTAAAGCAGCTAAGCAATTAGAATTATTAGTTGCTACAGAAGTACAATTACCTAGAGAATTCTATTTTGCTGCAATTAAATTTAAGAGCGGTGAAGAAGCTATTGCACTTCGTTGGAAATATACTAAGAAGATGCCATTTGGTAAAGGTGATAAAGAAGGTGAATATAAAGAAATAACTATTGAAAATACTCGTTCAATTATGCATATATTTGGTAAAGGTGACCAAGCAATTTGGGTACAAGACTATGATAAAGATGCATTAGTTCATTTACCAGATGATGTTAAAAAACTTATTGATAATATTCTTGAACTTCTCGAAGCTGATAAAACTGATAATCCTGCAGTCTTTAAATTAACTGGTGAACGTAAAGAACGTGAAGATAAAGATGAAGATAAAGACAAAGATGAAGATAAAGACAAAGATAAGGATAAAGAAGATAAAAAATCAGAAGATAAGGACAAAGATGAAGATGATTCCGAATCTGATGATGATAGAGGTGATAGCTCTGATGATGATATATTAAAATTATAAATATATAAAAAATAATTATGAAAAATTTAAAAGACTATATTAATATTAATATTAGTGAATCATATAATGATCTTGATTTAGATGAAGTTATATCATGTATTAAAGAAATTGCAGAAGAAGTATTAGGAAATAAGTATAATAAAAGTAAACCTGAAGAAATTTTAGCAGCAGCTTCTGAAGGAGAATATACAGACTATGATAAAGTTTCTGAATTACTTGAATGTGATCCAGATGAATTATGTGACTTTATTGATGATAACCATGATGAAATAATTAAAAATTTACAAAACTAATATAAATATATGTATAATTAGTTATATGATAAATTTAAAAGAATTTTTATTAGAAAGTAAAAATAATATTGATAAAGATTTTATTAAAGAAATAAATAAATTCATTTCTAAATCTATTAATAAAAATACTTGTGAGCTATTTAAAGATAGTAAATTTAATAAAGATGAAAATTATTTAAAATTAACTTTAAAAAAGAAACCTAGTGAATTTATTAGTGAAACATATGAAATATATATTTATGGTGTTGATAATACAGATAGCGAATATGGAGAAGAATTTAGTTGGTTACCTGATGGAATAGAAAATGTATTTTTTGTATGCTGTGATATTGAAACCTGGGAAGGTCTATCAAAATCTAATGGTAGTTTTGATTATTTCTATGAATTTTTACAAAATAAAAATGATAAAGAGATATTAAATTTAGTAAAACCATATAAAGGATTTGAAAAAGGAGATTGGGATGAAAGTTTTGAATACTATTATCCAATAAATGATAAACTAACAGAATATTTAAAAGAATTTCTTTTAGAATATTGTAAAGACCCTAAAAATAACTAATTTTAAATAATGAAAGATTTATATAAATATCTAGTTGAATCTGCAGAAGATGGACAAGACGGTTCCTGGCAAGATTTTGTTGATGAAGAAACTGGTGAAATAGTTCAAATGTGGGTACCTGATGTTGATCCTGAAGAAGAAAAAAGAAAGGTTGAATTGGCAAAGATTGAAGCTGAAAATTTTGAAAAAGCAAGAACTCAAGAAAAAGAAATTCGAAAGCAATTAGAACCTCTTGAAGATGAGCTTTATGGTTACCAGCAAGAATTAAAAGATATAAATAGAGAATATAGAGATTTACAAATTGATCATGAAGAAGAAGTAGGTGCATTATATATTCAAGGAAAAGAAGTTGAAGCAGAAGCACTTGCTCAAAAATATGGCGTGAAATTTAATAAACTAGAAAAACGCCAGCAAGTTCTTAAAAATAAAATTAAGAAATTAGAACCTAAAGTACATAAATTACAGTGGAAATGCTGGAAATGTTGGGATTTTTAATTATAATAAATAAATAAAATATTATGAAAGATATTAAAAATTATTTAATTACAGAATGAAGTCAACCAGAAATGCAAGCAGCACATGATAAAATATTAAAAGCATTTCAAAAAATGGATAGTGGAGAAATTTTTAATTTACTATGTAATACTTTTACAGATAATGAAATAGAAACTCTTTATGATGAAATGGATGCAGATGGTTATTTATAAAAATATAAATTACTAAGTTTTAAATAAAAGGAGTAACTTAAGTTACTCCTTAATTTTTTAAATATTTTTTAACAAATTTAACATCAATATTTAAACTTGTTATTTCATTATTACTTGGTAATTCAAACATGGATTTACTCATAACTTTTTCCATAACACCACGTAAACCTCTAGCCCCTAATTTATTTTCTATAGTATGATCAACAATCAAATCAAGTGCCTTATCTGTAAATGTTAAATCAATATGATCGATTTTAAATAATTCTTGATATTGCTTAACTAATGCATTTTTTGGCTCAGTAAGAATTTTTTTCAATGCTTTCTTATCTAATTCATTAGTATATGTAATAACAGGTAAGCGTCCAAGAATTTCAGGAATCAATCCAAAAGCTTTTAAATCTAATGCAGATAATTGATCCATATAATTTGTATTATCAATTTTATGTTTACTATCTACATTAAATCCTATAGTTGATTTATTACAACGATGCTTAATTTTATCTTCAAGTCCAATAAATGCACCTGCACAAATAAAAAGAATATTTTTTGTATTAATTGGTACTAACGGTTGGTCTGGATGTTTTCGACCACCTTTAGGAGGAATATTCACAATACTATCTTCAAGTAATTTCAATAGTCCTTGTTGGACACCTTCTCCACTTACATCTCGTGTTATTGATGGATTACCGTTCTTTCTAGCAATCTTATCTATCTCATCAATAAATACTATTCCTCGTTCAGTTCTACTAATATCATAATCTGCTGCTTGATATAATCTAACTAATACAGATTCAACATCTTCTCCAACATATCCGCTTTCTGTTAATACAGTAGCATCAGCAATAGCAAATGGAACATTAAGCATTTTGGCGATAGTACGTGCTATAAGGGTTTTTCCAGTTCCTGTAGGGCCACAAAGAATAATATTTGATTTATCAATTTCAACATTATTATCTGTATAATTTATTCTCTTATAATGATTATAAACTGCTACAGATATTTTTTCTTTAACTTGGTCTTGTCCAATAATATATTGATCAAGGAATTCTTTAATTTGCTTAGGTTTTGGTATCTCTGTATTAAAATTTCCTTCTACTAAATGGTTCCCTATAAAATTTTCATCATTTTCATATTTGTGTTCAATTCTAATAAACATATCTAATGCAAGTCCAGCACAGTCTTTACAAATATATACTTTTTTACCTTCACTCTCACTTTCAATTAATTGAACATCATCTCTTCCACAAAAAGAGCATTTAGTATTTTTTTTATCGTTTATCATTTAACTAAAATTTTTTCTTTAAATTGATTATAAATATTTTCCCAATTATATTCAATTGTAATATAGTTTTTAATAGTTTGACGTATTTGAATTCTATTAATATCTGAATAATTTTTTATTTTATTTAATATTTCTCTTGCAACAAAATCATATTTCTCATCTGAACTAATATCTTTAAATGGTAATAATAAATGTTGAAAATATTTAAATGTTGTAATTGGTCCAAAATTATAGGGCATTACAATTTCATTATCACATAATGCAGCTTCTAAAACAGATATACAAAATGTTTCTGGAAATGAATTAGGATAAAACCAAACTTTATGTTTTGATAGTTCTTCATATAATTCTCGTTTACCAAGTCTTCCTAAAAATACTAAGTCAGGATTATTCAATAAATTTTCAGGTAATTTATTTTCATATTGAGCTACATAAACTTTCAAATCTGGTATTTCTTGTTTTAATCTAGGAACAATCTTATCCATTAATTGTTGTAATCCTCTTTCATATCTAGATGACCAAAATAAATTATTATCCCTTTCAAAAATAGGCAAATCATTGAATGTATCTATAACTAATCCATTACCAATTATCTCTAAATAATTTTCTGGAATATGATGAATATATTGTAATAATGCTTTTCCAAAATCAGACATACAAACTATTTTTTGTAGGTGATTTTTAAGTATTGGAAATGTATTAAAGTTTTCATCAGTAATAGCTTTATTATCAATACAAATTACAGTATCATGAGCAATCCAATATAAATTATGATTTACATATTTATTAATAACATTTAAGGTTACTGAAAAAATATACCGTGAAACTATAAAATAATCAACATGTGTAAAAGATAATACATAATCTATTTGACTAATTGGAACATACTCTATATTATTTTCACTAAAATGCCAAATAGGATTTAATGTAAACATAATTACATGATATCCATTTTTTGCAAATTGTTTTGATATTTCTATTGCCCATGTTTCTGATCCTCCACAACCAGTTTTTACGCTTGATTCATCAAAAGAAACATAATCAGTTATTATTGCTATTGTTTGTTTCATAGTCTTTAATTATATTATGTAATTTATTGTAAATATGTTCCCATGTATAATTATCTTGACAATAAAATTTTAACATATCCCTAATGGGCTTATACTTTTCATATTGTAGAATTTTATCTGTAATAATATTTGCAACATATTGACAATATTCTTCATTATCATAACTATCATCTTGTATACAGAAAAACTTAAAATATTTTAATGTATCATAAACACCAAATTTACATGGACAAACAATATTTACATCATTAGCGATATTTTCAAGAACAGTTATACAAAATGTTTCCCAATGCGTAAGAGGAAAAAACCACGCCTTATGCTTACGCATTTCCATATATAAGTCTTCTTTATTTAATGAACCTAGATTAATAACATAATCAAGATTTTTATATTTATCATCTAATTTATTATCATAAGATGCTACATAAATTTTAAAGTCTGGAATTTTTTGAACAATCTTTGGATATAATTTTTCTATTAAAATATCTAATCCTCTATCAAAACAACTAGACCATAATATTGAATTATCTCTTTCTTGTTCTTCATAAGTTTCAAAATTAATTCCATTACCTATAATAGCAACTTTATCTTCAGGAAAATAATTTTTATTAAAATTATAATGCCATGATGACATAAAGAAAAACTTTTTGATATGTTCTTTAGCCCATGTATCAGTTATATCTCTATCATATATTGTAAATTCTGTTTCAATATCTATAATTGCAGGATGACCAGTTTTCCAAAGTCTAATATCATGAAGAACATAATAAATATTTTGACAGCAACCAGTATTCTTAATATAATTAACAATATCCATATTAAATTCTCTTAGAATAAAAATATGTTCAAAATATTGATATTCTGCCATAGATAAGAAAAATGATATTGGATAAATCTGAACTCCACTAGGATGATTATATGTATAATTATTTCTATTAAAAATTATAACATGATATCCATTCCTTTGAAATTGAAGACTCATATTTAATATCCATGTTTCTGTTCCACCTAATCCTTTTAATAATGAATTATGATCAAATGGTGGACATGATGGGCATAAAATTCCTATAGTTTTCTTAAGCATAAAGTATTAATAAAATTTAATTATATATTATAATATAGAATTTTTATAATATATCATTTTAATAAAACACCATAATTTCCATTAATTCTTCTACAAGTATCATTAATCATTAAATGCTGATGTGTTGGGTACATTTGCAACAATTCACTTAAATTATCATTATATATATCAAAAACTTTAAAATTAGCAATAGCACCATAGAAATTACTTATATATACATCTAATGGGTCATTAAGAATTAATTCTTCAGAATATGGTAATACTATTTGTTGATGAGGATTATCCATATCATAGTAATAATGTGCTGATGTTAGTTTATATAATGGAACTGCTTGATTATATGTATATAAATAAGCAGACATATCAAATAAATTCATTATCATATCCCAACGTATAACTATAAAATATGTTGAATTACCAGGTAATATAAGTTTATTATCAGGATATATATTAGTATATATTTCACTATCAAATCCTGTTTGTTTAATATATATTTCACAATTACCTACTTTAGCAATTATTTTTTCATATTCATAATTAATCAATGGACAAATAATAAATGATACAGATGCTGAGTTTCCACAATATTTATTTTGATATATAATTTTTGACTCAATATCATTTCTATTGAATGTATATTGCATATCACTAATTAATGTTCCTTTAAAGTATGTCATTTTTTCTTCAAAGACAACAGTATCACAAGTTACATATTTACGTAATGCATCACTTTCATATACAGGATATAAATTATTTGCTGCTGCTACTGGAGATTCTGTAGATTCTGTTCCACTATTATATGTTCCTCTATTATCATCACCAAATAAATCATCATATTTATTCTTGACTAATGAATTGACTAGTTCTTCTGTATTCTGCAAATCAACTGAACCTTTATCTTGGTATTTAACTAAATATACTTTGAAGGTAGTAGCATTCCACATTAATGAACCATTCTTTTCTTCATACGCTTCATTGACCATCCACATACGTTTCATCATTGGAATATAAATAAAGTCACCTTCCATTGGCTGCGCTGTTGGACCAAATGCAGTTGCAAACATTTGCTTAGATATTTCTGTTTCCCAATCTGTTTGGAAATCAAAACCAAACTCAGCAAATTCCGGTTTAGATGAAGGCATTTGTCCATCAGTAATCAATAATTTAATTTGCTTGACGCTATCTACATTCATTAATGCATATTCTTTAAATGTAATATCTTTAGAATGCTCTGATGGTTTAAGCTTAAAATAATATATAGGAATTCCAAACATACAAGCTACAGTTTCAGTTAATGTAGTTTGTAAATTTACTGCTGAGTCAAGGTTAGCATATGGATTAAATACATTTGATGATTGATTTTCACAATTAGTTAATTCAAAATCAGATGATAGTTGTGTTGTATAATCAGTTGTTGGCGTTCCATCATCAGTTATACTTCCAATAATATTATTTAATTTTATACGTAAATAAAAATCTCCGTCAAGGTCTACTGTATTCTTTAATATATCATCATAAGACATATAGCATGACCAACATACACTATCTAAACTATATCCATATAATAATGAATTTTTATCATATGCTTCATTACATTCATTATTAATAGAAATAGTACTTACATCAGTAATAGGATAATTAATATTGATTATTTGGGTAGGATTACAATTACCTAAATTATAATTATTTGTGTCCATTCAGATTATTCATATCTAAATATATTTATTTTACCTTCATTTGCATATGGCCATGCATTCTGTTGTACAAAATCACTTATCCAATGTTGTCCATCCCACATACAAATATGACTATATTGTCCATGACTCATAACAGCAATATCACCAGGTAATGCTTCTGTACAAGACCATTCATATTGTTTGTCTTTACCATATATTGTTTTAATATGTTTAAATCCATTTCGTGGTAAAGCTGTACAATATTGATATGCAGAACGTGGATATCCTTGAAAATTAAATCCTGATTCTTCTAACATTGTTCTAATATATTCTACACATCTTCCTGTATTACGAGTTTGCTTATTCTTATTAAACCAATCTAATGCTTTATCTAAATTATAATGTTCTTCTTCAAATTCATTATCTTCTATATAACCTTTATTAATAGAATTAAATGTTTCATTATCTAAATATATATAATTCATTGTGCTGCAGCTTGTAATATTAAATTTGTTTTTTTAATACGATCATCTAATCCATTCCATCCTCCATTAATTGCTTTTGATAAACCTTTTACATCTCCACTATTAGCACATTGTATGGCCCGTTTACCATTTCCTGGAATTAAAAACCAACATAATGATGCAGCACAACCTATTTCCATATTTGTTTCACATAAATTTGGATTTGCATATATATCTGCTTTAATACCGAGTTTTGGAAAATATTTTTGTGTAATATCTCTATAATTATGGTCCCATGTTATTTGTATCGGTCCTCTACCATAATATATTTGATTATATGGACCAGTTGGTACACCATATTTTCTTCCTTTACCTTTACCTAATTCTGCAGTATAAATAAATCCACCGCTTTCATGGGCAAACTGTGCAAGAACTAATAATTTAGCTTTATCATTTAATCCTACTAATGAACCATATTTAGTTAATGCTGATAAACAACCACCAACATAATCACGTTTTGCTCCTTTAAATATTTTAAGTAATTTTTCAACAGTAAGCTTACCTAATGAAGCATTATCATATGCACCTGTATTTAAATCAACAGTACCAGGATCACCATTACTTCCATACAGACCATTAGGACCTATATCTGACCATGATTGCTGAATAGCTTCAAATAATGAAATTTTATTATATTCATTACCTTCATCATCTCTATAGATATTATAGTCGTTATCTTTAATCATATATTATACAATTTATATATATTATATTCGCCAACAATGTATATATCCACCTCTACTATTTATTGGACAAAATCGTGCTGGCATTCCAGAATGACCGCTAGTTCCATCATGTATAGCACCCCAACTCCATGAATAACCATCACCAGCATAAATTTCTGTATGAGTAGATGAACGTCCACATATAATATCACCTGGCTGTAAATTTGTTTTATCAAATGTCCCAAAGAAATGCTTAAAACCAGCATCAGCCATTATTTTCATAAATGCTGCGCCATTCATAGTTGATGTAGTAAGCCAATTATTACATTTACTACAGTCTACACCAAATAATTGTAAACAAGCTTGTACATATCCAGAACAATCATCAGCAACTTTTCCACCATCTAATAATGGACATACATACCACTTTTTACCTGCCCATGGTTTAATAAGTTTTCCTTGATATGTATGTATATTTGTTTCATACCATTTACCCATTCGCTGAACACATGATAACCATGTTCCATCTCCACCAGCAGCAAAACCTAATGACTGACCATATAGATAATTTCTATAACCTACAACAGCTTCATGACTTCCATAGTTTTCACCATAGATTTCATATAATTCTCTAATTAAATTTAATTTAATATTTTGAATATCTTGACATAATTGTTCACCAGCATCTTCTGGATTATGTATAGGGCCATTATGTAAAGTTTCAATCATTAAGTTTATATATTAAATATTTATATATAAAAATAATTTAATATAATTAATAAAAAAGGTAAGTATTAATTACTTACCTTACTTTTGTGTATAAACTAAAAATTGATTTTTATTATCTATATATTCAATATGAGTTACAAATAATTTAGAATTATCATCTATATATTCATTAATAATAATTGTAGGACCACCTACTAAATCTATCATTTTAATTATTTCTTCATCTTTAAATATCTTTTGAATATTATATGGAGTACATACTTTCCAAACTAAATTATTCTCACACTGTCCGATTAATCGTAAATAATTATTAATATTTTCTCGAGTACTTAAATTAATTGTTGTATTTGTAAACTCATAATTTTTATGAATCATATTCCATACTTCTTCAAATAACTCATCATATCCGCCTGAATTATTTATAACAAAATCATATGATTCAAAATCATCCAAATCATGCTCAGCTACATTCTCTAATTGTTCAATAGAATTTCTAAAAATAGTTACAGTAATTCCTTGATTTTCGATAATATAATCCATTTCATGAATAAATCTATTATCAGTAACTACAACATACTCTAAATCAGGATTTTCTTCTTTTACTTCTTTAATTTTATTACGAACAATATTAATAAAGATATTACGATTGATTTTTTCTTGTAAAACATAAGTTCCAATATATACCAATAAATCTCGTAATGACATCCAATATTGCTCTTTAGTATTTACATAATTATCATAACTATAATAATAATCATCTGCAGTTATAATTTGAGAAGCATTTGGACGAATTTCTGTATATTGGAATTTATCATTAATACATACCCAAGCAGTAGATTTATTCATATAAAACCTACTAAATGGAATTCCAAAAATTGCAGAGCAAATCATCTTTAACTGATCTGCATATGCAATACATAAAACTCGTTTATTATCACTATCGATTGAAGAACTATGATATGTTGCTGTCCATGTTGGATTAGTGTAAATCTTATTATAATACTCTTTACATTCTTCTAAACTGTTCCATTGATGTCCTAATATTGTCTTAATCATCTTTGCTACTGTATCTTTACCAGCTCCTGCAAATCCGTTAAGTCCAATAAATAATAATTGTTTATTACTTGTCATTCTATTTTCAAATATTTATATATATTAATATAGTTTCTTAGTCAAATTTAATTTTAAATAATTTAATCTTTATGCTTTAGTATCTGCTGCAACTAATATATCATATGCTAATGCCTGGTTATAATGGTCCATTTGACGGCCATAATTACTCTTTCTAAGTCCTGCAACATTTAATCCTTCATTTACATGTGAAGAGTCTTCTAATTGTCCTTGATATAAATCATAATATTGCTGTTGCTCTCTACTTTCCGCAGTTTGTTCTTCACTATTCATTACAGCAGGATCAAATGAAATAGTTCTATTTTGCGTTGTTCCTAATTGTTGATAACCTTGAACGTTTCCTTCTCCATCTTTTATTTGTTCAGTTACATATTCTTGATTATTACCCTCTAGTTCTTTTGTTACTTTTTGATCTGGACCTGCAGAATACATTTTATAAAAATTAGTTATTTCTTTATTCAATGGAATCATATAAATACCATTAGTTCCTTTGGTAAACATACGGCCAACTTCTACAGCATCACGGCCACGTGCATGTTTTAATGTTACTGTTACTGTTAAATTAGTTGGAAAATCATCAATACCTAATGGTCCACTTTGCTGAATACTTGCATTAGTTAAAATCAAATTACCCATAGACATAATTGGATTAAGTGGATTTCCAATAGTCACATGCCATAATCCTACATTATCACCTCTTAATAATGAATCCATAGCATATAATGCAGGTCGGCCTAAAGCATTTTTGACCATACCTAATGCACCTTTATCTAAGTGAGTAACATCAAAAATAGATTTCACAGTATCTGCAAATCCAGATAATCCTCCTGCAAATAAAGAGCTTAATTCACCAGCACCCTTCTTAAGTAATCCACTAATTGCACCAGCGATATTACTTAAATTCAATGAACCATTAGCTAATGCACTTAATAAGTTTCCTCCTTTTTCCCAAGTTTTATTAATAAATGTATCTACTTTCTTCCAACCTGCTGTATTTTGTGGAGGACCTATCATTTTTCTATCACCTCCCCAGAAACGACCTTTACGATAAGTAACAGATAATATATTACCAATTAAATCTAAGAATGCTGATTTAGGATTAATATTATCGTATGCACGTAATTCATATGAAAACTTTAAAGTAAATTCATGAGTAAATTGTAATTTTCCTTCATATATATGTGTATCTTGAATTGTATTATGTGGTTCATATACTTTATTCTTATCATAGTTACGGAGGATTCCACCATTATCTGATGAAGTTGGTGCACCAAAATACTTGAATATTGAATTAGCTCCCCAGAATCCACTAGAAACACCATCATTATATTGAGGATTCATAGAGTTCAATATCATACCAATTTTTCCTCGAGATTCACTATCTTCTCTACTATCAACTTCTTCAATTTTTGCGTTTAATTGTTTCCATGTTGCTTGGTAGCTAAAGTTAATAATATTTTCTAATTGATTATCATCAGTTCCAAACCATGTTATTAAACGTCCAACGTCACCTAATTGTTCATCATATCTTTCAAATATATTATCACCAACAGGAGTAGGAAATTTTCGTAATGTTATTAAATGATTATTAGAAACTTTTCCTAAATGTTTACAATACATAAAATCAACATAACGATATCTTGCTAATCCTAATTTACTATTACCTGCACGTCTACCTGATTCTCGAACTAATTCACGAATACTACAATCAGTAGTATTTTCCATACTTCCTAATGCTCCTCCATTTCCAGAATCAGAACCATTTATTAATGGTACATTAGATGTTATTCCAACAACTTGAACCATATATAATGGATTAAATAATGCAGGAGATGCATTAAATTCTTTATATTGTTTAATAATTTTTCCTCCTTGATACAAATATCCATCTAATACTCTTACTGGCGCACCATACACAAATTTATATGTATTCATATTTAAAAGAATAGATGAAGATGGATTAAATACATTTTCATAATTTGCTGACTTATTGTATTTACGCCCTGTATTAGACACAGGAGATATTGAATCAAGTTTTCTATAATTAGGATATGTTACTGGATTAACTTGAGACAATGCGGATTGTATTTGTCTATTACTAGTAAAATCTTTACTTTTAATAGCAGATAAATTAAATCCTGTATTATATTGTTTAGCTAATTTACGATTTAATGTAGTATAATTTTTTTCACTTAAACCATAAGATTTAAACAATAAACGAGGATCTGTAAATCCAATTCCATATGTTTTTACTCTATGTGATCCAAATGAAGCTGGAGGTAAAACTGAATTAGCGACTTTTGCATCAGATATATCTGAGTCTCCCCCAATATCTAATGGTTTTATATCTCGTATCGGATTCATTTGAGGAACTTTAATAGATGATAGCTCTACTGGTTTTATGCCTATTCCTTCTGCACGTCCACTTATATTTAATGCCATTTATATAAATAAAAATTGTATTTAAGTATCTTTATTAAAAATATAACTTAAATACAATTTATAAAGAATATTATAAATAAAATATTAATAACCAATATCTCTTTCAAAATCTAAATCAGTATAATCTTTATATTGGTTAAGGTCTTCATCAAATATTGAACGATATTTATCTACATAATTTACATATTTTTCCATACACTTATATATATCATATTTTTGATAGATATAATTAGGATAGTTTTCTTCTACGTAATTATCTATATCAAACTCTCCAATCCAATCACCTGTTTCTTTTCCTGTTAGATTCAATAAAATTTCTTTACAAATTTGATTTAATGTTATCATAATTTATTTTTTTAATATTGAACGTAAATATTCATCTATATCTTTAGTATCAAATATTATAAAATCAGGATTTCTTATAAATTTATTTCCATTATAATATATATAATAACAATTTATTGGATTACTTGATTTATCAGTTCTAATTACTCTAAATAAAATACCTTCATATTCATTTTTATATTTTTCATAAAGTTCTTTAGCTTTATCATGTATTTCAATAGTTGTAGCATATCCAATAAATGAATATATATAATTCATATTATTGTGATTGATAATATGTTCTTTACCTATCTTCCAATAATTAACAGTATCTCCCATATTAATTTAGCATCATTAAATGTTCATCATATCTACGTTCTATATGACCTGGCTCTGATATTCTTGCTGTTTTGACTGCAGCTATTGTATAAATTAGGTCATTACTATTAATATATCCTGGTTGTGTTTTATCATATCGACAGTTCTGCCAACGGGCATAGAATTCAGTAAGTGTTACCCCTCGTTCTCCGCAATTATATATAAGGCTTCCAAGACCATCAATAAATCCTTGTGAATAAACAAATCTATTATCATTTTGAGAAATTAATCTATTTATCGCATCATTTACCCATTCTATATCTTTTTCAAATAGTTCATCTGCTTTCTTTTGAGTTATATGTTCAAGATTCTCTCCTGGTCGTATTTGATGTCCCCATCCAACTGAACGTCTTTTAGGATCTGGGTCATTATAAGCATGTAATTCACACGTTTCTTTTGACTTTATAAAATCTTTACCAACTTTAGATAATTTATATCGATTAGGCTTAGATAAATGTTTGACTTCAATAATTTTTTGTTTCTCAATTTGTTTCTCTATTAATACAGACTGCGTATTATCTACTGCTTCGACAATAACAATTTCAGCAGCACTTGTATTATTTTCTTTAGTTATTGATAAACTAAACAATTGTAAACACATAGCAGCTGAAAACCAAATTCCAAAAACATTCTTAGATTTCATTCTATATATATTATTTTGATTACATATTAATATAGAATAAATCAAATAAAAATTTAAATATAGTATAAATTATTTGATTAATAATTTTTTCTTGATTTTACGATAATTTAATAGATTCTGATCTAATACATATTGAACTGTTAATTCATAATATCCTCTTGCATATTCATTATTATTTGGTTGAATAGATATAATTGAAATATTTGAATTTCCATATATATTAGGCAATTTATCAGATGCCCAAGATAATGGTTTGATTTCCCATTTTGATGATAATTCAATATTTGCTGGTAGCATCTTGTTATTATTTAATGAACAAACAATTAATTCGTTTTTATTGAAATGATTAACATTTTCTTTATAATTAATATTCATTCTATTTATCAAGAACAATTTATTAGATTTTATATATTGTAATTGATATTCATATTTTGTTGGTTCCTCGGTTGTAGGATCTATATCCATAACTACATGGTCTATTTTCTTATTATATATATTGTATAATTCATCAATATTATAATAGTCTGCAGTATACTTAGAAATAAATACTATATACCAATATTCTTTATATGGATTATCATCATTATATGGTGGCGGAGTTATTGGTCCATGCATTAAATAAGTATCATATGTTTTATCTTGATTATATTGTACTTGAGAATCCCATATATTCTTAATATTTTCAATATGCTCTATATTATCTTCATCAGTATATTTATAATCAATTTGATATTTTTTAGTAAAGAAATGTTTATATAAGTTTATTATGTCTTGATTATTATCATTATCTGGATTAAATTCAATTAATGAATATCCATAATTAAGCTTATATAAATGAGGACTAACTGTATATTCTACTAATTCTTCTTGTATACTCGCATTTACTTTAAAATATAATAAGACTTTTGATTCTTTACCAGTTAATGTAATAGTATCACTAGGCTCATTTTGTGTACTTGTTATTTCTATTGGTTCATCTGTAGAATTATTATATATTTTCAAGCATAATATAATATCTAGAGTTTCACTTTCTAATAATAATTGATATTTACCAATTAATCCTGTCAAATTCTTACATAAATAATTAATATATTTGATTTGTGTCGGCTCCCAATCATTAATATCAGTTATAATAGTATTTCCAGAAATATTTTCTCCATAACTAAATTCTAATTCATTAGTATCTTGTAATTGAGCTAAATCATAATTATTTAATTGTATATCATCTAATAGTGTTTCTTCTGTATGCCAATATAATGATGGATTTTGAGAAGTTATAGTTATACCAGTTAATTCATCATCATATTCTAAATATTGAGAAGGATGCAATTGAACATTTTTATATTCAATATTATTTAAAACAATATCACAAGTATTAGTTTCTAGATTAAGATTCTTACAGTATTTTGTATTATAATATCCAGAATAATTCAATATTTTTTTATTTTCATAGAAGTATAAGTTCAAGCCAATATAAATATTAAGATTCTTGATTTCTTCTTCTGATAGATTAGATAAATTTAATTCTCCTGTATATTCTTCATATTCATTTTCATCTTGAAGATTTTTAATAATTCTATAAATTTTAATATTATACCTACAAATATATGTATAATTATTATAGTTATATAAAAACTTATTATTTGAATATGATAAGTTCAATAATTTATATTCACTATTAATAGTATATAAAGAAGTATCATTATTTTCTCCAAAATCTAAGTTAATATTAATTAAATCAGATAATGAAGTTCCTTCTGGTAATAAACTTAAATTATCATCAGTAATATTAATAGATACATTTTCAAATTGTAATTTATAGAATAATGTTCCTATTGTATGTTTATTAGATTTATCTTCTATAAGTGAATAAATATTATCTACATTATATACATTATTATTATCATCTGTAACTATTTTACCATAAATATCTTTTTGTAAGATAAAATAATAAACTGTTTTTTCATTTAATAAATTAGTTGTATTACCATCGAAAATATCTGCACTATTAAATAAGAAATATTCATTAATATCATTTGAGATATTATTAGAACTATCACTTATATAATCAGTTCCTTCTGTAGATATATTGATAGCTGAATTTGTAGGTAATAATGTAATAGTAAATAAATTATTTGTTTTATCATCAGGACGATTCTTAAATAATACATTTTCACATAATACTGATAAATTCTTTTTAAACATCAATACATCTAAGTCAATAGGATTCTGTTCATCTACTTTTGTTTGATATAATTGATATAAATGAACAATATTAAGATATTTATCATTATTATGTATATTGATTTCTTCTCTATGATTTTTAATAAGCTTATTTAAATTGACTATTTCTTGCGTATCTGCATTCTTAATCATTTTCTCACCAAATGAAATATCATTTAAATTAACAAAATCAATATGGTGCATATAAGAATTAAAATAAATAGTATCATCAGTAATATCATCTATTTGTGGGAAATTAGATAAATATTTACTAGGCTCATCAAACCAATCATAATTATGTATATATTCAGTAATATCTAATGAAACATTATCTTCTATAAATTTAAATATTACTTTTGGATTAGTTTCATTTTGATAGTTATCACATATTGAATTGATATTTGAACATATTTCTCTATCTTCAATATGATATTTTTTATTATATTGTTTGTATATATTATGTAAAGTATTGATTCCAGAACACCAATACTTATATTCTAAAGTACCTAATTGAACATCAAATTCAGGAGACTTAATAATAAACTCATAGCTAAAGTAAGTATTATTTACATTCAAATATAAACAATACTTTCTATTAATAAAAGTTAATATTTTCTTATTATAAATATGATTTAATAGTTTTGGATATAATATAAATGCATTATATTGGTGGTCAAATGTATATACGCTTTCACCAGTTTCTTCATCTATCTCTTCTTTATATGTTTGAATAAAAGAAAACTTAGAATTATAAATTATTAAGTCTAAATCAACATCTTTAATAAATAGTAAGCAATTAAAATAATTATTCTGCTTTAATTCTTCATTATTATTGTCAAATACTCTAAATGTAATTGGTATATTAATACATGAATCATTAATTAAATAACGATGATACTTTTCATAAACTGTCTTATCTGAAAAATCAGTTAATTCAGGATTAAATTCAGAGTCAATAAATTCATTAAAGTTTTCATCTACAAAATGAATTTGATGAGTAAAATATCTTATATGTTCATTATCAAATATAACTTGAATATTACTATCATTTACTCGAATAGTATCTTCATAATAATGGTCTTCTGCATATGTTAATAGTTTTTTATGGTTTTCATATACTTTATCTTCAACAGACCAAGACTTCAATACTAAGAATATTGGTAAAAAATATTTTTGATAATAATATGCTAAGCATGAAATCTTACATAATAATTCATTAAGTAAATATGGAATACAAGTATCTAAATAATCAAATTGTTGCCAACCTAATAATTCTGGAGTATGAACAAATTTAGTATCAGCTAATGTATTTCTAAGTAATGGATTACCTTCTCCCCATAATGTATCATTATTTAAATATTGCTTATCTAAAATAATATTACCATTTTCATCTTTACATTCTTCATAGATTTTATAATTCAATGATATTAATGAATTATTAACAAATAAATAATATGCTTGAATTAAATCAGTATGAATATCAAAATAATCTCTAACAAATTGAGTTTTAAATTCATTATCTGTTTGAATTAATTGATATATTTGAAGTCTATCATAATATCCAAACCATTTTAATGATTTAATTGCAGAATTATAGTTACCTATTTCTCCCTTAATATCCATATAATTCAGCATATACTCTTTTAATTTCTTATTATATAATGATTCATCAAAAACATCATTATAATAACTTGTACCCCATACTGCTCGTAGAATATCTTTAGGTAAATCAACACCCATATTTTTACCATGGATAGTCAATTCTTCATATTGCTCTAAAAATGTTCCACCTACACTAATAGGGCACCAAATTTCTTGGATAGTATATTTATGAGAAATATGTACTAATATATTTGAAATAAATGTTCCAACTTCTTTACAATATCCAATAACATATATAGGAATAATAATGAAATTCTCTCCAGTTTCTTCTGAAGTCTTTAATATAATTATTTCTTCATCTTCTGGATTATCCTTACTATCTGACTTTAATACTTGAATATTTTGATATTCTTGGTAATTATCATTTTCATCTTTTTTATTTAAGAAACTATAATTACCATATTGTGCATATTTATCATAATATTCAAATATAGATTTTTGTTCAGAAATTGCCTTTTGAAAAAATCCTGCAGGTATTAATGAATAAATTTGAGAATCTAACTTAATTTCAATATCTAATAAATCAGATATACGTTTAGTATCAAAATTATTAATATCATTTATAGGATAAACTAAATTAATAATTTTAATATAATAATTATTTATAGATAAGTTAGATTGATCATTATTTTCAAACCAAAAAATATACGGTGTTTCATCATATTCATATCCTATAGGTTCTTTAGTATATTCTGGCAATTCAAATAAATGTCCACTATTATTTATAAAATACATATAAAGAAGTTAAATTTAATTATATATATAAAAATATATAAAAAATGGAACTTTTGAAGTTCCATTATAAATAAAATTAATCATACCAAGTAATATGTTTAAAATGTTTTAGTTTATCAATATATTTTAAACACATTATAATTCTTAAGTCAATTAATTGAAGAAACGTTACAAAAATAGTATTACCTTGAAAAAATATTTTAGGTAAGCATTTTTGTAATATACCTTCTTGTTCATAATTATATTTATTATTTCCAATTCTATTATAGAATGGGTATTTACTAAAACGATATTGTAAATTCTGCTTAATATCCATATAAGTTATCCAAATTTTAATAATCTTTGTTTATCTTCTTCTTTAAAATAATTATATACTTCTAATTCATCTCCAGAAAGCATACCTTCTATTTTATCATTAACATTATTTGATAAAACATCTCCATATGTTTGGTTACTATTATTTTTTATATAATTATCTAAATATTGAAATAAATTTCCCATATATATTTGCTCCTATATATATTTTTTATATTGTTGTGCTATTAAAGAAATAGTCTGCTGCATGTTGGCTTCTACACCATTCTTCAATCTTTTCTATTTCTTGATCTGCACTATCTTCAAATCTTGCATAGTTAAGTACTATACCACCAGGTAATTTATATTCAAATGTTCCTAATATAGTTGCCATTGATTTCTTACCTAAACATACACATAATCTAAAGAAATAATATAATTGATATAAGTCTTGTATCTTACAACGAATAAATGTTTGTAAAATTAAATCAGAATATCCAAGATTACCTAATATAACTAATTTATGAGAATATGGATTGAAATTAAATGTTAATGGTGCTTCAAACATTTCTTTGAATGTACTTACTTCATACATTGCTGCCATTGCATCTTTAAGTCCATATCCATTTGCACCACCAAATATATCACTAAATTGCGTGCCCATACCAGCAGCCATAGTAGTATTATTCATAATCATACGTTCTAATGAAAAATCTCCAAGAACACCATAATTAAATACATGAGTAGTTTTATATACTCCAAATACTGACATTACTCTTTGTGGTAATGTCAATGTTCTATTTGGTCCACATTTACAAAAATCAGAATTCTTAATACAAAAATATCTTTCTTCTAATGCAAAGTCATAATTCTCCCAAAAGAATTGAGCTGCTTGTAAAATCAATGGAGGAATAGCAGCAGCAGGAATAGGTAATGGCAATGCACAAGATTGTGTTAAATCTTGAACAATACGTTGAATAAACTGATAATCTGTTTGGTCTTCTAATTGATTATTAAGTTTAATTAACTCTTCAGATGTTTGCGGATTATTAACTGTTGTACAAGCCATATATAAAATTATACTATATTATTTTATTAAAAATAAAACTATTTTATATTAGTTAATGATTTCTTATCCTATATAAAAGTTATAAATGTATGTTTTTTCTTATGAAATATTCTATATTAAAATTGATATATATAACAAAAATTAATAATAACCATACTAAATTTTAATAAAGTTTAAAAAATATAATGTCAAATAATATAAAAAATTATTTATTCAACCTATATAAAAAAGCAGATAAAAATAAACAATCATTATCTGAGATATTAAATTCATTTTCACAAATTCCATCTTATTATGATGATATTAATAAAATTAAATTACAACATACTCAATATTCATCAACTGATTATTTAGAGTGTTCAGAAGAGGAAAAAACTAAATTTCAAGAAGAAGTATTAACTAGACTTAAATCATTAGTTATTCATTCTATTTATGATAAAGAAGGTATTATATGGACATGGAAAGATATTATTAATTTAATTACTAATGATGCATATTCATTAATTGCAAAAGATAAACGTAAAGTAGTTTATCCTGTACTTTCTAATTATCGTCCTATAGGTGAACAAGCATTTGATAGTTGGAATGGCTTGCAAATTATTGACCTTGATATTAAAAATGCAGAATTAGCAAATAAACTTAAACCATTATTATTTAAAAGTCTATCAAAATATCATTGGTTTATAGGTCTATCATTATCTGCGTCTAAAAAGTCTTTACACGTATGGACTAAGATTACTCCAATAGCTATTGAACATAATGAATGTAGAATTGAATATACAGTAAACTTTCGTCATAAATATTCATACATATATATTGTCTTATTACAATATAGTGAAGAATTAGGATATACTAAAGATGACATTGAGAAGTTTATTGATATGGCTATGTGTAAACCACAACAAGGTATTTTTATTCCTTCTGATCCTCATCCAATGGTCAATACTAATTTTATTGATTCTCGTATAGATATTAATTTTGAAGTAGCATATAATAATGGTATTGAATCTATCAATTGGATATCGCATCCTGATTTAAAGAATATTTTTTCAAAGCTTGAATGGTTTAATTCAGATAGAGTAAATAATAAAGTAGAATTAAAAAATATTGATAAATTTGATATTCAAGATAGAAATAGTAGCAAGAATAAAAAAATACACTATAAGCATACTCAACGTTGGCAATTAGCAAATACATTAACTGCATTATATGGAGAAGAAACTGCATATCAATTAATGTGTGATATTTGCTTAGATACACCTACAAAAGAGTTACGAGGTGATGTTCGAACTGCTGCAATACATAATAAACCAGTATCAGAATGGGCTATCCAAACATTGAATAAATATCATGGTTTTAAAATTCAAATCAAGAAAGATGAACAAGCAGAAACAGAAGAAATAAAACAAATTAATGAAAAGATACAAAATAATCAAGATAACTCTATTGACCCAACATATATATTAAATAACAATATATCTAAGACAATACTTCATTTAAATAGTAATCAATTCTTATCAGATATTAAAGATGATATTATTAAGAACCTTGGAAAAATTACTCTATTAGAAGCTGGTGCAGGATATGGTAAAACTGAAATGATTAAATCATTAAAAGATAAAACCCTTTTAATATTACCATTCACATCAACTATTAAAGCTAAAGTAGAGGTTTCTGAAGTAACTAAAGATTGGCTATATTATTATGGAAATAAAAAACCAACATTAGAAGAACTATTAGGAAATCAAAATATGACTATGACTATAGATAAATTTAGTAGGTTAAATCTTGTAGAATTAGACCAAGCTAATTTTAAGTATATAGTTATTGATGAATCTCATTTGTTATTTACATCTTCATATAGAGATGTTATGTCACCAGCAATACAAAGATTAGCTAATTGTTCTTCTAAGGTAATTATGATGACTGGTACTCCAACTGGAGAGAGATTGTTTTTTCCAGGAATTAAGAATATTAAAGTTGAGAAAGATGATACAAGAGTAAAAGATATTGAAGTACATATGTGTTATAGTAAAGATGAAAAAATAATACAGATGTGTACATTTATGGCTGATGATATAATAAATGGAAAAAAGATATTATATCCTTGTAATAATGGTAACTTATATTTTGATAGAATAATTGGATTAGTTCAAAAGATATTAGATGAAAAACAATATGATAAACCATTAAGAAGTTTCTATTATAAAAAGTCAAATTACGGAGATGACTCAATGGTGAATATTGAAGTAAATAAATCTTTTGGAAATAATGATATCATTATGTGTACTAATTATCTTTCTGTAGGTGTTGATATATGTGATAAATATAATTTTAATGTATATTTTGACCAAGTATGGATTCCACAAGATATTGAACAGTTTGCTAATAGAATTCGTAATAATGATTTATATATTAAACTATTTTTGGAAAAATATGATACAGAAGGAAATAAAATACATTATGAGCAAATTAACCCATTAGATTTGAATTTTGAAAATATTGAATTAGTATTTATTAGAGACTTAATTCAAACATGTAATGATATGCTTGAACGTAATTCAGAAGAATCTAAATATAATCCATTAGTATCATCTGTATTGACAACTAATAAATATTTGAAATATGATGAAAATGATACCAAGTATTATATAGATGAAACTGCATATAAACTAATGATATTTGAAGAGAGATATGAAAAATATTCAACTCAATTACAAGTATTAATTAATGATTTGAAATATTATGGATATACTATTATATTTATTAATCATGAAGAGAAGATAGATGAAGCATATCAAGAGCAAGTTGCAGAATTGTTCAAACAATGTAGGATAAAATATTTTAATGAAAAAACTATTAAAACATTTAAATTCTTACATCATATTGATGATTCAAATATTGATATATATAAAGATATATTAAAAGGTTCTTATGCAATATTTAAAGATGATGAATATAAAGAAGAGAGAATTGAAAATAATATCTATGCAGAAGACTTAGAAATTATTATGAAAAATCTTCCAATATATATTAGTCTTTATAAATTTTATGACCCTCAAACAATTATTAAAATATTTGAGTATTGTAAAGAACCTAAATCAGGACGTATTAATTATTCACATCTTGACCGTATTCGTCAGTTTATTAGAATTGAAGATAATCGCCGTAGGAAGCGTATTGACTTGCCGATATATAAATTTATATGTGATGCTAAAACATTCGCTCTAGAGCATCCATATGTATCAAAAGAAGAGCTTCAGAAGTGGTTAGCAACATATACTGCAAAGATATGTAATAGTGTAAAAAATGTCGTAGTAGAAGATATTAAATATATGGATGAAATATTTGAATTATTGAATAAGCTATTTAATGTCATAATTATTAAAAAGACTTCTAAACAAGGTACTTCATCTATAGAACCATTTAAACTATTATGGGAAAATAAACTTGATATTAAAGATATATTCCAAGGCGTCAAGTCAACGCAAGAATTTTTCTTACAGAGTTTAATGGATAATATGAAAGAACAAGATACTAATGAGGGTGAACAAATTATTGATTATGAAATTCCTCATACTATGAAACAAACATTAGAAAATATCCAAGGTGAAATTCCAAATATTGTAACTAAACCATTCAATTATTTTGATTATTCTAAGCAAGATGGTTCTAATGATAGATTCTTAAGAAAACAACATGCAACAAATCAATTACGAGATAATATATTTGTTCTAAAAGATAATAATGAAGAGGAAGAAGAAAACACTAATTTACAATTAGACTTATTCTAATAAAATATAATATATAAAAAAGAAAGGAAGCTTATTTGCTTCCTTTTTTCATTTTAACTAATTTTTCATATTTACCAGAATTAAGACAACAATTTTTATATTTTAATCCAGAACCACAAGGACAAGGATCATTTCTACCAATCTTAGCATATTCTCGTACTGATGGTTTTTTATTTTGATACGCTAGAATTTTTTGTAATGTTTCTGGATCAATTTTTGCAGGTTGTCCTTTATCCATATCAGAAATAGTTGCGCTATTATTTTCTGTTAATGGATTTTCAATAGCATCCATAATCATACCTGTTTGAAGCGTATTATTTTCTACTTTTGAAGTATTATCAAATATATTTTCCATATCTGGTTTTACTTCATGCATTTGACCATCTAGTCCTAATACTTTATTTTCCATATTTATATCTTTTTTATATATTTAATTATATTTAATATAGTATATATTTGTAAATAAGTTTTATAAAATAATAAAGTTATTCAAATTTATTATTTATTTTTAATTATATATAATGATAATACATAATATGAAGGTTTTAAAAGAATTTATTAATGAAAAATTTGAAATTAATAAAAGTACAAAACCAAATAAAAAAAATATTGATGTTTTAATAAAAGAACTTATTGATAATCCAAATCCTGAACCATTAGGAGATGAAGATAAGTATATAGAAATATTTGGATATGATGATCATTATATATATAAATCAGGACCTCATTATATTAAAGTAGATGATTTATATGGTTATACTGATAAAGATAGTATTTTTAAAATTGTATACCAAATATGTAAAGAAGATAATCCTAAAATAACATCTGTAAGTATTCGATACTGGTACCCTGGTCGTAAAGATTGCCCTCCTGGATATGCAGAATTTGCAAGAGTTAGTAAAACACATAATATATATTCATGGCGTCCTGATTGGATTCATTCAAATAAATATCCATTTAAATAATATATGAAAAATTTAAAAGATAAATTACTTGAAGAATTATTTGCAACACCTTGCAATACTACAGGATTAGGAAATCCTACAGCTCCATCTATGGATAATTCCCAAGTAGGATCAGGTGATATTATACAACCAACATGTATAGATATTAAAACTGGTAAATTATATAAAAGAAGAAAAAAATTTAGAAGATATAAAATATAAAAGATATTGGAACTTATATTAATGAAAATATTGATGAAAATCAAGAATTTTATCAAGTATCAGTTAATTTAGATAAATTAAAAAATATTGATAAAGAAGAAGATAATCAAAAAATTAATATAATCTGTAAAGCATTTATTAATATACTGTATAATTATAAATATAATAATAGAATGGATTCATATATATATAATTTTTGTGTTGATAATATACATGGATCAAGTATATATGATCTTAATAGTGGTAAACATTTTAATGGTGAAGAAATTGGTGGATATGATTCTAATCTTGGTTGGTCTAAATATTGGGATGATTTTATTGATGAATTATTAGATGAATATGAATTAGATGAATATTATATGCAAATAAGTATTCGTCGTGGTAAATCTAGAAAATTAATAGATTTAATTGAAGATTATTTAGATGATGTTATAGAATATGATTATGGAGTTATAAAAATTAAATTTTCAGATTTAATTAAAAAGAATGTATATGAATCAATATATGCTCTATATAAAGAATTAGTAGATAAAAATTTTAAATTATAAAATAATGCAAGGATTTGTTTATTTGCTTTGTGACGGTGAACATTTTAAAATAGGAATGACTAAGCAAAAGAATATTCATAAAAGAATTGCTGAATTACAAACAGGTAATCCTAATGAAATATTTATTAGTGCTTATCATAAAACTAATTATCCATACAAAGTAGAACAAATGATGCATTTTAAATATGGATTATCAAAAATCAAAAATGAATGGTTTGATTTATCTGTAGAACAAGTTGTTAATTTCAATAAAGCTTGTAATGAATGTGAAGAAACAATTAAATGTTTAAAAGATAATCCATTTTTTTAATTTATTTATTTACTAAAGAATAAATAGTATTATAACATTCTTCTGGCCCATTAACAATAGGTTCATATACAGTAATACCTTGATAATTAGTTACAATTAATTTAAATCCTGTATGAGTATATTTTGTAACTAAAATTATATTACCATTTCTCATCTTAAACTCACGAACATATGAATTATTTTCATTCCAGCAATTCTGTAGTTTATCTTTAAGTAATTCCCAATTTATATTCTGCATTGTATTCATAAGTGTTCGATATATTTATTATAAACAAATATAGTTTGAACC
>AUXO012038863.1_pt1 | contig 31074 bp, 26 predicted proteins | sample 768731 | NCBI WGS metagenome assembly AUXO01 (sample SAMN02715735, study PRJNA202380) | gut metagenome | biome: sheep rumen | host: Ovis aries | place: New Zealand: Palmerston North
TTCTTGAAGTAAACCTTTTCAGGTGCTCTAAACCAAAGCATATTCTCTCTCCTCTCTGCAACTGTCTTAATATTAATTAAGTTCATTACTCCAACGTTACCAGCAACTGAGTTACCACCCCATGATCCACATCCTAAGGTAAGTGCTGGCTGAAGCTTGAAGTTGTAGAGATCTCCAATACCACCCTGTGAAGAAGGGGTATTTACAAGTATACGACAGGTCTTCATAGCTGCTGCGTGCTTTTCCATCTTCTCTTTTTCTCTTGTATCAATATAAAGAGAAGAAGTATGTCCATAACCACCATCTGCTACTAAACGCTCTGCCTTTTCAATTGCCTCATCAAAGGTCTTGGCACGATACATGGCAAGTACTGGCGAAAGCTTCTCGTGAGCGAACTCTTCTGTTACATCTACAGAAGTAACCTCACCAATTAAAATCTTTGTAGACTCCGGAACATCTACCCCTGCAATCTTGGCAATGGTATGTGCCTTCTGTCCAACAATCTTAGCGTTCACGGAACCATTAATAATAATGGTCTTACGAACCTTATCTAACTCATCCTTCTTTAAGAAGTAACATCCACGATAAGCAAATTCCTTCTTTACCTCATCATAAATGCTATCTAATACGGTTACTGACTGCTCTGAAGCACAGATCATACCGTTATCAAAGGTCTTTGAATGAATAATTGAGTTTACTGCCAACTTAATATCTGCAGTCTCATCAATAATAACAGGAGTATTACCAGGTCCTACACCAAGAGCCGGCTTTCCTGAAGAATAAGCTGCTGTAACCATTCCAGGACCACCAGTTGCAAGGATAATATCTGCATCTGACATTAAAGTCTGAGTCATCTCTAAGGATGGAGTATCAATCCATGAAATCAATCCCTTAGGTGCTCCTGCCTTCTCTGCTGCATCACGTACAATCTTTGCTGCTGCAATGGTACAGTCCTTCGCTCTTGGATGAGGGCTGATCATCAAGGCATTTCTAGTCTTTAAAGCAATCAAGGCCTTGAAAATTGCAGTAGAAGTAGGATTGGTAGTAGGAATAATAGCTGCTACTACACCCATAGGTTCAGCTATCTTCTTAATTCCATAAGCCTTATCTTCTTCGATTACACCACAGGTCTTTGTATCTTTATATGCGTTATAGATGTATTCAGAAGCAAAGTGATTCTTGATTACCTTATCTTCTACAATACCCATACCGGTTTCTTCAACTGCCATCTTAGCAAGTGGAATACGATTCTGATTTGCTGCAGTTGCTGCTGCATAAAAAATCTTATCTACCTGCTCCTGAGTAAATGTTGCAAACTCTTTTTGAGCTGCTCTTAACTCCTCAAGGCGGATTTCTAACTGCTCTACTGTTTCTACTTTCTCTGGAGAAACAACTTTCTTCTTTGTTGCCATAAAATGACCCTCCTTTAAAATTCAAAGTACCGAATGCACTTTGTTAAATATTTAACAATCTTAACTTGCATGTATGAGTGTAACTCTTTGAGAGTCTTCTGTCAATAGGTATTTTGTAGCTTTTTATCTTCCTTTCAATTTTCTTTTTTCCTCGTAAAGTATTTTATCGGCCCTGGCAATAAATTCCCGAACAGTGCGAATCTGACTATAATATCTGGCAACCCCAATGGTCACGGTAAGATTGTAAGGTGCCTTGGCCTTTTCATTTAAATCCTTTAGTGTTTCATGGATTTTTACACACAATTTTTTAATTTCTTCCTGACTTTGGAATTTCCCTAGGACTACAAATTCATCTCCCCCATATCTTGCCACGGTGGTATGTTTCATATGTTTTGTTGCAAGACTTAGGGCATCTGCGATTCTCTTTAAGGCCTCATCCCCCTCAATATGACCATAGGTGTCATTGATGCTTTTAAAAAGATTGGCATCGATTAATAAAAATGCCAACTTTCCTTCCTCTCCTTCCGCCTCTGCTACTTTCATAGCCTTCGAAACAGCCCACATTAATTGCTTTCGATTATAGATTTTTGTCAAAGGATCTAGGGAAATAGCATTCATTAAAAAGTTAAAGTACAAAAGCAAGGTTGCCAAGGTTAATGCCGCGCAGGCCAAAGGTAATTCCGGCCGGATAAACTGAATGATTCCTGCAATTCCAGGAAGAACAGGAAACAACCACATGGTCATCAAATTATCCCGGTCCACATAATTATCCCTATGAACACCAGCCAGAAATGCCCTTATAATCGCAAGAAGTACATAGGTATAAGCAATAAAATACTGTATAATAAAAAGACTTCCTCTTTGATAGTTCTTTCCTACAGACTGAAAGAAAAATCCATTTTTTAAATTAAAGAGGGATAAAATTACCTGAAGAAAAATCGGGATTGCTAAAAGCAAATAGATTTTTCTATTCCTTGCAATTTTCGAACTTCTAATATGTTCAAAATACATCATCCAATCAAAGCACATAGTGGTAGTAGCTAAAAAATATGCCGTTTTTGCTAATTCTATACTAAGGTCCTCTCCCGGAATTGCTCCTTGAATCATAAGATATGCAACGCAATCTGCAGCAAAAAATATAACTTGTGCCCACATTGCTCTACGAAATACCTGTTGAGATGCCATCTGTAAAGCACCACTTGTCTTATAAATCAATAGGAGCATAATAAGGATACAAAAAATATTAATTTCTCCATATAAAAATGCAGTACCCATACAAACCTCCTGTTTTTTATGAAAAGTACATTTTTATTATAACATATGAAAAATGAAACTTGTAAATTTCATTTTAATAGAATATAATAAAATCTGTATTTTCTAAATGCAAAATAAGGTGAAAGGATCTTAAACCATGATTGATATTAAGTTTTTAAGAGAAAATCCAGACATTGTAAAGCAGAACATTAAGAATAAATTTCAGGATAAAAAGCTTCCTCTTGTAGATGAGGTCATCGAGTTTGACAAAAAGTCTCGTGAAGCTAAGGCAGAAGCAGATGAACTTCGTGCCAGCCGCAATAAGATTTCAAAACAGATTGGTGCTTTAATGGCCCAAGGCAAAAAGGAAGAAGCCGAGGAAGTTAAGGCTCAGGTAACTGCCAATGCAAAGCGTCTTGCTGAATTAGAACAGTTAGAGCAGGAATATGAGGAGGAAGTTACCAAGCGTATGCTTGTGATTCCGAATATTATTGACCCATCGGTTCCAATTGGAAAAAGCGATGAGGAAAACGTAGAAGTGTTAAGGTATGGTGACCCTGTAGTTCCGGACTTTGAAATTCCATATCATACCGAAATCATGGAGAAGTTTGATGGCATCGACTTAGATGCAGCCGGTAAGGTTGCCGGTAATGGTTTCTATTATTTAATGGGAGATGTTGCAAGACTTCATTCCGCAATTCTTTCTTATGCAAGAGACTTTATGATTGATCGAGGATTTACCTATGTAATTCCTCCTTATATGATTCGTAGCAACGTGGTAACAGGCGTTATGTCTTTTGATGAGATGGATCAGATGATGTATAAGATTGAGGGAGAGGACCTTTATCTCATTGGTACTTCTGAACATTCTATGATCGGACGTTTCATTGATACCATCCTTCCGGAAGAAAAGCTTCCACAGACCTTAACTTCTTATTCGCCTTGTTTCCGTAAGGAAAAGGGTGCTCACGGTATTGAAGAACGTGGTGTTTATCGTATCCACCAGTTTGAGAAGCAGGAGATGATCGTTATCTGTAAGCCGGAGGATAGTATGGAATGGTTTGCTAAATTATGGCAGAACACCGTAGACCTCTTCCGTTCTATGGATATTCCGGTACGTACCTTAGAATGTTGCTCTGGTGATCTTGCAGATCTTAAGGTGAAGTCCATTGATGTTGAGGCTTGGTCTCCTCGTCAGAAAAAGTATTTCGAGGTAGGTTCATGCTCTAACTTAGGAGATGCTCAGGCGCGCCGTCTTAAGATTCGTGTAAAGGGTGAAGATGGAAACAAGTATCTTGCTCACACCTTAAACAATACAGTTGTTGCTCCACCTAGAATGTTAATTGCCTTCTTAGAGAACAACTTAAATGCTGACGGTTCCGTTAATATCCCTGAGGTATTAAGACCTTATATGGGTGGTAAGGAAAAGTTAGTACCAAACAAGTAATTTCACGGGGCTAACAATAGCCCCCTCTATGTTTCCGTAGCTCAGTAGGATAGAGCGTCCGCCTCCTAAGCGGAAGGCCAGCGGTTCGAATCCGCTCGGGAACACGCAAGAATTTCACATTTGTGAAATTCTTTTTTTTTAGAAGTAGTTGACTTTTTTTCTTTCTATGCTAAAATATGCCACGTAGGGAGCTGGTGAGGCCGGCTGAGAGGAGATCTACAATCTCGACCTGTAACCTGATTTGGGTAATGCCAACGTAGGGAAATATGACTGAGCACATCACTCGGGAATACCACGTTGGTATTTCCGGGTTTTTTTATAGGTTAAACTCCCCTACTGTGGCAGATTGGGGACACCACCTTCTACCACTTAAAACAACTTTTTAATTTTATTTTGAAAGGAGCAATTCTATTATGAAGTGGAAACTCAAAGACATTCTCATGATAGCCATTGTAGGTGTCCTGTTCTCATTCCTATTCTTAGGAGCAAATGAACTTGGAGTGATGCTTACCGCAGCACTTACTCCAGCAGGATACGGACCTCTTGGTTATCAAATCATTTACGGAGCTTGGTTTATGGCGGCAACTTTTGCCACCTACATCATCCAAAAAGCAGGAGTAGGTATCCTGGCAGAAATTATTGCTGCTGCCCTTGAAACCATGATGGGTAGCATGTTTGGTCCATCTGCTATTCTTAGCGGACTGATTCAAGGAGTTGGTTGTGAACTTGGATTTTTGGTAACAGCTTATAAAAAATTTAATACCTTTACCATGATTTTAAGTTCTGTTTTCTGTTCTGTTATTTCCTTTATTTTTGAATATTATCGATTTGGATATGGTGTAAATACAAAGCAAATGCTGGTATTAATGCTTCTTTGCCGTACTATCAGTTCTGTTCTTTTAACCGGTATTGCAAGTAAGTTATTAGCAGATCAATTGGCAAATGCAGGTGTTCTTCGTGGCTACAAGCTTGGCATAAAGCAGTCCATCAAGAAAAATGAAACGAAGGGGGCTGCTTAATCATGTCACAAGTACCTGCTATCAGGGGTGAACACATAAGTTTTCGTTATCTAGAGCAGGGAACAAGGATTCTAGAAGATGTTTCGATCACCATTCCAAGAGAAAAAATCACCGTTCTAATGGGAAGTTCCGGTTGCGGAAAAAGCACCTTAGCTTCGGTCCTTTGCGGCCTTTTCCCTGAAAATGGTGGTGTCCTGGAATCTGGTGAAATTTACCTCTGTGGTGACTTCATCACAAACCTTTCCGTCCGTGACCGAGCCAAACGGATTTCTATGATGTTTCAAAATCCAGACCTACAATTTTGCATGGCAACCCTGCGGGAGGAACTCTATTTCTGCATGGAAAATTATTGTATTTCTCCTAATGAAATGGAAGAAAAGGCCATAGAAGCAGCTAAGATCATGGGAACCAATCATCTTTTAGACCAAAACATTTACAGCCTATCTGGTGGTGAAAAACAAAGGGCTTTGTTAACTTGTATTTATCTGATGGATGCAGAATGCATTTTCTTAGATGAACCTTTTGCAAACCTGGATCCTGATGGTGTACAGGATTTAATGGGTTTGTTAAAAGACCTTTGTTGCAAACATAAAAAAACAATCATTGCCATTGATCATATGTCTGACCACTGGCAGGGAATTGCGGATCGTTTCGTGATTCTGAAGAAAAAAGGTCAGGTTCTCTGTGAAATTGAAGACCCAAGAGACCTTCCTTCCTATCAGGCACTCTTCTTAAAAGAAGGAATTGCCTACCCTGGAATTTGGAAGAAAAAAGAAATAACTTTACAGGAAGAATCAAAAGCCATTCTTTCTTTTAAGAATTTTTCCCTTCCAAGGATTCCAGAAAAAACAAAGAAGTCTTCTTTTCTCTTCTTCCAAAAAAAGAAGGAGATCAAGAAAAAAACAGACTATCTTTTAGAAGATACTACTTTTCATATTCCAGAAGGTAGGATTTCTGCCATCCTTGGAAAAAGTGGAAGTGGAAAATCTTCTTTACTTATGACCCTTTTAAAACAAAGAAGTTATCAAGGAAGTATTTTACTAACCTGCAAGGACCTTCCGAAGGAATATCAAACCCTTTCCCAAAAGGAATGTTTCAAACATCTTAGTATCGCCTTTCAAAATCCATCCAACCAGTTTGTTAGTCAAAATGTAATAGAAGAGGTTTCCGATGGATTAAGGCGACTTTATCCAAAAAAGGACAAGGATGAGATTTCTTCTCTCTCCCTAAAATTGCTTAAGACTTGTAAACTGGAGGATTATCAAAATTATTCTCCCTACATGTTAAGTCAGGGGCAACAGAGAAGACTGGCGGTTCTTTCCGTTCTTTCCGGCGGTCAAAAAATTCTTCTTTTAGATGAACCAACCTATGGCCAGGATTATCGTTCCGCCAAGGCCTTAATGGATCAGGTTAGTAAGGAAGTGCTAGAGAATAAGATTACTGTTCTTATGACTACCCACGATCGTGGCCTGGCAGCTGCTTATGCCGATCACATCTTTGTATTAAAGGATAAAAAAATCAAGGAGGTAAGCAAACAATGAGAAATGGACTCTTTGATTCTATCAATCCCAGCATGAAGTTTTTTGTGATCCTTTTGGCATCTATCCTTTTGATTTTTACTTCTTCCTGGAAAATGAATCTATTTGTATTTGCCTTATCCTTGTTTCTTTTGATCTTTTTTTCAAAAGCATCTTTGCTTGCATTTATAAAATCATTTCTTCCAGTGATCTTAATGGTGGTAGCTTCCTTTTATTCAGGTTATATCAATGGAAATCAGGCAGAACATTCTCCAATAGACTCTGCTCTCCTCTTATCTAGCAGGGTGCTTGCTTATATTGGTTTAGGTTTTTTATTTTCCTTCACCACCAATAAGAAGGCACTTATTATGAGTCTTATTGATCAATGTCACCTCTCTCCAAAATTTGCCTATGGAATCTTAGCCGCCGTAAATTTAATTCCTACCTTGCAAAGGGAATGGACGGAAGTAAACCTGGCTTACCGGGTTAGAAGAAAGAAAGTAGGAATTCTTCCTTTTGGTCCACTGTTTAATTCTTTAGTAAATGGCATTCGTTGGTCGGAAAATGTTGCCATGGCCATGGAATCCAAAGGATTTGAAGGAGACCGAAACCGAACTTATTTTTTAAAAATCTATGTCAAACCAATGGACTTTCTCTTCCTAGGTATCTTTTTAGGAATCTTCCTCCTTGGTATGATTATTTTCAAATAAAAATTACAGGAGTACTATATTAATGAAAAATTCAGAACGTATTTATCAGGATATGATTGAATTATGGGAAACCTACAATCATCATCCATTTATTCAGGGACTTGCCGATGGAAGTCTACCAAAAGAAAAATTTAAATTCTTTATGACCCAGGATCATCTTTATTTGATTCAGTATTCTAAGGTTTTTGCCATGGGAGTTATTAAGGCAAAGAAAGAAAGCGACATGCGACTTTTTGCTAATTTAATTTCTGCTACCCTAGACGTGGAAAATGCCATTCACAGAAGCTATTTAAAAAAGCTTGGTCTTACCAACGAAGAACTTGCTAAGGCTAAGAAAAGTATTGTCACCGAATCCTATACCAACTACATGATTGGTGTATCTCAAAAAGAAGGTTTAAGCGAGATTATGGCAGCCGTACTCTCTTGTTCTTGGACCTACAAATTAATTGGTGATTACTTAGAAAAATGTCCCGGTGCCAAAGACCATGAATTCTATGGTCCTTGGGTTCGCCAGTATATGTCAGACACCTACCGCTCTTCTAACGATTTAATGATTGAAATGTTTGATCGTTTCAGTGAGGGATGTAGCGAGGAAGAATATCAAAACTTAAAGCATATCATTTATTCCTGCACCCAGTATGAGTATATGTTCTGGGATATGGCTTGGAATGAAAAAATGATTGAGGAAATGAAATAAAAAAAGGAATTCATATCACAATTTGATATGAATTCCTTTTTTTTAGGGTTCTTATGCAATCACCCTGTTTTTTCCACCGTACTTTCCAACATATAATTTCTTGTCTGCAATTTTAATCATCTCGTTCATGTTAGCCCCTGGCTCATAAAAAGTAAAACCAACGGTTACGGTAAGTTTTGTACTTAATCCATCATTTTGAAAATAATATTCTTCAATTTTCCTTCGAAGTTCTTCCAATTTTTGTCTTACCATAAAGATATCTGTATTCTTACCAATCAATAAAAATTCTTCACCACCCCAACGACATACCAAGGTATCATCTAGACTTCTTTCCATAATTTTTGCCAGTTCTTGAAGAATGTAATCACCAAACAGATGTCCATAGGTATCATTAATTTTCTTGAAATCATCAATATCTACCATGGCAATCCAACCGCCTTCTTTCATACGTTCCTTCTCGTATTTAGAGAGATAATGACGATTTGGCAGACCTGTTAATTTATCCTTGGTAGCTTCCTCAGAAAGTAGTTGTTCTGATTGGAAGGATAGTAGCGTAAACAATTGTAGAATAAAAATTGTAATCACAAAAACTACTATCCCCCACATAATCTGCATTCGATAAACTACCTGGTCAGGTAATTCATAATAAGCTCCGTTCTTCTTATCAAAAAAATATGTTGCAGTATATACACACGTACTTAAGATACTAAGGGGCAGGGCCTTTACATAATTTCCCTTAATGGACCGTCCAAAATATTCTGCAAAAAAAACAAGAACATTCATTCCAATCAAGGTAACTGAGTAACCACATTCCCATCCGGTAAGTAAACTTGCGAACGTCATATGAATTAAAACTTCTATATACACAAATAATACAAAGAAACGAAGTTTATCTTTTATTACAATTACCGGTAATACACTATAAAAAAAAATACTAAAAATATTAAAATAAATCAAAGGAGTAACGTGAAATAACGAAAATAAAATCAGCATTCCTACATGAATTATTAAAAAACATAGATCAATAAAGATACAAATCTTTTTAGCAAGACGATGACTTAATAGTTCTTCCATAAGCACCTCTCCATTTCATCACTCTTATGAATAAGTCGTCTCTCCTTCTTTCATTGTAAACGATAGAATGTAATTATACAAGAAATCTTCCCCGATAAAAATGAAGATGTCAGGAAATTCCTGACATCTTCATTAGTCTAAAGTCTCATACATAGCCTTATTTAAGGCTTCTTTTTCTTCATCTCCTAAAGCCACATAGGATTCACCCTTAATAATTTCTTTTACATACGTATAGCATGCTTCTCTACTATGCATTACATTTAATATAAATCCAGTGTTATCTGCATTTAAAATAGCAATGGAAAAACTAAGTTTTCCACCCATTTCCTTAAAAGCATCATACTTTACGATTCCAAACTTTTGAAAGGTATTCGAGAGAGCTGATGAAATCTTAAGGTTCTGCTCTTTTCTTTCCTGGTCATTTGCAACTAAACCATCAATTTGTCGATAGGCTTGGATAATGGTATCCTCTAAGGTTTCAGCATCCTTACCTTCCATAAAGTCCTCATAACGATCCTTTAAGTTGTTTAGCTTTGCAATCTGTACAATGGTAATAATCAATAGGATCACCACCAGGACGAATAGAATTAATACCATGGTATTGGCACTAATTCCAATGGTTTCAAAAATCTTATCTGTATTCATATGTACCTCTCATATCACTTATTATTTAAGAGTATATCCGAAATTCTTTCTAACTCTTCCTCCGAATAGTAAGAAATTTCAATTTTACCTTTTCCCTTACTTGATCTGCGAATTTGAACTTTACTTCCCACAGCAGTAGTTATTTTACCACTTAATTCTTTATATAACAATTCTTCTTTTGCATCTTTTTCTTCTTTTTTCGAAGGATTAGGAAGTAAGGCCTTTTTCACCAACTTCTCTGTCTCTCTTACGCTGAGTTTTTCCAGACAGATCTGATCTGCCAGGCTCTTTTGAAGTTTCCAATCCTCAATAGCCAAAAGTGCTCTTGCATGGCCAGCAGATAAATGGCCATCTTCTAATAATTCTAAAACTTCCGGGCAAAGTTTTAATAAACGCATAGAATTTGTAATGGTCGATCTTGACTTAGCAAGCCTTGTAGCTAATTCCTCCTGCTTTAAATCATACTCCTGTATCAATAATTCGTAGGCCCTTGCTTCTTCCACAGGATTTAAATTTTCTCTCTGAATATTTTCAATCAAAGCAACTTCCATGATTTCCTGTTCCGTGTAATCCTTAATAATTACAGGAACCTCCTTGATTTTGGCATACTTCGCAGCTCTCCATCTACGCTCACCTGCTACGATTTCATAGCGACTTCCCTTCTTTCTTACAATAATCGGCTGAATCAGACCTACATTTTCAATGGAAGCTGCCAGTTCTGCAATCGCCTCTTCGTCAAAGTTTTTACGAGGTTGCTTTCTATTCGGTTCAATAAGGGCAGTTCTTACAAGAACTTCCCCACTTTTCACCTCTTCAACCTTGTTCTCTTTCTTTTCTTCTTTTACAGGTATACTTTCACCAGCTCCAGGTATTAGGTTGTTCAAACCCTTACCCAATCCTCGTTTTGCCATAAACACCTCTTCTATCTATTCTTTCTGCTTTCCGCAATTACCTCTTCTGCTAACTTCTTATATGCAAATGATCCTGAAGATCTAGAATCATACTTATTTATCGGAAGTCCAAAGGATGGAGCTTCCGCCAATCTTACATTTCTAGGAATAATTGTCTTAAAGATTTTCTGTTTCAGATTATTCTTTACATTGTCAATCACCTGAAGGGATAAATTGGTACGACTGTCATGCATGGTAAAGACCACTCCCTCAATATATAAATCTGGATTTAATCGCTTTTTTATAAGTTCAATGGTATACATTAACTGAGATAATCCTTCAAGAGCATAATATTCACACTGAATGGGAACCAAAACCGAATCTGCACTAGTCATAGCGTTGACTGTTAACATATTTAAGGAAGGTGGACAGTCAATGATTACATAATCAAATTTTTCTCCTACCTTTTTTAAAATATTCTTCATTAAATACTCTCTTCCCTCAATGGAAATCAACTCAATCTCTGCTCCTGCCAGATTTTCATTGGCTGGAAGAATTGATAACCGGTCAAATTCTGTCTCAACCAGGCAATCTTCAAAACTACATTCCCCTAATAATAGCTCATAAATGGTATTTTCCAGGTCATGTTTTTCAATTCCCAAACCACTGGTGGCGTTTCCCTGAGGATCAATATCCACCAGTAGGACTTTTTTCTTTTTCTCAGCTAAGCAAGCCGCTAGATTTGTGGAAGTTGTAGTTTTGCCAACTCCACCTTTTTGATTTGCTACAGCAATAATCTTCGCCATCTTTACCCCTTTCTTCTTTTTTAACAAGATCTTCTGTCATTATAATTCATCTTGCAAGTAGATTCAACGACTTCATAGAATTTTGTCTATTCTATCCAATGTTTCACGTGAAACATTTTAAAAATTTAGTTCTTTCTATGTTTCACGTGAAACATAAAAAACACACCAAAAGGTGTGCTTTTAAAACTTAGTTAGAAAGATTAGATTGCAATAGAAAAGATAAATTTTAAAATATCATCATCGGTAATTTTTACACACTTGCCATGAGCAATGGATAAGATATCATCTACCGTTAATGGGGAAAGTTGATTGACCGATAGTTCCTTAATTTGTGCAATATCCACCGATTCAGTAGAAGATAGCTCAAAGCTAATCATCATATAATTTGCCTTATAACTTAAACGTAAAAGAATATTTTTTTTCGTGATAGGTAATAATCCATTAAGGGTAGCACAAATGATACGATAAATCTCGCTTCTTGTAAGATAGTTAATTTCCTTTTCGCAAGGCTCATAGATTGCCGCAATTCGATCATTATAAGTACGGTTTAAATTCGATACGTAGGTATCAATGGCATCCTCTAAATTATCTTCAATCGTCAAATAAGAATAATCTCGAATGGCCTGATATAGATTTTCCGATGACTTATTCACCAAATCATTCATCTTACTTAAATATTGTGGACTTTTTAAAATATCGGTGATCCCATGATTTAATTTATTCATAAAATCATCTAGGGCAGAAGAGAAGTTATGGATCATATTTATTTCATCCAGGTAAACATGAGTCACAAAACCAAACTCATTAATAGCCTTAGAAAATACTTCCCCATTAGCAATCAATTTAAGACAGGTATCGATTTTTCCTTCTTCCACAATTAGATCTTCAATTTCTGCTTTCATATCCTTAATTTCTTTGGTAAGATCCACCTGTTTTTGTGCCAGTACCGCCATCTCGGTTTTACTGGTTTCCGAATTTCTAGGTTTAGGAGAGAAGATTTCATAAGCCTCATCATATTGAGATTCAATTTCATGAATTTTTAAATCCAAGTCCTTAATTTGCTTTTCATTGTTTTTACATTTATTTGTTAAAATCTTTTTACGATCAATGACAAAATTTTTTCTGCTATTTAGATAATCAATGGTAAAATTTCCTGTTACTTCACTCATATTTACATAAAATCGGACAGGCAGAAATCCCTGTATTTAAATTTTAACGAAGATTATCCTATCCTAATCCTTTCTATTAATTATAAAGGGAAATTTACTGTATTTTATAGATTTATAGATTTAAAGTATTTTATAAAAATACTTTAAACTAATTTTCCCAGCATCCTTATTTTATCATTATTTACTTTCATTCTCAATAGAGGAATCCAATTCTTGACAAAGGAATTAATGCAAATTATAGTAGTAGAAGAACTGAATAACTTTTTTAATTAGAAAGAGGAATTTATGAAAAAAAATAAATTAGTATCATTTATTTGTTTATGTGCTGCGGCTGGAACTAGTATTTACGCAATTAATAAAGTTATAGACTTTCTTGCCAAGGGATTAAATTTTCTATCTGATTCAGACCGTATTATGTATGATTGGCGTTTTGCCAAGGTTTCTTATAAGGTAAAAGGGACTGGTTCACCTATCCTTTTGATTCACGATTTAGATCCAAGCTCAAACTTAGAAATTTGGAATCAAACCATTGAAAGTCTTTCAAAGGAACATACCGTTTATGCCTTAGATCTTCCAGGTTGTGGACTTTCAGAAAAACCAGCCATTACCTATACAACCTATTTTTTTGTGGAATTAATCCGGGATTTCATCCATGACATTATCGCTGAAAAGACACATATTATGGTATGTGGTAATTCTAGTGCCTTTGTTACGATGGCAGCTTCTATGGAGAATGATTATATTGGTAATCTGATTCTCATTAATCCAATTGACCTTCATACCATTAGTTGTAACCCAACTCCTAAAAGCAAACTTTCTAAGTTATTATTAGAATTGCCTATCCTTGGTACCTTACTTTATAATATTAATTATCAGGAATTAAAAATTAAGGAAGCTTTAAATGATAAGATTGCTTTAACGGATCACATTACTTCAGACCTGGTAAAAACCGCTTATAAATCTGCCCATCTTTCAGGTAGCTATGGTAAATTTCTTTTAGCCAGTCTGAAAGGAAAATATTTTACCGCCAATATTCTTCCTGCATTAGAGAATATTGTACAGCCATTTACCATTGTTTATGGGAAATCTAAAAAGGGTGCTTATGAGAATGCCAACGAATATAAGACAATTAATCCATCCATTGAGGCTTGTAGCATTTCTAATTCCAAAGAGTATCCGCAATTTGAAAATTCAGAGGAATTTTTAAAAGCAATTTCTATTTATTTAGAAGAAGAAACAGTAGAAGAATAAAAAATAGAAGGGAAAGTAATTTTAATTTACTTTCCCTTCTATTATTATTCTTTTTTACCAAGTGGTTTCTTACTTGGAGTACCTGCCTTTCTTGGATATATTTTTTTAGTTGAATGCAATTTTGTAATTTCTACAAAAACTCGTTCCATATCTGAATCCGGAAGTTTGAATTCCGACACCCTTGTGATTTTTCCTCCTAAAAGACCAATAGCAAATTTAGCTTCTTGAATTTCTTCCTGGCTGTTTCCTGCTTTATAAGCAATAAACTTACCACCTACCTTTACAAAGGGTAAACAGTATTCACTTAAGGTTGCAAGATTGGCAACCGCTCTTGAAACACACAAATCATACTGTTCCCGATAAGCTTCATTCCGGCCAAAATCTTCTGCCCGACCATGAAGATACTCCAGGTTTGTAAGTTCAAGATGATCTGCGACTTCCTTTAGAAATTTAATTCTTTTTTCTAAGGAATCCAATAAGGTTAATTCATAAGCTTGATTGGTGACAAACTGTCTATATATTTGAAGAGGAAAACCTGGAAATCCAGCCCCTGTTCCAATATCAATTACCTTCTTAGCATTATTTAAATCGAAAAAATGCAGGATAGCAAGACTGTCCAAAAAATGTTTTTCTACCACTTCCTCTTCCTTGGTAATAGCAGTCAAATTCATTACCTTATTTTTTTCAACTAATTGTTCATAATAACTTTGAAACTTCTCGACCACCAAGCTGCTAGGGGTAAGTCCAAAATCAGACATCCCTTGTGAAAGTTTTGTCCATGCGTCCATAGTGACTCCTTTACTTTGAATGATTACGATTTCGTTCACTAAGATAAATAATTAAAACAGAGATATCTGCCGGTGAAACTCCTGAAAGTCTTGATGCCTGTCCCAAAGAAGCAGGACGTGCAGCTTGGAGTTTTTGTTTTGCCTCGATTCTAAGTCCAGAGATTTCTTCATAGTTAATAGAATCTGGAATCAGACGTTTTTCTAATTTTTTAAAATGCTCTACCTGTTTCTTTTGACGATCAATATATCCTTCATATTTTATTTCTATATTGATCTGGAAAATGACATCTTCAGGAAGTGGTTTTCTTTCTAAGTCGAAGCTTTTCAATTTCTCATAGGAAAGTTCCGGACGCCGAATTAACTCGGCCAAATTGCTTCCTGTATGAAGAGGAGAGGAGTTCATAGAGGCCAACCATTCCTGAACCTTATTATTTGCACCAACGGGGGTATTCTTTAAACGTTCCAATTCATCTTCGATCATTTTCTTCTTCTTAAGAAGTTTTTGATATCTTTCCTCATCAATCAAACCATATTCATAGCCGATTGGGGTTAATCGAAGGTCTGCATTGTCCTGACGAAGTAAGAGACGGTATTCGGAACGAGAAGTCATCATACGATAAGGCTCCTTATTCTCTTTGGTTACCAAATCATCAATTAAAACACCAATATAGGCTTGAGAACGATCTAAAATCATAGGAGATAAACCAAGAACTTCTCTGGCCGCATTGACACCGGCTACAAATCCCTGAACCGCTGCTTCCTCATAACCTGATGAACCATTAAACTGTCCGCCGGAAAAGAGTCCCCTAATTTTTTTAAATTCCAAACTTTGCTTTAACTGTCTTGCATCGATGCAATCATATTCAATGGCATAAGCATTACGAACAATCTTTACATTCTCTAAACCGGGAACCGTGCGATACATAGCATACTGAACATCTTCCGGAAGTGAAGAGGACATACCACCTAAATACATCTCATTGGTATAAAGTCCTTCCGGCTCAATAAATACCTGATGCCTGTCACGATCCTTGAAACGCATTACTTTATCTTCAATGGAAGGGCAGTATCTAGGACCAACACCTTCAATCATTCCGGAATAAAGGGGAGAGCGATCAATATTATCACGAATAATCTTATGGGTTTCCTCATTGGTATAGGTTAACCAGCAGCTTTCCTGTTCCTTTTGAATAGAATCTGGATCTGTGGTAAAGGAAAATGGAACCACCCGCTTATCTCCAAACTGTTCCTCCATTTTAGAAAAATCAATCGAACGTTTATCTGCTCTGGCTGGAGTACCGGTTTTAAATCGATACATGGTAATACCTAATTCCTTTAAGGAATCTGTTAAGTGATTTGCTGCCTGCAGTCCATTGGGACCCGTAGGATTTTTTACATCTCCATAAATACAACATGCCCGCAAATAAGTTCCTGTACATAAGACCACAGCCTTACAATGATAAATAGCACCGGAATAGGTAACGGCACCAATAATCTCCTTTTCTACCATTCCAGAAGGATCTGTTACCTCTTTTGTTAATAACTTAGCGATTTCTCCCTGACGAATAGTGAGATGATCTGTATTTTCTAAGGTTCTTCTCATCTCCCGGGTATAATTTTGCTTATCCGCCTGGGCTCTAAGAGAATGAACCGCTGGACCCTTAGAGGCATTCAACATCTTAGATTGAATAAAGGTTTTATCAATATTTTTTCCCATCTCTCCACCCAGGGCATCTAATTCTCTTACTAAATGTCCTTTGGAGGATCCTCCCACATTGGGATTACATGGCATTAGAGCAATGGAATCTACAGAAACCGTAAACATAATGGTGGATAAACCAAGTCTTGCACTGGCAAGAGCTGCCTCACATCCGGCATGTCCGGCTCCAACCACTAAGACATCATAATTTTCTTCTAAAACTGGCATGACAGTCTTCCTTCTTTCTTATTTTCCCATACAGAATTTTGCAAAAATTTCTTTCACAACATCTTCTTCTAATGATTCTCCAATCACCTTTCCCAGACTCTCATAACAATCTGTCAGGTCAATGGAATAGAAGTCTTCCGGCATTTGATTTTTTACACTTTCTTCTACCAATTTCAAACTCTCATAAGCATCCTTAATACAGGTCTTCTGTCTGGCATTGGTAATATAAATCTGTGAATTAAAGTGAATCTGATCCTGATAAAAGAGTCTCTTGATTTCCTCTGTTAATTCCTCCAGTCCAATCTGGTTCTTGGCAGAAATCGAAATTACAGTCTTATTAGGAATCAGTTCCTGTAAATCTTCTAAACTGGTTTTCTTCTCCAAGTCTGATTTATTTAATAAAACAATCATCTGGCGGTCCTTCAAAGAAGACACAATCTGCTTATCATTTTCATCTATTTTCTTAGAACTGTCAACCACATAAATGATTAAATCTGCCTGATTTGCCTGTTCATAGGCTCTTTGTACACCAATTTTCTCGATTTCATTATCCGTTTGGCGAATTCCAGCAGTATCAATAATATTTAAGGTGATACCAGATAAATTGATCTTTTCCTCTAGGGTATCTCTGGTAGTTCCTTCAATATCAGAAACTATGGCCCTTTCCTTTCCCACAAGCAGGTTTAAGAGAGAAGATTTACCGGCATTCGGTTTTCCAAGAATCACGGTCTTTACGCCTTCCGAGCGAATCCGACCATTTTCAAAGTTGTCCATTAATTTTTTAAACTCACCCTCTAACTTTAAAATCAAAGCTTCCATTTTCTCTTGGAAACCATCTAGGCTAATATGCTCCGGATCATCTAAAGCCGCCTCAATATAAGCAATCTTTTCTAGAAGCTCCTGACGCATTTCTTTAATTTTATTTAAAATGACACCATGTAAGGAATGCATGGAGGCCTCAAGGGCAAAATCATTTTCCGCTTCTATTACTCCCATAACCGCTTCTGCCTGGGACAAGTCAATACGACCATTTAAAAAGGCTCTTTTGGTAAATTCTCCAGGTTCTGCCGCGCGGGCTCCATGGGATAAGATCGTATCAAGAACCCTTTGGGTAACCACAGCGCCACCATGACAGTTCACCTCTACCACATCTTCGGTGGTATAGGAATGAGGACCGCGCATTACTGACACCAAGACTTCATCAATTTCTTTTTCCTCATCAAAAATTCTTCCATAATGAATGGTATGGCTCCTTGCATCCTTTAATTTTATTTTCCCCTGAAATATACGATCAGCAATTGGAATTGCTTCCTCACCACTGATACGAATAATAGAGATTCCTTCATTACTTACAGCAGTAGCGATTGCTGCGATTGTTTCTCTGATTTCCATTTGTTTTTTCCTCACATAAAGTTACAGCGAATCACAAGTTTATGAAACTTATCATTCGCTGCACTAAAGTCTTATCTGTTTGTTTTACGCTCTTTTAAAAGAAACCACAACATATCTGTTTGGATCTTCCCCTTGACTAAAAGTCTTTACTCTTGGGTCATCCTGCAAAGCTGAGTGGATGATTCTTCTTTCATAAGGATTCATAGGCTCAAGATTCACGGAACGTCTTGTCTTCTTTACCTTACTTGCAATATTTTTTGCAAGATTCTCAAGAGTAGCCTTTCTTCTCTCACGATAATTCTCGGTATCTAACTTCACTCTGAAATAAATATCAGAAGTCTTATTAATCATAAGAGAAGTTAAGTACTGAAGGGAATCTAAGGTCTGACCTCTTTTTCCAATCAGAATTCCCATATCATCTCCAAGCAGATCTACATAAATGGTCTTTTCAGCCTCATCAATACGAATCTCTGTCTTAATCATAAGACCCATAGCCTTACAAACCTTTACTAAAAATTCATCAATGCTTTCTTCTAAAGATACTTCCTTCTTCTTAGCCCTAATGATAGCAGGCTTACTACCAAGTCCAAATAGACCTGTACTTCCGCGATCTACAATCTCATATTCCATCTGATCGCTAGTAGTTCCAAGTTCGATGGTGGCGTTTGTAATCGCCTCCTCAACTGTCTTTCCAGAAACTTCAATTTCTTTCATGAAATTCCTCCTATTTCTTATTACGCTCATTAAATTCCTTCACCATATTCGCCTTAGAAGCGATGCTTCCAGAATTTTTCTCACTATTATTATAATACTTCGATGAATCAATGTCTTTAATATTTTGATTCTTTTTCTTCATTGAATCATTCTTGCTGGAAGTTTCTTCTGAAGAATTCATCTTCCTGGTATTATAATTTGCAGCATCCGTGATTTTATTTGGTGGTAATCCCATCTTCTCACGTTTTTTGTTTGCTTTTTCAATATTCTTGGCAATAATGTCATTCACATCAATCTTTTTAAAATAAGCATTGATAATGAACTGAGAAACGATTGACATAACACTACTCATTACCCAGTAAATACCAACACCGATTTGAAGAGTGAAACAAAGCACACCGGAAAAGATTGGCATAATGTTGTTCATCATCTTCATAGAGCTATTCATTGGATTATCATCGGCAATGGCTGAGTCATTACTTAAAGTAATAATACGAGTGCTTAACCACTGGAATACCATAGCAAGGATTGGAATAAGAATTGCAAATCCCATAACCTTTGATGGGGTAGAAGCAAGGTTCAATCCTAAAAAACTATTGGTATCAATAATCTTGTCAATCACTGTTCCAGCTGCATCGGATACATGAAACTGTTTTTGAAATTTCTCCCATACACTAGAATCAAACTTTGACATAGCATCAATCAACCAGGTTTCATTATTTCCACCTTTTGCTTTTACATAGGTGATTTTATTAGCCTTTAAAAAGCTTTCAATTTCACTAAACTTCTTTAATCCAGCATCCTTTACTACACTCTTATACATGTAGTAAACCTTATCGATATAACCAGGAATACTGTACATGACACGATACAATGCAAAAAGAATTGGCATCTGAATTAATAAGACACCACAGGAACCGGTAGGAGAAACACCATACTTCTCATATACCATCTTTGTTTCTTCCTGCATCTTCATCATAGAATCCTGATCTTTTCTATTCTGGTATTTCTTTTGGATGGCCTGAAGTTCAGGATTCATAATCGCAGTTACCTTTGTAAACCTCTGCTGACGAATCATCAAAGGTAATAAAAGTAATCGAATGACAATAGTAAATAAAATGATTGCACCTGCAACGTTTGGAATTCCAATCTTATCTAAGAGATTGTAAATTGCATCTATGACAAATCCTAAAAGCTTTGCAATAGGTCCAAGGATGCTGCCACTATATTGTGTTGCAACTAAATTTAACACGATTAATCTCCATTCTGTTATACATATTATTTTCGTGGGACCGGATCAAATCCACCCTTTGAAAATGGATGACAGCGTAAAATTCTTTTTACAGCCAGAAAGCCTCCACGAAAAGGTCCGTACACTTCAATTGCTTCTATAGCATAAGCGGAACAAGTTGGAAAATAACGGCAGTGGGTGTACTTTTTCATTGGTGACAAAGATCGCTGATAAAAGCAAATCATAGAAATCATTCCTTTTTTTAAGAATGAGAATCGCAATGAACCACCACCTTACTGTTCCTCTAAAATCTTATGCCTACTTGCAAGCTCCATAAAAGCCTGCTCTGCCTCCTTGTAGGAAATGTCCTTGGCATTCACCCGGACAATTACTACGATGTTCAAACCACTATTGAACATCTTTTCGTTTAGACGAAATACCTCCCTAAGCAATCTTGTCAGGTGATGTCTTACCACACTATTACCTACTTTTTTACTGACAGAAATGCCAAGTTTTTTATTCTCATCCTCCCGAGGACAAACATACATAACAAAGTATTTGTTTGCCAGGGATTTTCCGTGGTGATAAACCTCCTGAAAATCCCGATTTGATTTTAAAGAATTCTTCATGTCCTTTCATCTTCCCTTCTTTTATCAGGGTTGAAATAGGAAAAACCTCCCATACATCAAGATAAAAAAAGGTCACATTTCTGTGACCTAGGCTGATAACTTCTTTCTTCCCTTTGCTCTTCTAGCTGCTAAAACCTTACGGCCACCTGCAGTACTCATTCTTGCTCTAAATCCATGAACCTTAGCTCTTGATCTCTTCTTTGGCTGGAATGTCATCTTCATATTGTATACACCTCCTTTGCTCGGTAAAACACCATTCCGATTATATTTGAAAATTAACTTATCGTCAAGGGCTTTTTTTTCCTAAATTCCTTATAAAATCCCTTTTCCATAGACTTTCCACAAGATTTTGTTTTACCCAATCCTAAAACCCCTAAATAAATAGGGGAGAATTCTTAGATTTCCTCTTTTTTTCCACAAAATGTGAATAAACACTTCCAAATTACCCTCATTTTCACTGAAAATGAGGCTTCAAATTTTTTCTTTCCACAATTTTAAGTTTTTTCCACATGCTTTTTAGTGGATAACTAGTTGAAAAAGAAAGGATAAAGTGGGATAAAATTTTAAAATCCCAATAAATAGGCCTTTTTAACTGCGAAAAACTCTTTTTGGGGTTTTCTCCCATGATTAAGAAAAACACGGTATGAGTTGCTATTTTGGGGAAAATAAGGTAAAATATGAAAGTGTGTGAGTCTCACTATTTTTTTGAAACAATTATTTTTTTCTTGATAAAAAATTGAATTTCTTCCTATTATAAATAACGAAGTTTTTCAATCTTTTGTTATGAGAAAAATTGTAAGAAAATCAAAGATGTAATTGAAGATTTAGAAAGAGGAAACAAATGAACGAAGAATTGCAAAAACTGATTGATCATTGGCCTACCATTATCCAAATCACCAAGATTAATCATACAATGTCTGAACATAGTTTTAATATTTGGATTAGTCCATTAAAAATCATGGATTTAATTGATAATACTCTTTATCTTACTTTTAATAATTCCATGGGAGCAGATTTTATTAATAAGAGATATAAGTCTTACTTAGAAAATTCCATCTATGAGGTTTTGAAAGTAAATTATGAGGTTGTGATTGCAGAAGAAAAGAACTATCAGGAAATTCAAAAATCCCTGGCAATCGAAAAGAAGGAATCTGAAAAAATCAAGGAATTACTTCAGGCTTCCAACCTTAATTCTAAATATACCTTTGATAAATTTGTAATCGGTGACTGTAACAGTTTTGCCGTGGCAACAGCTAAGCAGATTGCATCAAATCCCGGCTCTACCAATCCATTTTTCTTACATGGTGGTGCAGGACTTGGAAAGACTCATTTGATTCAAGCCATTGGAATCCACATATTAAACACCAATCCAAAGGCGAATGTTTTATATTGTACCAGTGAGACCTTTACCAATGAATTGATTGAAGCCATTCGTACGAATAAGCAGCCGGCATTTCGTGCAAAGTATCGTAACATTGACTGCTTAATTATTGATGATATTCAGTTCTTATTAGATAAGGAAAAAGTTCAGGAGGAATTCTTTAATACCTTTAATGCCTTAAACGGAGATAACAAGCAGATTATTATTTCTTCAGATAAGCCTCCAAAAGACATGATTGGATTAGAAGAGCGAATCTCTACTCGTTTTGAAAATGGTATTACCTTAGATATCACCGCTCCTGATTATGAAACCCGTATGGCAATCTTAAAGAACAAGTGTGATGAGAATGGAATCACCTTTGAGAATGATGTTTTAGATTACATTGCTATTAATATTACTTCTAATATTCGTTCCTTAGAGGGAGCTTTGAATAAGATTACGATTTGGACAAAGTTCTCCGGTGAAAAGATGGATTTAGAACATGCAAAAAGTATCTTAGATGATATCATTTCACCAACTAAACCAAAGGAGATTACCTTAGATAATATCCTTGAAACCGTGGCAGACCATTATGGTATCACCTTAGATCAGATTAGTTCCAAGGGACGTGCCAAGGATTTAGTTCATGCCAGACATGTCTATATGTATATTGCAAGGACCCTTACCACCCATGGATATAAAGACATTGGACGATTCTCAGGTTTGGATCATTCCACTGTAAAACATGGAATTGATAAGATTACCAATGAATTAAAGACCGATCAGTCTTTGAATAATGAAATTGAAGTAATTAAGAATAAGCTTTCCCCAAGTTAATTGTGTATAAGTCTGGGATATCTAGGGGATAGCCTTTGATAATGACTTTTAAAGGCATCTGCCAAGATAATTTTTATAAAATACTATTTTTGAAAAAATGAGGGCGAATTTGGAAAAAAATTTTGTTTTCGTAATTTCTATCACAATGGATGAAACCAGTAACAACGTAGGTTTTAGGACTTATTAAACTTTCCACCATACCTACTACAACTACAACTAATTAATATTATATATATATCTATGACGCAGCCGCGTGGATAGATTTTGAAAGGAGTATTCACAAGATGAAGATTGTATGTCAAACTTCAGATCTTTTAACAGGTGTTAATACTGTATTAAAAGCAGTTCCTGTTCGTACGACTATGCCGATTTTGTATTGTGTTTTGATTGACTCAACCACAGATACAATTTATTTTACAGCCAATGATACAGAACTTGGTATTAAAACAAAGGTTCTTGGCCAGGTAGAGGAGGGAGGCATTATTGCAATTAATGCTCAGATTTTCTCTGATATTATTCATAAGTTGCCACAGGGACAGGTAACCATTGAATCTGATATTAATGACGTGGTAAAGATTACCTGTGAAAAAGCTTTATTTGAAATCAATGGTCAAAATGGAGTGGAATTTGTTGGATTACCGGAAGTATCAAAAGAGCATTCCATTACCCTTTCTCAGTTTAATTTAAAGGAATTAATTCGTCAGACTTTATTTGCTACTGCTAATGTAGAAACCAATAAGTTAATGACTGGTGAATATTTTGAAATTAAGGATGGAAGATTTAAAATCGTAGCCTTAGATGGCCATCGTATTGCGATTCGTCAGACTTCTTTAGAGGGAGCTTTTGACGAGGGAGACATGATTGTTCCAGGAAAGACTTTAAGTGAAATCTTAAAGATTCTTCCGGATGATGCAGAAAAGACGGTATCCTTATACTTTACCGATAACCACATTGCGTTCGAGTTCAATGAAACATTTGTAATTTCACGTTTAATCGAGGGTAGTTATTTTAAAATCGATAAGATGATTTCAAATGACTACACAACAAAAATTCAAATCAATCGTAAGCAATTTTCAGAATGTTTGGATCGTTCCACCTTACTTCGTAAGTCTGGAAATGATAAGCCAATCATTCTTAGTATCAGCGATGGAAATCTGAACTTAAAGGTTTCTTCACCACTGGGTAAAATGGATGAGGATATTGAAGTGTCTAAGGAAGGAAAGAATTTAGTCATTGGATTTAATCCAGATTTCTTAATTGATATTATGAGAGCAGTAGATGATGAAGAAGTAACAATGTTCTTTACTACTCCTCAGTCCCCATGTTTTATTCGGGATGAGGATGCAAGATATATTTATTTAGTACTTCCTATTGCAATTACAGAAGGTAATTACTAAAAGAATCGAGGATGAAATGGATTTAGTTTTAAGAGATGAATTCATTAAATTAGGACAGGCTTTAAAGGCAGCCGGAATTGCAGAATCTGGTGTAGATGCCAAGGAGCGAATCCTAAATGAAGAAGTATTGGTAAATGGAGAAGTCTGCACCATGCGTGGAAAAAAGCTGGTAGCAGGAGATGTAGTAACAACAGATGGGGAAGAAATCCATATTCTTCCTGCCAATCATTAGATGAAAAGACAGTAGGCACATGTTTGTAAAAAAGATTGAATTAAAAGATTATCGAAATTATGATCTGCTTTCTTTGGACTTTGGACAAGGAACTAATATTTTCCATGGGAATAATGCCCAGGGAAAAACGAATCTCTTAGAAGCTATCTACTTATGTGCAACCTCAAAAAGCCATAAATTGGATAAAGACAAGGAAATCATCCAATTTGGCAAGGGAGAGGCTCATATTAAGATGATTGTGGAAAAGAAGAATGTGCCTTATCGGATTGATATGCATTTGCGAAAAAGTAAATCGAAAGGAATTGCAATCAATCAAATTCCAATCAAGCGTTCCAGCGAATTATTTGGAATTGTAAACGTAGTCTTTTTTTCTCCGGAAGACCTAGAGATTGTAAAAGGTGGTCCGGCAGTTCGAAGACGCTTTATAGATCTTGAACTTTGTCAGTTAGACAAGGTCTATTTAAATCAACTGGTAAGTTACAACAAGGTACTTCAAAATCGTAACAAACTTTTAAAAGAGTTAGATTATTTCCATCCGGATTTTTCGCTTTTAGATGTTTATGATGAACAGCTAGCCAGGTATGGAGAGGAAGTAGTCAGAAGAAGAAAAGAGTTTATTGACCAGCTGAATGAGATGATTTTTGAAATTCACAGAGAACTGACTGATGGGAAAGAAAAATTAAAGTTGGTTTATGATGTTTCAGGAGGAGAGGAAAGCTCTCTTTATGATCGCTTGCTTGCAGGGAGAATGAGAGATTTAAAAATAAAAACCACTGGGGTAGGACCTCATCGTGATGATTTAGCATTCTTTCATGAAAAGTTAGATCTTAGAAAATTTGGAAGTCAGGGTCAACAACGAACGGTTGCTCTTTCCTTAAAACTTTCTGAAATATCCCTAATAAAAAAGATTACTGGTGATACACCAGTCCTGCTTTTGGATGATGTTTTGTCGGAATTAGACAGTAGTAGACAAAAGCAGTTATTAAAAAGTATTGATGAGATACAGACTTTTATAACCTGTACCGGATATGAGGAATTGATTCAAAGTCATTTTAAAAATCATCGGGTTTATCAGATTGAAAAAGGAAAAGTCAAAGAAGGATTAGGAGGATAAAAGATGGCACAGTCAGAGAACAATCAGGATTATGGTGCAAATCAGATTCAGGTCTTAGAGGGACTTGAGCCTGTAAGAAAGCGTCCAGGTATGTACATTGGAAGCACATCTAGCAGAGGTCTTCATCATCTTGTTTATGAAATCGTAGACAACTCAGTAGATGAGGCGCTTGCTGGATATTGCGATAATATTGATGTACAGATCAATAAGGATGGTTCCGTTACCGTTCGTGATGATGGCCGTGGAATCCCAGTAGGAATTAATGAAAAGACAGGAAAAAATGCCTTGGAGGTAGTATTTACCGTCCTACATGCAGGTGGTAAGTTTGGAAGCGGCGGATACAAGGTATCCGGTGGTCTTCACGGTGTAGGAGCTTCTGTTGTGAATGCACTCTCTACTAATTTAACCGTTCAGGTAAAAAGGGGAGGAAAGGTTTATGAACAGAAGTATGCCAAAGGTAAGGTATTATGTCCTGTTACAGAGATTGGTTCTTGTGACAGAAAGGAATCAGGAACTATGGTAACCTTCCGTCCGGATCCTGAAATCTTTGAAACCATCGTCTTTGAATATAAAACTTTAGCTACCAGATTAAGAGAAACTGCTTTCTTGACTAAGAATTTACGAATCACCATTCGTGATATGAGAGAGGAAAAGGTGAAAGAAGAAAGTTTCCACTATGAAGGCGGTATTATTCAGTTTGTAGAATATTTAAATCACGCAAATAGACCTCTTTATCCAGAAATCATTTACTGTGAAGGAGAAGCCAATGGTGTGATGGTAGAGGTAGCCTTCCAGCATAACGATGGCTACAATGAAAACTGCCTAAGCTTTGTGAATAATATTATTACCCCTGAAGGGGGAACCCATATGGAAGGCTTTAAGCGTGCCCTGACTAAAACCTTTAATGATTATGCCCGTAGCATGAAGATTATCAAGGAAAACGAGGAAAATGTTACTGGTGATGATATTAGAGAAGGTATGACCGCCATTATTAGCATTAAGGTTGGAGAACCCCAGTTTGAGGGACAGACCAAACAAAAACTTGGTAACAGCGAAGCCAGAGGAGCGGTAGAAAGCGTAGTGAATAAGGTCTTAACCATCTTTTTAGAGCAGAATCCTGCAGTTGGAAAGATGATTTGCGAAAAGGCCGTAGGCGCTAAGCATGCAAGAGAAGCAGCAAGAAAGGCAAGAGAGCTTACCAGAAGAAAGAATGTGTTAGAGGGAAACTCCCTTCCGGGTAAATTAGCAGATTGTTCCAATAAGGATCCAAAGCAGTGTGAAATCTATATCGTAGAGGGAGATTCTGCGGGAGGTTCTGCCAAGACTGCCAGATCTCGTGATACCCAGGCGATTCTTCCACTTCGAGGAAAAATTTTAAATGTAGAAAAGGCAAGAGAGGATAACATCCTTGGAAATGCCGAAATCCGTGCTATGATTACCGCTTTTGGTACCGGTATTCGAGATGAATTTGATATTAGCAAATTAAGATATGACAAGATTATTATTATGACAGATGCCGATGTAGATGGAGCTCATATTGCAACCTTGCTTTTGACCTTCTTCTATCGTTTCATGCCAGAATTAATCCGTCAGGGACATGTATACATGGCACAGCCACCTCTCTATCAGGTAACAAGAAACAATAAAAACTATTATGCCTACAGCGATGAAGAATTAAATAAAATTCTTACAGAACTGGGACGTGGAGAACAGAATAAGATCCAGCGTTATAAGGGATTAGGAGAAATGGATGCAGAACAGCTTTGGGATACTACTATGGATCCAAACAAGAGAATTTTAATTCGAGTGACCATTGACGAAGAAAATGCCAGTGATATTGACGTAACATTCAGCACCCTGATGGGGGAAGAAGTAGGTCCTCGTCGTCAGTTCATCGAGGAAAATGCAAAATTTGTACAGAATCTTGATATCTAATAGAATTCTTGAAAGGAGAAAAAGCTAGAAATGGACGATAAGGTCTTTGATGTTGTAAAAGAAGTAGATCTAAAACAGACTATGGAAAAGTCTTATATCGACTATGCGATGAGCGTTATTGCATCTCGAGCTCTTCCGGATGTTAGAGATGGTTTAAAGCCGGTACAAAGAAGAGTACTCTACTCCATGATCGAATTAAATAATGGTCCAGACAAGCCACACCGTAAGTGTGCGCGTATTGTCGGTGATACCATGGGTAAGTATCATCCTCATGGTGATAGTTCAATTTATGGTGCCTTAGTAAATATGGCCCAGGAATGGTCTACAAGATACCCATTAGTAGATGGACACGGAAATTTCGGTTCGGTAGATGGTGATAGCCCTGCGGCTATGCGATATACCGAGGCTAGATTAAGCAAGATTTCTATGCAAATGCTTGCAGATATTAATAAAAATACCGTAGATTTAATTCCTAACTTTGATGAAACCGAGCAGGAGCCAAAGGTTCTTCCAAGTCGTTTTCCTAACCTCTTAGCCAATGGAACCAATGGTATTGCGGTAGGTATGGCGACAAATATTCCACCACATAACTTAAGAGAGTTAATTGATGGAGTTGTTAAAATTATTGATAATCTTGTGGAAGAAGATCGAGAAACAGAAATTGATGAGATTCTTTCCATCATAAAAGGACCAGACTTTCCTACCGGAGCTGAAATTTTAGGAAGAAGGGGAATTGAATCTGCTTACCGTACCGGTCGTGGAAAAATCAAGGTACGTGCTATTTCTGAAATCGAGCCTATGGACAACGGAAAGACACGAATTGTTATTAGTGAACTTCCATATATGGTTAATAAGGCACGTTTGATTGAAAAGATTGCAGACCTGGTAAAATTAAAGAAAATCGATGGAATCACAGCCTTACGTGATGAGTCTAATAAGCAGGGTATGAGAATTGTCATTGAACTACGTCGTGACGTAAATGCTAATATCATTTTAAAAACTCTTTATAAGCATACCCAGTTACAGGATTCTTTTGGTGTAATCATGCTTGCTTTAGTAGATAACGAGCCAAAGGTATTAAATCTTCTTGAAATGTTAAAGTATTATATTCTTCATCAGGAGGATGTTATTACAAGAAGATGTCAGTTTGAATTAGATAAGGCAAAGAAACGTGCTCATATCTTAGAAGGATTATTAAAGGCGCTTGATTTTATTGATGAGGTAATTAAGATTATCCGTGGAAGCAATACTACCCAGGAAGCCAGAGAAAATCTGATGAATCGCTTTGAACTTTCCGAGGAACAGGCAAACGCCATTGTTGAGATGCGTTTGAGACAGTTAACCGGTTTGGAACGGGCAAAACTTGAAGATGAGTTTGGTTCATTAACAAAGCAAATTGAAAGATTAGAAGAAATTCTTGGAAATAAAAAAGAATTACTTGGAGTTGTAAAAACCGAAATCCTGGAAATTCGAGAGAAGTACGGAGATGATCGTAGAACAAGATTTGGTTATGATGACGACGATATTACAGAGGAAGAATTAATTCCGGATGAAGAGACCATCGTCACCATGACGAACCTTGGCTACATTAAGCGTATGGGTGTAGATAGTATTAAAACCCAGAAGCGTGGTGGTATTGGCATCAAGGGAATGCAAACCATTGAAGATGATTATTTAAAAGAATTATTTATGACCAACACTCATAGTAATCTTTTATTCTTTACTAACCGAGGAGCTGTTCATAAATTAAAATGCTATGAAATTCCAGAAGCAAATCGCTATGCAAGAGGGATTGCTTTGATTAACCTGATTCAGTTAGAGCCGGATGAAAAGATTTCTGCAGTAATTGATATCGCTGATTTTTCAAAGAATAGGTCTTTGATTTTATGTACGAAGATGGGTAAAATTAAAAAGACAAATCTGTCTGAATTCGATAATATCAGAAAGAATGGTAAAATTGGAACCCGCCTACGAGAAGGGGATGAATTAATCGCTGTAAAGATGATTGAAGAAGAACAAGATATCTTCCTAGTTACTAAGCGTGGAAAAACCATTCGAATGAAGGATACAGATATGCGTGAGATAAGCAGACAGAGTATCGGAGTAATCGGTATTAATTTGAATGGTGATGATGAAGTAGTAGCTATGCAAACCAGTACCCAAGGAGATCAACTTTTATTTGTCACCGAAAAAGGGAAAGGAAAAAGAACTGACATGAACGAATTCCATACCCAGAAACGTGGTGGTATGGGTGTGATTGGTATTAAGCTTAATGAATCCACCGGTAATGTGGTTGGTTGCTTAGCAGTCCGTGATGATGATGAAATTATTTTAATTACGAATGAGGGAATCATGATTCGGACCAATGTGAATGAAATTAATGTTATTAAGCGTGATACCTCCGGTGTTCGTATAATGAAATTAGATGAGGAAAAAAATAATTTTGTAACATCTGTTGCCAGAGTTTTAGAAAAAAAGGAAGACTTTACAGAAGATCAGTCAGAAGAATAAATAAGGAATAATAGGATGAGAAGAACAGATACAGACCAAAAGAATGAGGTTCTTTATAAGTATATCTTTCCACTTTTAATTGCATTTGCAGCGATAGGATTGTTTTATCTTGTAATTCAGCTAAGTAATAATGTTTACAAAGACAGCATTCGAGAAGTAGAAATTATTTATAAGGATGGAAAGTTAAGTATGCCAATCGAGGGAGACCAAGAAGGTTGGATGATATTTTGGGAATGTGACGGAGGCTTAATAAGCAACGGAAAAAGTTCTTCTCATTTCCTATATACAAAGGTAGGAGATTCTATTACCTGGACCAATCTAGAGGAAGATGGAGAAGCTTTTCAAACAGCAAATATACGGGCTACTCTTTATCAAACCAGTGAAGGGAAAAAAGAAAGTGTGATTGCTGCGGGAAAAGTGCAGGTGACAGATACGATTAGCCTAAGTATGAAGGATGGCAAAGTGAAAAAAGTGAAGGATGGTATCTATTCTAATCCGGTCAAAAAAGAAGGGGATTGTCACTGGACAGAACCTTATATCATCCAAAGAGTTGACAATAAGGTAACCCTGGGATTTAGAACTGGAGAGAAAATCAAGGACGGATCTGCCTTAACTATGCTTTGGACCACAGATGAGAAAGTACTTGGAGAAACAGACCTGGCAGCAGGAGGAATCCCATTCTTTAAAATAAGTGGAGAATTAAAAAAATCTCTTTCTCAAGTAAATATCGTTACACTAGAAGTGAATAAGGATACAAGGGTTGAGGTTTCTTTAATTAAAAATGAAGATCAGGATGATGTATTTTGCAGTGGAAGCATTACACTTAGTCCTATGGAAGAATAAAAAATTTGTTGCTAATGTTTGATTGACTTGATAATTAGGGGTTAGAAATATTAAAACTACAAGTTATTGTGGTTGTCCGAAAACCCTTATAAATCCTAAGAAAAAATAAAGAAAATAGTGAATTTTACTTATTGACAAAGGACTTTGAGTTTAGTATACTCTTTCTTGCGTGTTGAAAAAATGATGCGTAAACAACGTGAATAGAAATACATTCATGGTCCTGGAGAAATACTCAAGAGGCTGAAGAGGCGCCCCTGCTAAGGGTGTAGGTCG
>AUXO017529231.1_pt1 | contig 31037 bp, 41 predicted proteins | sample 768731 | NCBI WGS metagenome assembly AUXO01 (sample SAMN02715735, study PRJNA202380) | gut metagenome | biome: sheep rumen | host: Ovis aries | place: New Zealand: Palmerston North
AGCCGATAATCGGACTCGAACCGATGACCTACGCATTACGAATGCGTTGCTCTAGTCTTCTATTTTGTTTTCTCAACATAAAAAAGAGTCCGAATTGAAGTATCTTTTTGTATCATGAACACAATGTCTTCCGCACGGGGTTTCTTTTAGTCAATTATACTTTTACGAATTTTCCTTCTTTTTTCCTTCTTTTTCCACCTTCTTTTTCCTCAATCTTTTCCTTCTTAATACATCAATAAATTTATGCATCTGGCGGAATATATCGGGGGAAGCGCGGGTCGGGCGGAACCGGTGTTCGAGCGGGCGGAATATATCGGGGGTGGCCGAGAGCGGAATGTGGCTGAATTTGCATTTTTATTGAAGGATGAATGTGTTTCGGAGGTATGTGAGAGGGGCGGAATTTGGCTTGGAGACTGAGCAAACGGAGTGTTGCCATTTGCCCTTTTGGGCGAAACGACATTTGCCCCGAAGGGCGGACCTATACCACTATAATATATACAACATATACGGGGATGAAATCCCCGATATATGGTAGAGGTGGTAAACGGATATTGGAGAGGGATGCAGGCAGAACGGAGAGGTGGGCGGAAGGACAGGTTGGCAGGGTGAAGGTGAGTACCGGATAAAGGCAGGCGGAACAGTGAGGGTACGTGAGGTATAAAGGCGGGTCGGACTATAATATAGATATAGAGAGGATTGTGTGCCGGAGAGACTGGTCGGTGCACAGGACAGGGGCTTGTATGAGGGGCAGAGAAGGACGAAAGTGCAGCGGACAGAGAATGGGCAGGCGGAAGCGGAAAAGAGCTCAAGCGGGCAGATACGGGGCTTACAGCAGGGAGACGAACAGGATACCGAGATTTAACACATTATAGTTTGGAACCTGAAACGGGCACACACAGGGGGCAACGGCACGGGGACTGATCGGGTACCGACATCGGACGAACACCATATATATAAGTAGATACTCGGGAGGATACTCTCGTAAACGGAGACGGGCACTGCTGCCTGTCTTTTTTTTGCAAAAAAAATTCAGCAGGCACCCAAAAAAAGGCAGTTTTTGCACCTTCGCACACAAAAATCTGACATATCGTATGTGAGACGGGATACAGAGATACATATATATCCGATACCAGAAACCGAGAGCCGCTCCGAGGAAAATTTTTTTCCGGGACACATCAAAAACGCACGTTTTGCACGGAACGCACTTAAAAATCTGACATATCGTATGTGAGACGGGAACAGGAGATATAAATTTTTCCCGTGACGCATCAAAAAAGCGCACTTTCGCTCGGATGCGACTCAAAAAAAAGACACATCTATTGTGAGCGGGGAAACAAGGATATTCACATACACGATCAACACCCCTCTCAGAGTATAACTTCTGAAAGGAGAGATGATTATGAGACTAGGTTCTTATGTGATGGGTTCCCCGATCGTTGTGAGGGACGTCGGGGCGAATGCAGCAATTGTTTTGGATGCGGTTGCCGGATGGATTGCCACAAACTCGAACTCAAACCGCCGAACACACTATCAGGAAGGAAAATGGTGGACCTACGGAAGTGTGAGGTATTGGAGCGAACAATTTTGGTACCTGAGTGAAAAGCAGATTCGGGGAGCACTCGACGCACTTGTGCGGGAAGGATATCTAATTAAGGGAAACTATAACAAGAGCTCGTACGATCGAACAACATGGTATTCGCTTGGTCCTAAAGGAGAGGAGATATACATCATTGATGGGAAGAAAGGTCAGACACCGAAAAAGGAGCGTTCGCGGAAGTGCAAAGCGGGTCCCGATGATATCACGGAAGATGTGCAGGCCGTAATTGACAAATGGAATTCGGACCCGAACGTAGTTCCGATACCCGATAAAGTCTCTTTGGGCACCATCAGGGATATCAAGGGAAAAATCACAGGGTACGGATTGGAAACTTTTTTGGGCATTATCGATCAGTACCAGAATGATCGTGACGGGTGGTATACCCAGAACGAAAACACGAACACCATCAAATGGTTTTTGGGTCAAAAGGCGGGAGTGGAGAATACTGAGAGGTTCGCAGGCTTAGAAAAAAGGGCACGCAGGGAGAGGAAGGCGCAGGAAGCGGCGGCCGCTGCAAGGGACAGACGGAGTGCGCCCGGAGCGATCGATGAGGACTGGAAGTCGGGACTGTACCGGTTGGGGATTCTGACGGATGAAGGGTTTGATGCGGAAACATACCTTGCGGTGCGCGAGCGTTTTTCCGAGCAGGCGCAGGCAGAAATTCAGGCAGCATATATGTAAAGGAAAGGAGCAGGGACTATGGAAGGAAGGATTAACACATCATACATCAGGATGAACGAGAACGGAAGGCATATCGTTTTTGATAAGGAAGGTATGCAGATCGGGCACTGGTCGGAGAGTGAAGGCGCAGAACAGTACAAGGGAACACCTGCTTGTGCACTTCTTCCGGGAATTGGCGGGGCCGATATCACGGATGGAGCGGCGGTAATCACGACCAGTTTCCGCACGGGGCGCATGGCACAGGAAGCAGGCGCGGGTGCAGTTTATATTCTTTCGGGAGAAAGTAGAAGGGCACTTGGAGATGGGTTGAAGGTTCTCCGGGAGAGGTACAAAAGCATCATCATCATGGATAGGCCTGATTCGAACGGAGTCATTAAGGAAGAGAGTTTGATTATGCAGCGTCTTGGTGGGGATGTTGAAGTCAGAACGCCGGGGCAGGTTTTCAGGAAGAACGCAGCACAGGGGCTTACAAAAGAACTTATCCGGGATGGGATGAAGAGTGCAGAGGCCCCGCTTTCTCCGCGAATCGAGTCATTTTACGGGCTGAAGCGTTCGGATAGATATGATGTAGAAAAGATAAAAACGCCATGGGGGAGCGTGAACCACCATTTATATGGGGGGATTCCGAGAGGCCAATTTACCCTTTTCTGTTCCAAGTCGGGAAACGGAAAATCAACGATGATTCTTCAAATTGCGGGCTGTGCGCTCGAGCAAGGGCATAGAGTCGGGATTTATTCGGGAGAGAGTTCAAAGGGCGAAATTGCTGATACCCTGAGCCGGCAGATCGCAGGTAAGCGGCATATGGAGGTTTTCGAGCGCGGCGGGCGGAAGTGTTATTACGTAGGAGAGGCCGAGTATGACGATATTATAGAAAATGTGGTCGCGCCGAACATGAAATACGTGGCGGAGAGCTTCGGGAGCAGGACTCCATGGACGGATTTTAAAAAAGATGTTCTCGATTTGATCGCTCATGCAGGTATGGACGTGATTGTTATTGACAACGTAATGACTGCGGCGGATTTGGTAATGACTGAGAACAGATGTTCAGAATTCGAGGCGCAGGGCCTGGTGGCCAAATGGATGGAGCACGTAGCCACACAGTATCAAGTCTGGATGCTTACAGTTTCGCACCTGCGGAAGGTGACCGCACGGGGAGCAGCTAATACGAACGACAATGTCGCGGGCGCGAGCGCATTGGTAAACGCCGCCGGGGTTGTATTGTATTACGACAAAATCACGGATAAACCCGAAGACACGAAAAGAATTCTGAAAATCACGAAAAACAGGATATACGGGGAGTTGTGTTTTGATGGCATAAGCGTGGATTTTGATAGGCCAACGCAGCGCACGTTCGAAGCGGATTCGCCGAAGGGGGCGGATTACAAGAGCGCCTGGGAAAAAAGATATGACGAGGGCGTATGGGAGATTACGCTGCCTGATGAGCTGACGTTTGAAGAGTGCGAAAAGGAAGAGAAAGAAATTTTATCTCAAGTCCTTCCGGGGGTAGATGTCAGAATTCGTTTCGTGTATCCGAGCGAATTTCGAACTGTCACGCCGAAAACATACAGTTTGGCATCTGCGGTCGAGATTACCAGAGAGCGCAAGCGCGAAGGCCGCCGAATCTATTTCCGGGATGAAAGATAAGAAAAATGAAAGAAAAAGAAAAATCGTCTCTCGGAAGAAAAAGTCGGGAGAAAGGTAAGCGCGGCGAGCGGGAGATCGCGGGTATCTTGCGTGAGCACGGATACCTCGAAGCCCGCCGAGGCGTGCAATACTCGGGGCGCACCGGGGCGGCTGACGTGATCGGATTGCCGGGATGGCATATTGAAGTCAAACGGGTCGAAAATTTCAACCTGATTGCGGCGGCCGAGCAGGCAGAACGGGACGCACAGGCGGGGGAGCGGTGGGTCGTCTTTTACCGCCCAAGCCGAAAACCGTGGCTTGCTGCTCTTCCTACTGAAACCTTCGAAGCTCTCGCCGGCGGAAGTGAGGGATGGCACACGGAAGCAGAAAAGAAAATCTCCAGAATTTACGAAGCACTGGAGAAAGCACAGCACACAGCCGGGGACAATCAACGTCCCGCGGTTCACATACGCACATACACGATAATGTATCTCGATGATTTTTTAGATCTCATCAAATGAAAGGAGAAACAGCATGAGAAGATGCAGGAAAGATGCAACGGCCGCGCTCAAAGGTTACCTGACCGCGCGGCAGACTTATCTGAGAACCGTAATCGAGCAGAACGCTTGGATTTTCGGAGTAAAAAGTCCGGTGATTACCGGGATGCCGCACGCACGCGGCGGACACAAAGATCTCTCGGATATCATGGTGTCTCGGGAAGCTGATCTCGAGAAAATCGAAGCAGCCAAGGTGGCGGTCGAGGAAGCGCGACGCGAAGTCGAAACTTTAATTGACACTGCCGGCATGACGGATTGGGAACGGGAAGTAGCTCGCTGCAGGTATCTCGATGCGCTCGGGACCGGCTGCAGGATGACGGTCCCGTGGACCATTATCTCGGAAATGCTTGGGGTGACTTATCAGTCGGTGACTCACGCGCACGATCGCGGGATTGAGAAGGTAATGAAGATGATGAATGAGGAAGAAGGAGAAAACGATTATGATGAAGGTTAATTTTGCGGTTGTAATGTCGGGTCAGTTCCGCTGTTCCCGGAGAACGCTGCAGGCAATTTGGAGAGATTTAAAGTACTATTCCGACCACAAACCTACGCTTCCCGTTTCCGACAATTCGGAAGTTATCTTGAAGGAAATCCGGAGGCAGCTTCGTTCGTACGAGCCCGAGCTCGTGACGGGGGAAAAGAAGGATGTGCGGTTTCAGGTGGGTTTTATGGCGGAGCGTTTCTCGGTGCTTCCGGAGCTTTTGGCGCATTTCGAGCGGCTGAAAAAAATCGCGCGCCTCACGCAGGAAGAGGTCAGGGCAACAATCAAAATGGAGGAGCGTTGGGCTGAGCTCTTCCGGGAAGACGATAAGTTTCGTAGGATTATGCATTGGGCAGATAGAGACGCGCAGCAGTGCGAGCGGTTCTACGATCTCATGATCGATGCGCTCGAAGAGGCAAAAGAAAAGGCGAGGGCGGCAGATGAGGTTTAAGAAGCCGAAGTCGGGTCATAGCATTGGAGGTGATGGGTATGAGCAAGGCCAAGGGCAAGTATTGCTGCGAGTGCGAATTTTGGGAAGTAATCGGTCTGGCGAATCCCGGATTTGTGCATGAAGGACGATGTACTGTGCCGTGTGACCAAGACGAATCACTCTACAAGAAGGCTTTTGACGCTCCTTGTGATAGGTGGGTACGCCGGAAGCTCAAAAAGGTGTCATATCCTCGCAATGGCCAATTCCGGTATCTCTGCTACATGTGCAAACACTGGATACATGTACGCCAAGGGTGGGACGAAGGCCTTTGCGAATTGGAAAAGTGCGGACTGGTCGGCGCATACGAACAGGCGTGCTGCGAGTTTGAAAAGAAAAATAAAAGCGACAAAAAGTAAAGGAAATATGACAAAAAGTCTTGACGGGGAAACAATTTTATGATATGGTTAGAGTGACATAAAAGAATCCAAAAGCTTTTCATAGTCAATCTCCTTTTTCAGAGCGGGGCCCTTTCTCAGGGGCTCCGTTTTCAGTTGTACACATCACGAACGGGCATATCAATAAAAAAAGGAATCAACCTGAGGCGGGCAGAAAGAACCCGCTGTTTTTGTTGGATATGAACCAGTCTTTTCGCGATCGGGGGTGCACAAGTCAGTGCATCGACTTCCGGGATTTATCATATGATAAACATCTTTCCCCCCAAACTTCGGGGGTAATTCATCCTACAGATATAGATGGTTTTTTAGAGATTAGAAATACCGTGGCGCATCCGCTGAGACTTCCTGAGGGTGCGGGGGTTTACATTTTTTTTGAGTACAAATACGCCGACGCGCCGATCACACTCGGTCAGGAGATGGGGCTCACGGCTCTTGCGGATGCGGTCTGTGCCGGTACGGAGAATCGGGCTTTCGTTTTGGATGTATCGCATTTAATTAAAGATGTTGATTGTGACATTCAGGCAGGCGCGTCAGTGGTTAGGCGATGCTATGACGGCAGGGAGCGGAAATGGAAAAGCGTGAAGCCTGGGACAACGGTGCGGACATTGGTTAACGGAATTGTTTCCGCATATAAAAAGTAAGGATTGCGCAGCTTCTGACAGCTGGTTGGAGAGGGACGGCCTTAGGCGGATGAAGAGGAACGAAAAGGTCGGGGGCTGCGTTTTCTAATATATATGATTATTTTTTATTTCGGGCATCACGGTGATACCCGAGTTTTTTGTATATTGGCATTTTCGGGCATCACGGTGATACCCGAGATTAGAAGTGAGAAAGTCGGGCATCACGGTGATGCCCGAGATGGGAAGGGAGGCCGAAATGGCGACCATGAAAAAGCCGCACGTAGGGCGGCCACCGAAATACAAATCAGTAGAAGAAATGCAGGCAAAAATCGATGAATACTTCGAGAGATGCAAAGGGCATCCGATGACGGATGATGAAGGAAAACCCGTCCTGGATAAATTCGGACGGCCGATTATTTTGGACGCACACCCGCCGACAATCACGGGGCTGGCGCTTGCGCTTGGCTTTTCGGGGAGGCAGGGGCTGCTTACATATCAAGGAAAAAAGGCATTTACTGACACGGTTACGCGCGCGAAGAGTAAAGTGGAACAGTACGCAGAAGAACGCCTTTTCGACCGGGACGGAAGCAACGGCGCGAAATTCTCGCTGCAGAATAATTTCTCGGGCTGGCGTGAAGACAAGCAAAAGCAGCAGCAGGAGACGGCAGAAAACCTGACCCATCTCTTCGACGTTCTGAACGGCATAAAAAACGATGAGTAACAAATGCTTTTCATTATCACCGAAGTTCGCCGCCTTCATGAAGCACGGGGCACCTGTTGAGTTCCTAGAGGGGACAACGGCCGCCGGCAAAACGACCGTCGCCCTGGTCAAATTCATCCTCGCCGTTGCCAACAGTAAAAAGCGGCTGCATATACTGGCAGCTAAAGACACAGGCACGGCCGAAAAAAACCTGATCAACAAAGAGTTGGGCATACTCGACCAGTTCGCCCCGCTCGTTACATATCACGGACAAGGCCGGCAGAACGAAAAAATCCCGCATCTTCTGGTGCACACCAAGGCGGACGACAAAATCATCTATATCTTAGGATACGGCGACAGTACAAAATGGAAGAAGGCTCTGGGCGGACAGTACGGGTGCCTATATATCGACGAAATCAACACGGCATCCCCGGACTTTGTGCGAGAGGCAGCCATGCGCTGTGACTACCTTCTCGGGACGCTAAACCCGGATAATCCGGACCTCCCGATCTACTCAGAGTACATCAACCGATCACGCCCGCTGCCGGAATGGCGAGACACAACGCCGCCGGAAATTCTGGCAGACTTAGAGACGGCGCAGCCCATGCCGGGGTGGGTTCATTGGTTTTTTGATTTCAATGATAATCCGGCGCTGACACCGGAAAAACTGGCGACTATCAAAGCTAACACACCGGCCGGCACAAAGATTTATAAAAACAAAATCCTGGGGCTGCGCGGCAAGGCGACCGGTCTGATCTTCCCGAACTTCACGCCGGAAAAAAATATCATAAAAAAAGAAGACCTACAAAAACAGATAAAAGACAAATCAATAAAAATAAAGAAAATTGCCATCGCCGTTGACACTTCCTATTCGCAGAAATCAGAAGACACGATCGCCATAATTGCCGGCATCGTTACAGAGGACCGGCGTTTTATCGTCGTGGACGAGGCCGTATATAACAACAAAGGCCGCTCAGAGCCCCTGGCACCATCAGACACAATCATTAAGATCAACGACTTCGCCGCCAGGATAAAAGAGACATACGGTTTTACCCGCCAGATCTTTATCGATGCAGCGGACGCGGCCACCATCACAGAGGGTAAGAAGTGGCAGCGGCTGCACGGCGGTATATATCAGTACCTGCCATCATATAAGAAGCCCGGCATCATAGACCGAATCGAACTCATGCTCGGGTGGATATCATCGGGCTCGTACATCGTATGTGACACATGCACGGAGCACATCAGGGAGCTCAACACTTATTCATGGAGAGAAGACAAGGACATTCCGGAAGACGCGCACGACCACACTATCAACGCATCACAGTACGCTTTTCTCCCATATACCGGCGCCATAGGATACAGCGCCCCCGCAAAAGGATAACTAACCTATGAGGATAATTGAAAGGATGAAGCAAGCAATCAGGTCCTGGCTGCAGATACAGCCGGCAAACCCGCAGCGGTTCAATATCACAGAAACTCTCGACTACGAGAGCAACGCCATCAAAAACCGCATATGGTACAGGGGCGAGGCGGACGAACTGGCCCAGTTATACGCACAGTTGCAGGGACCGGCCACGCGCCGGCGCTTTTGGGCGGCACAGTCTACTCCCGGCATGGAAATCCGGAAAATCCATACAGGTCTCCCGGCGCTTATCGTGGACATGCTCGCACACGTCACGCTTTCCAAACTCGAGATCTCCGTCGGACAGCCGGGGAGCCCGGAATACGATCTCTGGCAGGAGATCGCCAAGGACAGCCAGATCAGAAAAAGAATTGAGAAAGCGGTAAAAGAAACGCTTTATATCGGGGACGGGGCTTTTAAGATCTCATTTGACAATTCCATCTCCCCGTATCCCATCATTGAATACTATCCGGGCGACCGCCTGGAACTGACCGTTACAAGAGGACGCATCAGAGAGATCACGTTTTTTACTGTCTATCCGAGGCAGAGCGGAGACCTGATTCTACATGAGATATACGGCCGCGGCTACGTCAGATATGAACTCTATGATGGAGATAAGCAAGTCCCGGTTGACTCAATTCCGGAGACCGCCGACCTTGTAGACGTCACTTACGAAGGTGATTATATGCTCGCCGTCCCGATCAGATTTTACGAATCGGGGCGCTGGGACGAGCGCGGGCAGTCCATTTATGACAAAAAGATCGACGCTTTTGATTCACTTGACGAAGCATGGAGCCAGTGGGTGGACGCATTAAGAGCGGGCCGGGCGCGGGAGTACATTCCGGAAGATCTTGTTCCCAGGGACCCGGAGACGGGCGCCGTGATGGCGCCGAACCCCTTCGACAACCGGTATATCAAAACACTCTCCGATATGCGAGAGGGCGCGCAGGCAAAGATCGAAGTAGAGCAGCCGGCAATTCCGCACGATTCATATATGTCTACATATATCACTGCATTAGATCTGGCTTTGCAGGGACTGATCAGCCCGTCGACTCTTGGCATCGATGTCAAGAAGCTCGACAACGCAGAGGCGCAGCGAGAAAAAGAGAAGACGACGCTATATACGAGAGACACCATCACCGACGCGCTGCAGATCGATATCCCGGCACTCATCGAGACGACACTTCGCGCTTATGCGACCTACAACGGCCAGGCTTATACAGAGCCGGATATTGATGTTTCCTTTGGCGAGTACGCGAACCCGAGTTTTGAATCTCAGGTCGAAACAATTGCCAAAGCCAGAACCGCCCGCGTCATGAGTATAGAGGCCACAATCGACGAACTCTACGGAGACAGCAAGGACGACACGTGGAAAGCGGAAGAGGTGCAGCGCCTTAAAGACGAGGCCGGCTATATCGACGCAGACCCGGGCGACTTCTCCATCGAAGACGAAGGGGGCGGCGTGAAAAGTACGAGTTAAAAGAGGAGAAAAAAGATTGAAAATAATTGTCTTAAAAGAATTTTATGATCGCGAGGCCGGCATGATACTCCGGGCGCCCGGTGAGGTCTGCGAAGCAGACGAAAGGCGGGCTGCTTATCTCATAGACCGCGGCCTCGTTAAAGAAGTAAAAGAAAAAGAAAAAGAAGAAGAAAAAGAAAAAGAAAAAGAAAAAAAGCCGGAAAAAGAAGAACCGAAAAAAGAAGCATCAAAAACATCGGCAAAGAAAACGAGAAAGAAGGCCGCCCCGGAAAAATAAAAGCCGAGAGCCGGGAGGCGGGAGCATCACCCGCCGGCGGCATTTTGTGGAGACACCACATAAAAAATGGAATCATTAACAATGACGGGGCGACACCCCGAAAAAATGGATTGTCTCATAAGGAGGTTTTAAGAACATGGGAGACGAAAACACCAACGGCGCACAGGGCGCGCAGCAGCAGGACGACAACCAGAACCCGCAGGGACAGCAGAACGCTCAGACACCGCCAACCGTAGACTACGACAAAATCCAGAAAATGCTCGACGGCACATTACAGGCCAAGGAAGAGACCGCACTGAAGGCATACTTTAAGCAGCAGGGCTTGACGCAGGAGCAGGCCACACAGGCGATCGCAGACTTTAAAGCCAAGCAGGCCGCGGCGGCACCAAACACCGAGGAACTGCAGGCACAGGCAGAGACGGCGCGGGCGGCGGCACAGGCGGCGCAGATCAGGGCAGAGAGTTATCTGCTTGCCGGCGATATCGGCATCGATACCAAGACGGCGGACTATGTCCTGAAGCTCGCAGACGTCACGGATGTCGCGAAAGCAGATGGCACGGTCGACACGGAAAAGCTCAAAGCAGCGCTCGAAAAGGTCCTCACCGATCTCCCGCAGCTTAAAACCGCGACGCAGCAGGACGCCGGAAACAACGGCACAGGGTTTAGGCCCAAGGTCGGCGCAGACGGCAACAACAACCAGGGCGGCAACAGCGGCGGCACAAAGACACACGTGACCGCAACCAAGCGTTGGAACCGCACGAATTATTAAGAAAGGAAAAATGAATTATGGCACTCAATTACGCATCGGTATGGGAGCCGGAACTCCTGGAAATTATGGTCCAGAACTCCCTTACATCCCCGTTTATCACATCTAACGTCAGGTGGCTTGACGCCAAGACGTTCCATTTTACACAGATGAGCACTTCCGGCTTCAAGGCTCACAGCCGCAACGGCGGCTGGCAGCGGGGCACTTACAGCCAGGAGGATGTTCCGTTCACGCTGACGCACGACCGCGACATCGCTTTTGCTGTTGATAAAGCAGACGTCGACGAGACCAACAAGACGGCGAGCATCCAGAATATCGCCCGCGTCTTTGAAGAGACACAGGCTGTACCGGAAGCCGATGCTCTGTTTTTCGAGAAAGTCGCGCAGAAGGCCATCGCAACAAACGGCCTCCACAGCGCCACAGCAGCGGCAGACTACACCGTGGCCAATGTTTACAGCAAGCTCAAGGGCTATCTGACCGCCGGCAAGCTTCGTCGTTACCGCGCGGACGGCTCTCTGATCATGTATGTCACATCTGCCATTATGGACCTCCTGGAGCGTTCCACGGATTTTACCCGCAAAATCGAGATGACGCAGATTGCGGAAGGCGGCATCGGCATCGAGACACGTATCACAGACATCGACGGAATCCCGGTAATGGAAGTCATCGACGATGACCGCTTCTACACGGAGTTTGACTACTCCGACGGCTTCGCGCCCAAGACCGGCGCATACAAGATCAACGTCCTGATCGCCTCCACGAAGACGGTCAAGGCCGTTACCAAGATCAACTCTATTTACTACAGCGAGCCGGGCGATTCCACATTCGGCGACAGCTACGCCTATATGCACCGTCAGCTGTCCGACGTCTTCGTAATGCCGAACGGCCTCGACAAGAAGATCGACAGCGTCTATGTTGACCGCGATACAACGGCCGTAGCGTAAAAAACACAAAGAAAGGGGCGAAAAAATGGCCTACATATATGACGGGTATTTATCGCCCGAGGAATACAAGGAACTTGGCGGGGACGCAATCCCCGCCGAAGTCTTAGACAGCGCACTGAAAATGGCGTCCCGGCACATCGACGCCCTGACCTTTAATCGTATCGAAAAAGCGGGAGGCATCGATATGCTGACGCCGTTTCAGCAGCACCTCATTAAGGACGCCGTCAGGGAGCAGGCGGAATTCGAACACGAAAACGCTGACCTGTTTACAAGTCCGCTGAGCGGCTACAGCATCAACGGTGTCAGCATGTCTTTTGCTACGCAATCCGACCGCATCATCACGACCGCCGGCGTAACGACAACACGCGACATCTACGAACTGATCAGACAGACCGGCCTTACATACAGGGGGATATGATATGAGATACCCGAAGCTTGTGCCCGCCCGGGTATGTAAAATACCGGCTGTTGCGGTATTTGAGCGGGAAGGCCTGAACGAATATGGTGAACCGCTGCCGCAAATTCGCGAAGAACTCGAAGTAAACTATCAGGACGGCGCCCAGACGGTATACACAGACGATAAGAAAGAAATCCGCATCAGCGGTAAGGCTTACACGCCCGGGGACGCCTGCCCGCAGCTGCCCGTTATCACTACGGGCGACATCATTCTATTCGGGGTTCGGCGCCGCATTGCTTATGGGCGCAAGGCCAGAAACCCGGACGGCACTGTTAATTTTACGGAATTGGGGGTCGTATAAATGAATATCAAACTGAATGGCCCCGCCATCAAAGCGTTAGAACGGGCAGCGGTCAGGGCATTAGAGCAGACAGGCGAGGCACTGCACACCGAGATAGTACAGGCGCGCATTATACCTTGTAGAGATGGCAAGCTTCAGGGCGAGGGCTTTTTTGTCGATCACTCAAAAGCTCAGCAGGGCATCGTAACGCTCACACACTCGGTACCGTATGCCCGGCGTGTGTACTTTCACTTTCACCCTGAGTATAACGACAAAAACCCGAACGCAAAGAGCTTGTGGTTCGAGGACTATCAAAAAGGTGGTAAAAAAGATAATTTTGCATTAAACGCATTCAAAACGTTTTATAAAAAGGAGGCCGGGCTATGATCATCGCAGATATGAGAGATTATATCGACGGCCTGGAACTTATGGACGCGGTATACGCGGCTAAGCTACCGGACGGTACAAAAAACGCCGCCTGCGTTTATCCTTCACAGACCGCGCAGCCGTACGAGCGAACGATCGGAGAGGGTACAGACACACATGATATCTTATTTATTACTGTCCTCGTTCACGGCAGTACTTCACAGAGAGAGACCGAGACACTGGCACGTGCGCTGTTCCGGGAATTAAGAGACACACGCAACGTCGTCATCAATGACGAAAAGATATTATTCATTCTGCCGCGGTACGACCTGCAGTACGTCGGGACTGACGATGCGGGCGTGTACGAATACGTGATAGAAGCCGCGGTATACTATGATATAAACAACTAATCATCTAATGAAAGGAGAAACCTTATGTCAGCTAGAACAGGTGTATTTCCCTGCTACGAGAACCAGTTTAAGGTCAACACTTCCACGACCGGCACGGCATCAAAAAAGACAATCGCGGAATGTGAGACCTTTGCAGTAAGTTTTGACAACGGAGTGGAAGAATGGAGGCCCTTTGAAATGGAGGGCTGGGTCAAGAGGCTTCTGACCGCCAAAGGCGTCACCATTGACGTAACCGCTAAGCGCTCCATCGGTGACGACGGCAATGACTTTATTGCCGGACTGGCGTTCAAAAACGGCCGCGACGCAGAGGCGGACTTTGATTGGACCTTCCCGGACGGCACAGTTGTGTCTTTCGCGGGAGCCGTGATCAACGTCACCAATCTCGGCAGCGGCGACAGCACAAACGTGGGTCAGCTTACTTTCCAGGTTCTGAGCAACGGCAAGCCGACAGTAACGCCGGCGGCCTAAGCGTAATAAAAACAAGGGAGAAAGAATATGGCAAAAATTATTGACATCAGCGACCGCCTGGCCTTTAATGAGGACCCGGCACTCGTCATCAACGGCGAAAAATTTACAGTGAACAGTAATGCCGAGGCTGTCCTGAAAATAATGGGTGCGTTTGACGGCAAAGACGAAGCTCAGGCCGTAAGAACAGCCCTCGGCGAACTGTTCTCTCCGGAAGACCTGGAGAGGCTGCTCAAGGTCCAGAAAGGCGGCCGCAAGCTGTCAATTCGAGATCTTACTATCATCGTGGACGCGGCCATCAACGCAATCCTCGGCACAGACCCGGACGAATCAAAAAACTGACCGACCCGTACTACGACATCATACAGGACTTCCCGTTGATCAGGGCGTCCTTCCAGTCGCAATACGGGATACGCTTTACGACTGACCTGCCCGGAATGAAATGGCAGGAGTTCGCCGATCTCCTTGCCGGCCTTTCTCCCGAGACGCCCTTGGGGCGTATGGTAGCCATACGCTCCGAGAGTGACCCTGATGTGATCAAAAACTTTACTCCGGACCAGCAACGCATCCGGGCGGAATGGGCAAAAAAATCGGCATCATATGTTACAGCAGAACAGATGCAGACAATGCTCGACAGCCTAAAGGCTGCATTCATCGCGAACGCAAAAACTATAAACACACCACGGGAGGCGGACAATGGAAACACAGACACAGTACCGCCGGTATAAAGTAGCCTGTCCGTTTTGCGGACAGACACAGAACATCATATACTCTGAGGACGCGGTCTGCCGCGGCGTATATGTGAAATGTAAGGGCAGACACTGCCACCGGGAATTTGAGATTTTCCTGCCGGCACAAAACAACCCCTATCCATACGGGGAAAAATAAAAAAACGATCACCACAGACGGGAGCGCCGTTGTGCCGAGTCTTTTTTAATATTTAAGAAGGAGGGGCGCACGGCGCTTATTTTTTTATGCCAAGATCAGCAAATAGCGTCGGGGAGATTGGTCTTGATTTGAGAGTGCAAGGCCAGGAGTCGCTCCGGCAGCAAATCGAAAAAACATCAAAAGAGGGTACCAGAAGCCTTAAATCGTTAGAGGGCGGGTTCGCGGGCGCGGCGAAAAAAATCGCGGGCGTCCTCGCATCCGCTTTTGCGGTGAAAAAAATCGTGGACTTCGGGAAGGCGTCGATTGAAGCAGCCAACGCTGCGACTGTCGCTGAGACAAAACTTCACGAAATCATGAAAGCCCGCATGAAGGCTACAGCGGCCGCGGAAGACAGCACAAAAAGCCTTATTAAAGCAACATCGCAGATGGGAGTAGTGGGCGGCACGGCACTTACAACGGGCGCTCAGCAGCTCGCCTCGTACCTTAAAAACGCCTCGAACTTAGACGCACTAATCCCGGCTATGGCAGACCTGGCGGCTCAGCAAAAAGGCACGGCGGCCACAGCCGAAGACTTATACAACATCGGCAACCTTTTCGGTAAAGCCTTCATCGGGCAGACAGCCATGCTGCGCCGCGCCGGTATCATCTTCTCGGACGCAGAAGAGCAGATGATGAAGTACGGCACGGAGGAAGAGAAGGCCGCAACACTCGCCAAAGTAATTACCGAAAACGTCGGCCACATGAACACAGCCATGGCCAACACGCCCGCCGGCAAGATGGCGCAGATCAAGAACAGTTTCGCCGGAATTAAGAAAGAAATCGGCTACGGGCTGTTGAACACTTTAATGCCCGTCCTGGACGTCATCACACGCATCGTACGGCGTCTGGCAGTTCTGGCGTCGGCATTCAGGCAGTTTACAGCTAAGGTGTTCGGGGACTCTTCGAAGACCGGCAGCCCGGCAGCGGGAATCGGCGACATCACAGACGCAGCCGATGAAGCGGCAGAAAGCACAGAAGGAATCGGAACGGCAGCCAAAAAGGCCGCAAAAGATCTGCGCAGCCTTATGGGATTTGACAAGATCAACAAGCTTAATGCCCCGGAAGAAGACACCGACACAGGTACAGCAACGGGCGGCGGAACCGGTACGGGCGGCGGCATAGATCTCGGACTGAACGCGGCAACACAGGAAGCCGGGAAGCTCAGCAGCAGGATAGATGACATCGTCGACAGGCTGAAAGAGGCCGCCGGCATTTTCAAGAGCGGGTTCCTGGCAGGACTCGGAAACGCAACACCCAAAATTGAAAATATAAAAAAATCAATACAAAGTATAAAAGATTCCCTGTTGGACATCGCAACGGATGCGCGCGTGCAGGGCGCGGCGGAAGGATACGCCCAGGCATGGCTGTATAATCTCGGCAAGATCTCGGGCAGCATGGGGCGCATCGGGCTGAGCATCTCGAACAATTTGATCAGCGGCGCGGCCCAGTATCTGGATGAGAACAAAGACTACATAAAAGAGCGAATTGTCGGTATTTTTGAGGGTGCAACAAAGACTCTGAATATTAGCGGCAATGTTGCGGCCGCATTCGGCGAGGCTACAGAGTGGCTCAATAGCGAAGCAGCCATATCGATCACGTCCGACATCATCGGCATCTTCTCGGATGCTTTCTTGGGTGTGACGGAGCTTGCGGTAAAGTTCGGCGCCGATATTCTGGACTTCATCACCCGACCGTTCGTCGATAATGCGGGACAGATCAGCCAGGTGGTGACAGACGCCCTCGGACCGATCTCGGAATGTTTCTCCACCGTGCACGACACCGTCACTAAATTTTTTGACGATCTCGTAGCTGTGTACGACGAAACGGTCTCACCGTTTATCGATGACCTGGCCAGCGACTGGTCAGAGCTCGCAGGCGGGTTCCTGGACGCATGGACACAGTATTTTCAGCCCGTCCTCGAACGCCTCGGGGAGAAATTCACTACGGTGTGGCAGGAGCACATTCAGCCGGTCTTCGATGCGGTCAAACCGCTGATCGAGGAAGTTGTCAGGCTATTAGGAAACCTTTGGGAGCATCGGATGAAACCGTTTCTGGAATGGATTCAGCAAACTGTTCTCCCGGTGCTTGCCCCGGTTTTCGAGGGCATCGGCGGGGCTGCGCTCGAAGTCTTCGGAGTGATCGGAGATATCATCGGCGGCATCCTGAAACTGTTGAAAGATATCCTCTCGTTCATTAACGCCGTATTCGAAGGCGACTGGTCGGCCGCCTGGGAAAGCATCAAAGACATCTTCGAAGACGTGTGGGAGAGCATCAGCAGCATTTTTAAAGGTAAGGTCAACGCCATCATCGATATCGTGAACGGGCTCATTGGCGCCGTAGAAACTATGGCCGGCTCAATCGCTGACGCCCTCAACAACATCAGCATCGATATGCCCGGATGGGTGGAGGACCTCACCGGATACGGGTCGATCGGCTTTAATCTCCCGCAGCCGTCCCTGCCCCGCGTGCCTTACCTGGCCCAGGGTGGGTATGTGCGTGCTAATACGCCGAGGCTTGCCGTGATCGGCGACAACAGACATGAGGGCGAGATCGTCGCCCCGGAAGGTAAGCTGCAGGCGATCATGGAGGCCGCGGTCAGGGCGTCGGGCGGCGGCGGCATCAACCGCCAGGAATTAGAGGAAATCATGAACCGTGTTGTACTGAGAATGATTTCCGGAATGAGCCAGATCGGCGTATATATGGACAAGGCAGAAGTAGGCCGCATCATTTCAGACGAGATCGATAAACGGAACGCCCGCTACGGCTTTGTGTAAAAAAAAAAGAGGATATAAAAAATGGCATCAATGACATTTTCTGCGGGGGCGGTCACATTGCCGTCCCCGACATCACTTACCGTTAACGATGAGATCATCTGGTCATCGGACACCGGCCGCGCCCTGGATGGTACTATGTGGGGTGAGGTCATCGCAGAGAAGAAAAACATATCGATAAAGTGGGAATACTTGACAGAGACTGAAATGCTTACGATTAAAAACAACCTGATATCCGGCTTTTTCTCGTTCACGTTCCCCGATAACGGAACGTCGACAACGATTACAGGCTACCGCGGCACGCTGTCGAAAGAACTGCTCGGACGTCTCGGCGACGGCATCACATATTACAAGTCCGTGTCCGTTGACATCATACAGAAATAAGGGGGTGTAGCTATGAGGACGTTTCCCGCTGATATCACAGCGGCCATCGAGTCAGGGAAAAGACAGACCCCCACACTGGATGACCCGCGCTACGACGGACTGTTCGCATCACAGATTACCGGTATGAAGATGGTCGAGAGCATCTCCAAAAGTACGACCCCGCTTGAAATCGGTACATACTCGCCGCCAAGCGCGACGGTCTCCGCAGTCCCCGGGTCTTATCCCGACAGGCTCGCCGCCATCATCAGCAACGCGCAGCGAGCGGACCCGCGCGTTTACTCGATTATGGCGAGTTATCCGGGCACCGATAGTTTTTCTTATTCCGCTTTTGTCTTTACGCCCGACGACACGCTCCACGAAACTGCGACGCTTGAGGGGCACAACAAATATTATAAGTTTTTATCTCTATTGGCATGTCAAAAAAAAGCTGCCAACACTCACGATCTGCAGTCCATCATCCGCAGCATCACCCAGCTCGACGACATCGTCCTTCCGCACAACTACAGCTATGGTTCGCTGTTTTCGGATATTCCGGATGTGCTTGAAAACGGGACTCTCTCACAGGTCGAAATGCTTTGCCACGTCGCTCAGGCATGCGGGAGGTTTATCCAAAAAGCCGAGTTTTTCATGTACGATAAAACTCAGACCCCGGCTGTCATCCCGACATCAAAAGTAATGTCTCTCCAATGCGCACGCATGGACAAGGTCGTGAAAGGCGTCGAAGTTTTTGACACATCGAATAACGTCTACACCCGCGGCACAACAGGCGGCGACTGGCGTGAGAACTACGTGAAAATGACTGTAAAAGACAACCCTCTCATCACATCACTCATCGGGTCCGGCGTTTGTGACAACATATACGCCGACTGGTGCGACTTTTCATACGCCCCCTACCGGCTCACCATGCCGCATGACCCGCGCATTGAAGTCGGTGACCGTATACAGTTTACGGATTACAGTGGGACTGTACGAACGAGTTATGCCGCAGAGATCACCAGACAGTTTAACGGGACCATAACATTATCAATGGGTATGTAATAAAAAAAACATAAAAAAACATAATCTCATAAAAAAAGATAAAAAAAGAAAGGGAAAAGAAATGGCAGATATCATCAAAGCAAGAGCGCGCCGGGGCGCAATTGTACAAACTGCCCCGGTCTTCGAGTATGATCACGGGCGGCGCCTGGCGATCTATGATACGGGTCTTGCGGCCACTACGCCTGTCCACTGGTCATACGACCTGGCAGACGGGACGGCTGCCGTGGGGCTGGCCACCTACAACTCTGAAGAAGACTGCCTGACGGCTGCAATCCCGAGCTCTATGCTTAAATACGGCCGCGGCATTGACTATAAATTGTATGCATTTGTGTATGTGGAGACAGAGGACGAGGGACTGACCGTTTACCGATTCGCCATCCCCGTGACAGCCCGCCCCTGTCCGGACGAAGGCGTCCCCTCAGAAAAGGAAGCTACATTGATCGAGCAGGCGATCACCGCTCTCGGGTCTTTTGACATTGAGGTGGAGGAGACAGAAGACGGCTGCGTTGTCACGATCACAAACCCGTCCGGCGAAAAATCAGTAACAATTAAAGGCGACAAGGGCGATCAGGGCGAGACCGGACCCAAGGGGGACGCGGGCGTATCCCCGACAGCCACCGTAGCACAGACGGCATCAGGAGCGACGATCACCATCACAGACGCAAGCGGAACCACGACAGCGGACATTGCTAACGGAAGCAAGGGTGACAAAGGTGACAAAGGCGATGCGGGTGTGTCCCCGGCGATCAATGTAGCTCAAACATCATCGGGAGCGAGAATCACCATCACAGACGCAAGCGGAACCACGACAGCAAACATCAGTAACGGAAGCAAAGGCGACAAGGGAGACAAAGGAGATGCGGGTATTTCGCCGACGGTCAATGTAACTCAGACATCATCGGGAGCGAGAATCACCATCACAGACGCAAGCGGAACCACGACAGCAAACATCAGTAACGGAAGCAAGGGCGAAACCGGACCGAAAGGGGATACCGGGGCCACAGGGCCGCAGGGGCCTGCGGGTGTGACACCTGTCAAAGGCGTTGATTACTTTACACAGTCCGATATCGACGCACTTGTCGACGACGTGATCGCTGCACTCCCGAATGCGGATACAACAGGATATTGATAAAGGAGGCAAAAGAATGAGTAAGAGTGTAATTACAGATTCTTTGCTTTCCGGGATTGCGGATGCTATCCGGGAGAAAACAGGCGGGGAAAGTTCACTGACGCCTTCGGAGATGATAACGGAAATTGAAAATATATCGGTCGGGGGCGAGGGCGGCGAAACCCCGGAAGAACTTGCAGAATTGCTAATTTACAAAACATTGAGTTCAACAAAATATCCAACCCCCGTTCCGCTTGTGGATTTCGGCCCCGTAGAAGAAATTCCCCAGAGCTTTTTCGGGTATTATCTCGGCAACCGCAGAGCCGATGGGTTCGGCGTCACGTCCAACATCGAAAAAATAATTTGTACGAACGTAACAAGAGTATATACGGATGGTATGGGTAATCATGATACGTCGGCGGCGGGGGCCCAATCTCTGAAGGAGGCGCATTTTCCGGCATGCCGGGTTTTTGACATCTCCGCATGCGCGGGATGGTATGGCGTACATACCGTGGAGATTAAAGCAGCTGTTACGATCGGCGGTAATGCTTTCCTGGAGTGCGGCGAGGATTTGAACCCGCAGAACGGGAAACTGTATATCAACGCCTCGGTTCAAACAATTGAAGCCAGGGCTTTCGGGAATTCCGGTTTCGGGGAAGTACATTTTACCGGAACAGGAACACCGCAAAGCATTGCGTCGGACGCTTTTTTGGCCGGCAATATCTCAGATATCTATGTTCCATGGGCGGAAGGTTCAGTCGCAAACGCACCATGGGGAGCAACAACGGCGACAATCCACTATAACTATACTTCGGCATGACGGGAGGGGAGTTAAATGCAGAAAATCATTTTATACAGATACCGCCGCTCTGACGGCGGAATGACGATCGGGCCCAATCAGCCGGAGCAGGGAACGGAGTATACAACACTTTTTCGCATCATATCAGATGAAGGAAAAGTATTAACGGACGGGACGGATTTTACGACGCCGTGTATCGATGTTGATGATGTCGACGGATGGTACGAGATCGATGAGCCGATTCCGGAGCCGGTCGAGGAAGAGATCTCTGATTCTGAGGCCCTGGCCATCATCACAGGAGAGGGGGCGGAAGTATGACAAGGAAAGAAGCGGAAGCATACCGGAGCGCGCTGGACACAGTAATTGGAACGGTTGATGACGCATCAGCGGACGGATATGCGGTCCTTTTCCGTCCTTGGGTTTCCGGGACCGAAGTCTACGCAGGCGACAGACGGCATTACGAAGGGAAAGTATACCGCTGCATCCAGGCGCACACGACGCAGGAAGACTGGACTCCCGATAAAACGCCTGCACTTTGGACACCATGTGCTGCGCCGGGAGAGGAATGGCCCGAGTGGCGTCAGCCGCTTGGTTCCGAGGACGCATACGGCAAGGGCGACAAAGTTTCCTGTGATGGCGCTCACTGGACATCTGATGTAGACGCTAACGTCTGGCGGCCGGGAAATTACGGATGGACGCAGGCTGAATAAATAAGAAAACCGGAAGAAAGCGGCCTGCATTCCGCGAGGAGCAGGTCGTGGCACACAATAACAGCGGGACCTTTGTCCCGTTTTTTTATGTCTTTTTTTATTAAGAGGTATTTTTTATGGATTTATCAAATTTTTCGTATTCTCACATTTATTGGATTTTTCTTTTACCTTTGATCGGAGCGGGCGCAGATGTCGTGACAGGGTGGATTCAGGCGAGCATCAACAACAACTGGAAGAGCGACATCATGAGGGCGGGGCTTTACCGTAAATCCGGCGAACTGCTCATCGTCGTGCTTGGATTCGTGGCAGAACAGGCGGTTCCGGTTATCGGGCAGTATAAGCTTGCCACATGGATAAGCCTCTATATCTGTATCATGGAGACTATCAGCGTCCTGGAAAATCTCGACAAGGCAGGCGTCGGCTTTCCGAAGGGAATACTTAAAAAACTGGGACGGCTGAAGGACGAAATGGATGGTGACGAAAACAATGACAGAGAGTGAATTTGTTTCGAAAATGATTCCCCCGGCGGTCAATGCGGCGCGGCGGTTCGGGTATCTGGCGTCAGTTCTGGTCGGTCAGTCGGTGATTGAGACGGGGTACGGCCAGACAGACCTTGCTCAGGAAGGGCGGTTCAATGTTCTCGGAATGAAGAAGGAACTGCTGAACTCCACATGGACGAGCGAATACTGGCACGGCGGGACGCACACGAAGGTGACGCCTGAGTGGAACGAGGACGGGGAAGAGATTCACATTACGGACGTGTTCCGGACTTACGACAGTTATCAGGACTGCTTTTTTGATTACTGCCAGTTCATGAGGGACGCGAAACGAGAGAACGGAGAGTATAAGTACCGGGATGTTCTCGGGACGAAAGACCCGGCGGAGCTGATCAGACAGGTAAGGGAACGGGGATATTGTACCAACCCGGAATACGATCAGGCCGTGATGAAAATCATCAAAAAATGGAATCTTGAAGATATAGATGTAGAGGAAGGAGGGATATACCTTGTCGTTACGTGAAAGACTTTCGAACATGGGAATTGAGTTACATGACATTATCAACAGAAACGGGCACCAGGTACCACAGCACAACGCGAACAGCCATGAGTACTTTGCAGTACACTATCTCGGAGTGAACGGGGAAAATCCGGACCTGTACGGCGGGGGATACGGCGGACATTTTTACGTATCGAAGACCGGAGAAGTCTATCAGGCGGCAAAGGTGACAGACAAACTTTGGCATGTCGGCGCGTCTTCCGGTTTTTCCTACATCCATCCGGACGCTAGAAACCACAACACAATCGGGGTCGAATGCGCCACATACACGGCTTCCGGCCGGAATGATGATTCTGAAACTTGGTATTTTACGGAGGCCACGCAGGAGGCCTGCGCAAAGCTTGCTGCTTGTGTCTGCCTGGAGTACGGCATTCCGCTTGATCACGTGCTTCGGCACGGGGACATCACAACCAAGAACTGCCCGTCACCGCTCAAACGCGATCAGGGACTGGGTTCTAATTGGACGTGGGCGGAATTCAAAGCGCGCGTGCAGTATTACATGGAGGGCGGCGCGACAGACCCGAACTTTAACGGGGTGTACCTGAAAGTGGGTGATTGAATGATTACTCAGGAAATTCTGGATTCGGCGGTAGATCAATCATACCGCTATGCGCACGAGTTCTGCCGGTATGCGTCCACGGACAGGTCTTTTCCGGTCGGTGAGGATGGACGCATGGATTGTACCGGGCTGATGCTGAGGGCTTTGTACCTTCTGGGGCTGATAGACGAACCCTTGAATTGCGATCAGATTGACCAGAGAATGGGCAGGCTTGGATTTGTCAAAAGCACGGATATTGAGGACGTTTACCGGTATCACGGTTTTGTGCAGTGGGTGCTTCCGGAATGGGTAGGCTCAGAGCACGTGCACCATACTTACTACAGCCTCGGCGGGGACAGACACACAATAAGTAAATACGATACGGGTTCTGACTGGCGCATCCGGTCAGGGCAGCCTTTTACAGGTGTCCCCGTTGATGAATGGGGCGGGCGGTACGTTTTCAAACATATGTGGATACTTCCGGAGTATCCGGAAACGAAAAAAGATAAAGATATTTATATTCAGATTGGAGGGAATCATATGTCTCAGATGTATAAGCTCAATCAGATCGGGAGAGGCGATAAAAACAACAGTGTTCTTCTGGCTCAGGAGATTCTCAAGGCGCGCGGACTTTACAAGGGGGGGCTTGACCGCAATTTCGGCCCGGCAACGGAGCAGGCGGTTGTTGATTACCAGAATGCGCGCATCAAAGCCGGCGCGAAACTTGGCAAGGCGGACGGAATCGTGGGCCCGAAAACATGGGAAGACCTGTTAGGACTGGCGAGGGTGTAATATGGCGTTCGGTGAGACTTACGAAGAATTTGTTGAGAAATTCAAGCCAAAAAAGACCACGGATGATTGCTATACACCGCAGGAAGTGTATGACTGCGTGGCTGATTGGGTGGCGGAGAAATATGGTTTCGACCGCTCGACGTTCGTGCGTCCGTTCTGGCCGGGCGGAGATTACGAGATGTTCGACTATCCTGACGGCTGCGTTGTCGTCGATAATCCGCCCTTCTCCATCCTGTCGAAAATCGTTGCGCATTACGCATGGAAGAAAATCAAATTCTTCCTATTCGGGCCATCCCTCACCCTGTTGGGCTCTAAAACAACCGCAAAGCACGCCTGCGGTATCATCGCCGATGCAGATATAACTTTCGAGAACGGTGCAATCGTTCGGTGCGGATTTCTGACGAATCTGGAACCGGATTATGTCCTCAAGGTCGAGCCGGAGCTCGCCCGGCGGCTGAAAGAGGTATGTGCAAAGCTCGCAAAAAAAGGCAAGCGGGAGATTCCGAAGTACGAATATCCCGACTATGTACAGACGGCGGCGCTTGCCATGAAATACGCAAAATACGGCATTGATTACGCAGTACGGCGAGAGGATGCGATTTTTATCGGCGCGCTTGATGCGCAGAGGGATGTCGGCAAGTCGATTTTCGGGAGTGGCCTGCTCCTGTCTGAGCGTGCGGCGGCTGAGCGTGCGGCGGCTGAGCGTGCGGCGGCTGAGCGTGCGGCGACTCATGTGTGGAAGCTTTCCGATAGAGAGCAGAGAATGGTCGAGATGCTGGGCGAGCGCGCAACTTGATAGACATGGAAGCAGGGGGAGCATTTCGCTCTCCCTGCTTTTTTTGTTTTCTTTTCTTTTTTTTAATCTACGATAAGTACACTCTTTCGTGTTCATGGTTCGTCTCTACTGAGAGGTGTTTTCCAAGGGTATCCCCTACCTATATATATATCACCAAGTACATAATATCGTTTGAGTTCCTCATATTTATTCGGGTCCAATTTATCATATGAATCTTTTAACCAGATTTCAATCTCGGACCTGTAGCAATCTTCTGACGTACCACTTTCAAAATTGATGTGGTACATGAAATTTTCGATGGCATTTGCTAATTCTGGGGATAAGTCATAGTCGATATCTAATTTTTTGTATCCTCTACCTGTGTGGGAAATATCTTTTTCCGACTTGCTCATTTCGCACCCCTTTGATCGTAATGATACATAATTATACTGGTATAATGCAAATGCTGACAAGAAGAAAAGAGCCTGCTTTTTATAAGCAAGCTCTTTTTTTTCTCAATCCACTACAAGTACATAATATTCGTCGCTGCAGCCGAATTTCACGATACGCATCCTCGAAAGTATCATCTTCATATCTTTTACGGTCAGCCCGTCTTCTTTTCCGTGGCGGCCGATGATGATAAAACTTTCACAGATACGGAGATTTCTGTCTGTGTCGATCGCACTCAACTTCCAGTCGGGGTCGTCGTCTCCATCCTTCCGACCTTTAATGATTGTAAAAATTTTTCCTGCAATAGAGATCGTTTCGGGGTAAACCCAGTCACTGTGTGTCAGTTGCTGGAAATCAAAAATGTCTTCGGAGAATGTTTCGAAGAATCCGAATCCCCCGTTCCTGGCGTCGATGTGAAAAGCATAAAACCTGCCCCACCTTTTTGCTTCCTTGATCTGCTCCCCCATATCGGGAGAAAGTCGTACCGGAATCTTTTCAATAGTCATCATAATGTTGCCTCCTTTTCTTTATTTATTTCTATATTCGATATGTCAGATTTTTAAGTAGAAAGGATTGTTTTTACTCTTTTTTACCTTTTTCATTGAGGGAAAAGTTCACAAACTTTCACTTTGGATTTTGTGCATTTTTACCTGATGTGTGAAAATGGATAGGCACATCTTTTTGTGATACAATTATTTCCTATAAATCATAAATCGAGGTATGTATGGATATTACGGGAATCGAACTGTTCGCCGGCGGAGGCGGTCTGGCGTTAGGACTTGAGCAAGCCGGAATAGACGCTGTTGCTGTCGTAGAGATTGACCATGAAGCGTGCGAAACGCTCCGGCACAACCGCCCTCATTGGGATGTCATTGAAGCGGATATTCACGATGTTGATTTTACTGAGTACAAGGACAAAATTGATATTGTGAGCGGGGGAGCACCGTGTCAGGCGTTCTCATATGCGGGGAAAAAACTGGGTTTCGGAGATACCAGAGGAACGCTCTTTGCCGAGTTTGCAAGGTGTATCAAGGAAACAAACCCGAAAATGTTCCTGTTCGAAAACGTCAGGGGGCTGCTTTCACACGACAGCGGACGGACATTTGCTACCATAGAAAAAACCTTTAAGGACTTGGGATACACGATACAGAAGCAAGTGCTGAACGCCTGCTATTATGGCGTCGGTCAAAAGCGGGAAAGAATCATTGTTATCGGTATCCGAAATGATCTGGAAAAAATCATATCGTTTTCTTACCCCAGACCCGATAAAACATGGACTACCCTCCGGGATGCGCTTAAGGACTGCCCTAAATCGGAAGGGCAGGCTTTCAGCGAGAACAAACGTAAGGTGATGGAACTTGTACCGCCCGGAGGATGTTGGGTAGATCTCCCGGAAGACGTTGCCAGGGCATACATGGGAAAAAGTTATTATTCCGGAGGCGGTCGCCGCGGCATGGCTCGCCGTATTGCGTGGGATGAGCCCTGCCTGACATTGACCACATCTCCCTCACAAAAGCAGACTGAACGCTGCCATCCGGACGAGACTAGGCCTTTTACCGTACGGGAATATGCCCGAATCCAAAGTTTTCCGGACGAATGGGAATTTCAGGGGACTTTGAGCGAACAATACAAACAAATCGGGAATGCTGTTCCCGTAGAAATGGCAAGACGGGTCGGGGTACAGATGATAAAAGCGTTAAGGGAGAGCGAAAGTGACGATATGAAAGAATGGAATATAGATTTTATCAGCCGTAAAAAATTCAAGGCGCACGTTACCGAAACAATCAAACAGTATGGAGATAAATTGGTTCCGTACGATAAAGAGAAATTCAACAGTAACCTCATAGACCCGATAAAAATGGTATTCGATAAGGCGGTTTACGGGACATCATGGGCGGACATTGTGAGTTCAGAAATTTTTAGACAGCGTGATAAATCGGACAATAACTCTATCGGATATTTTCATCAAAGGATTTTTCAATACATTGATAAATGCCGCGTCCCGGATAACGGAAAAGAGGGCGGTTGGGATGTTATTGTTGATATGCCTGAGGGGTATATCATAGATGATTGTAATACCGTTCACACGATTTACGCCGAAATGAAGAACAAACACAACACAATGAACAGCGCCGCGTCGAACGATACGTTCATCAAAATGATGGACCAGATGCACAAAGACGATGACTGTGTTTGTATGCTTGTCGAGGCCATCGCGCTGCATTCTCAGAATAAGATATGGGAAAAGAAGGTGCGGGGCAAAGAGGAAAAGATATCCATTCGCCGAATCAGAAGAGTAAGTATAGATAAATTCTATGAAATCGTGACCGGAGAAAGTGATGCCTTCTACCAGATTTGCATGGCTTTACCGGATATAATTCGGGAAGTTATCGATGATTCGGACACCATAGAAGTTCCTCATGATACCGTATACGAAGAATTGGTAGAGGAGGCCAAGAAGCACAGCGGACTCGACCCGGAAGCATCTATGTTAATGGCGATGTATCTACTCGGGTTTTCGGAATACAACGGCTTTTCTGAATATTAAAAATCTGACATATCAAATAAAAAAAAACAGGGAGATCTCCGTGATCTCCCCGTTTCGTTTAATCCTCTAAACCCTTTTTGAGAAGGTACTTCGACACCGAAAGCCCCGCTGCTTGGGCTTTTTCCGTCAACTTTTCCTTCTCCTCAGGTTTGCAGCGGACTTCGATGCGCGCGTAGTGTTCTTTGATGTAATTCGTGATATATTTAGTCTGATCAAATTTTTCGGACATATCTCAACCCTCTCTTATCCCAGTTCCTTACACAGTTCGTAAAGATTGAGCTCGTTTCCGTCCTCGTCGGATACAAAATATTTCACTCCTTCCGGGATTTCATCGAGGATATCATCGAGTTCCTGAGAAAATTCGACCTCATGCTCTTCAATTCTTCCGATCTCCGGGTCTCCGTTTTCGTACCAGTTCCCCGTGGGGAACTTCACAAAAATCTTCATAATCTTTTCCTCCTTTCATTTACCGGACGTATCCGTCTTCATTCAACCGATCGACTATCCAACCGATATGTTCATCGTCAACGTTTTCCCCGTATCCGCGCGCTTCTTCCTTGATACAGTCAAACCATTCATCGTACGTCAGGGGGTCGTCACAGTGTTCCTCCAGACAGTTGATGTAATCCCACCATGTATGTATAAACTCAGCTCTGCCCATGTCGTTCGGGTCCTTCTTCTTATCCCGATTATCGTAATCACGTTCAATTTCATCAAGTTTCACCATAGTTTTATCCTCCTTTTTCAGATTTTTTTCTGCGTCTGCCGGGGATATGCCGCCCCGGCTCGGCCTATTGGAACTTATCCTAAATCAATATCCTTCTCGAGATCTTTCATGAGTGCTTCATGCTCTTTTTCATGTTCCCGCGCCTCGATATCTGCGAGTGCTTCATCATCTCCGGACATGACCGCTGCAATTTTTTCTTCAGAATCTCCGAGGTCTCTCATCGCTTCTTCCTCGTACTCAAGAACCGAACCCCAGACTTCCCAGATATCCTCTTCTGTGAGTCCGCCCGCATATTCTTCCCCGATTCTCTCGAAGAAAGCTTCCTGGTCTTCCCTGGCTTCATTATCTCTCCATCCGAGAGCGAACATTTCGTGGAGCTCCCCCAAGAGAATTCCTTTTTGGCTTTCTCTCTTTTCCGCATCCGTGATCACCGGGTTACCAAAAACATCTCGCTTTTCCATAATGCTGCCTCCTTTAATTCTATTCATCTGATCTTCGATATCCGCCAGCCTGGAAAGAAGTTCTTCCCGTTCATCATCGAGATCGGACCTTCCGAAAGATTCATACATATACTTCCTGATTGTACTAATTTTGACTTCCCCGGGAACCGTCCAACACTGGTTTTTCCCGGGCATTTCCTGCATCTGACCGCCGGCCGCTTTGATCTTTTTGTCGAAATTATCGTTATACGGTGCCCACACTCTCAGCTCGCCAAATTCTGTTTTTTGAATCTCCATCATGATGTTTACCTCCCTTTCTTTATCTTGATTACAGTATAAATCATTAGTCGACTAATGTCAATAGGTTTTTGAAAACTTTTTAAAAAATATTTTTCTGATCGATCAAAAACAAAAACCCTAGTATATATAGTGTTTTTATTTTTGCACGTCCGCCGGGGTCAAATTCTGACACAAATACGGATAATCGATTCTCCTTTCCTTTCGTAAATGATATGTCCTTTTTTCGAGTGCGTTCCGATCAAAAAGTGCGTTTTTCACGGTTTTCGAGAAAAAAATCGGGGATATCTTTTTTTATCCTTTTGAAGTATCATGGAAGTACCCCGTGCGGGGGACGGGAAAGGAGATTGATTTGTATATAATCCCTCACACGAACGGCCGCTGGAAGGCCGTGGAAGAGTATGTCGGGGCGGACGGGCGGAGACATTCCGTTTCCCTCGTAATCCCGGACAAAAAACAAAAAACGATAAAAGAAACAAAAGAGAAACTTCTTAATAAAATAAGAAAGAAAAAAGAGAAGAAAGAAAAAGAAGAAGAAAAAACACTGACGCTGGGGGAGCTGATTGATTTGTACCTGAGATATCATCAATCAGTTTCAAAGCCGCAGACGGTTGCGGGATTGCGGGGGAAGCTATCCGGGATATGCGCCGCGCTTGGAGAGGACACGGCGGTTGACAAATTGGATGCGCCTATCTGCAATGCGCGGATTGCGCCGGCAGGGGCGCGGGCTTCACTCAGAAATGAGCGGATAACCCGGCTGAAAGCATTGATACGGTGGGCAGGCCGGCAGGGATACATTAAGGATATTTCCTGGTTGGTCGGGCTTAATCGGTATCCTGATCGGGAAGCAGCGGAGCGTAGGCAGGTGAAATTTTTAGAGAAGGAAGAGATTTCGGATGTGCTTTCCGGGATGAATGAAAAGCACTGGCGGCTGCTGACGGAGTTCCTGCTTTTGACGGGGCTCAGAGCAGGAGAGGCACTTGCACTTGAACGGGGAGACATTGATTTGGAGATGCGGACGATCAGGATATCGAAGACTTGGGCGTCTACGATCGGGGAACTTTCCGATACACCGAAGACGGAGGCGGGGAACAGGACTATTTCCGTTCAAGAGGAATTGATTGTAATAATCAAAAATATCCTGAGCTATTTTGCAGCAGTCAGGATTTCTTATAAGGTGCGGTCGAAACTACTTTTCCATGATAAAGACGGCAGGTATATGTCTTTACGGGCATATGAAAAATATTTTCGCACGGTCTGCCGGCGGACGATCGGGAGGTCGCTCACGCCGCACGCTCTCAGGCATACGCACACGGCCCAGTTGGCGGCGGCGGGCATTCCGCTCGAAACAATCGCCAGACGCCTCGGGCACCGGGACAGCGGCGTGACCAGGCGGATATACATGCACGTCACCCAGGACTTGCGGCAGCAGGATGCGGAACGGCTGAACGGAGTGAGTATCTTATAAAATCTTAAGATAAGATCTCCTTCCGGAAGGCTCTCAGGAAGGGCACTTTCCCATGAGCTTTTTTATTTTTTCCTTCTTTTTTCCTTCTTTTTCCTTTTTTTCAGAATAAAAAAAGTGCCCGAAAGCCAGATAAACACTGAACTTTCGGGCGGATTGTACGAAGCCGATAATCGGACTCGAACCGATGACCTACGCATTACGAATGCGTTGCTCTA
>AUXO015913626.1_pt1 | contig 31033 bp, 8 predicted proteins | sample 768731 | NCBI WGS metagenome assembly AUXO01 (sample SAMN02715735, study PRJNA202380) | gut metagenome | biome: sheep rumen | host: Ovis aries | place: New Zealand: Palmerston North
ATGGATGTATATCGCGAGACGACCTATCAGGAGACCAGCGAGTATAACTCCTACCGCGGTAATATCTACAGTCATCCGGTATTGGACGACAACGGCAAATACCAGATTGACTCTGTAGGATGCGTGATGATCACCTATGGCAAAGAGGATGACAAGCGCGACGTGCTGGACGGCGATTTTGCCAGCCTGATAGAGACCGACTATCCGTTGGATACAGTAGGTGTGGCCGATCTGTCGGAGGTAAAAAGCGACCCGACGGACGTGCTGGCTCCGCGCGTAACGAAGAAGACCCGCGTGTATAAAGGAGGTTCTTGGGCTGATCGTATCTACTGGCTCAATCCTTCCACCCGTCGTTATCTCGACCAGGATAAGGCTTCGTCGAAAGTGGGCTTCCGCTGCGCAATGAGTACGCTGGGCGATCAGATTCCCGGTACACCGGTGAATTAAAGTTTAGAGTTGAAAGTTTAGAGTTTAAAGTTTAAAGTTTAGAGTTTAGAGATATGAATTTTCCTGAGAATATCAAATATACCAGCGAGCATGAGTGGATTCGCGTGGAGGGCAATGAGGCGTATGTAGGTATTACTGACTATGCGCAGTCTGAGTTAGGCGAGATCGTCTTTATCGATGTGCCTACGGTAGGCGAAACGGTCGGCCAGGGCGAGGTGTTCGGTTCGGTAGAAGCGGTGAAGACCGTGAGCGATCTGAATATGCCTGTGACGGGCGAGGTATTGGAGTTGAACGAAGAATTGGATGCCGCGCCGGAGTTGGTAAACAACGACCCGTACGGCAAGGGATGGATCATCAAGATCAGCGTCAAGGATGCTGCCGAACTGGAGAAGCTGATGGACGCAGCGGCATACCAAGCATCGCTCTAAACGCGCGTACGCGTGTAATAAATAAGGAGAAGCGACCTTTTCAGGCCGCTTCTTTTTTATGCGAATAGGTGTAAAATAGAGTTAGCAAAATGTATAAAAATCACAAAAAATTTGACATTTTGTTGCAAATTCAAAAAAAAATATGTAATTTTGCGCCCTAGATTTGGTTTATTTTAGGCAAAATAATTTCTATATAAAAATATATATGAAGAAGAATCTACTCTTTTTGATAGCCGTGACGGCTATGTCAATGAGTCTCAATGCCCGTGTCGTTCTTATTGACGAAGGTTTTGAGAACGGAATCCAAGAAGACGTTTGGACCCAGGAGTTTGTGGCAGGCAATATGCCTTGGGCGGTAGAGGATGTGGCAGACGGTCTGTCTCATCCATCGACGGTAGTACAGGGTACCAAGCGTGCTTATTTGCGTAATACGACAGGTGAGACCGAAGGGTACGCGACAAGGTTGATCAGTAAGGTGATGGACCTGCGCCCCACAAAGGTGTACATGCCTGAGCTGATCTTCTATTATGCGAATCCGAAATGGGGTGCGGATCGCGACACGTTGCGTGTGTTGTACCGTACCGATGAGCGTTTGTCATGGAAGACTCTGGCGGAGTATAGCACGGCCAGTTCGAATTGGCAACGTGTGAAGATTTCCTTGCCCGAAGCGGGAAAAACTTATCAGATTGCCTTTGAGGGAAAAGACAACCTTGGTCGTGGTATAGTCTTGGATAGTATCAAGGTTCAGTCTGCTCCGGAGTGTACTGTTCCCTATAACCTTATGGCGACCAATAAAGGTGCCGGGAAAGTTAATATAGCTTGGATGGCCAGTTTCGATGCGGACTATTACGAAGTGGTAGTCACCCAGGATACGATTGACCCGGATATGATTGATGAGATTGAGGCGACTACACCGGAGAAAATCGTTTTTCATGGTCAGATTATGGATGAGACGAACAAGGATTTAATCCTGGAGGCAGGTGAGTTATATCTTCTTTATGTCCGTTCTATCTGCGGTGATGAGATTAGTTCCTGGAGTAGTGAACTGACGGAGGGAATGCCCTTTGGTTTCAAAGTGCGTACTATCAAGAATGTGCCATTTACAGAGAACTTCAACTATCCGTCAGGTACTATCCGTGATGTAGACTGGGTGTGGAGTGGTAACACCCAGAATACCAACCCGTTTGTCAACTCGAGAGCGTCGGCTACGGCATGGGCATATTATTCTCCGGATGTTACTTCAGCGGTTATTTTCTCAGGAGGAGAAACATCCAAACCGGAACAGGCTATACCGGCTGACCGCTATGTATATCTGGCTACGCCGGCTTTGGCGGATACGCTGAACGACGGTTTCCAGGTGAACCAATGCCAGGTGCATTTCTGGAGCACGGTGTACACTTACACCGGTCGTCAGTATGGCCGTAGTATCATCGTTGGTGTCATGGATGACCCGGATGATATTACTACCTTTACGCCGGTGGATACGGTGGAAGTATGGGGTAATAAGACGTTTCAGGAGAACATAGTAGACCTTAGTTCGTACGATGGTACGGGTGCCTATGTGGCATTTGTCAGTCGTTTCGATCGTCAAAACCTATTCTATCTTGATAACCTGACGATAGAGTATCATAGGAATGTCAACAAAGTAACGAAGATTACGGTCAACCCGCGCGATACTTATGCCGATATCTCATGGGAAGGGAATGCTTCTTCGTATACTGTGCTGGTTACCAATACCGAGGTGGATCCTGCTAATCCTGCCTCTTCTGCGATTGTTGACCAGGCTACGGTAACGACCAATAGTTATCGTTGTACCCAATTGGAGGCTGATCATAGTTGGAACAGACCTTACTACGTCTATGTACTGGCTGCCGGTACCGAGTGGTCGTACCGCTATCCGTTCGTAACGCTTGCGCCACAGCGCGCTATCCCGTATAATTTCGATTTTGAGACATCTACGACTACTAAATATACCATCCCCGGTATGTCCGGTAGTTTTGTTACCGGTTTAGGCGTATTTGGTAATAACGGAACGACCTATCCGGCTGTTCTCACCGACTCGAAATACTCCTACGGAGGCTTGGGTAGTTTGTTTATGAGCAAGCGTGGAGGTGCCGATACTTGGATTACTCTCCCGCTGGTGGAAGACTTGTCCAATGTACAGGTGAAATTTTACCTGAGCGGAAGTAGTACTTTCAATCAGGCACATGCCACAATCGGTATCATGTCCAACCCGATGGATATCAATACCTTCGTGCCTGTTTCGCATTTTACTCTCAATACGGAGGGTTACACCCGTTGCTATGCGAACTTCACGAACTATACCGGCCCGGACGGGGTGATAGCTATTGTATGGGATGATGTGATGAAAATGAGTCAGAACACCATCAACTATATCGATGAGATTATCGTTGAAGAGCTTTCCAACTGTGTACCTCCGACTAATATTGAGTTGCAGATTGAACCGGATTCCATTACCATGCTTTGGGAGGAGTCCTCTTGGGATCTCTGGGAGGTATTCCTGTCTCGTACGGCTTTGAAAGAAACGGATCGTTTGCATAAGACATTCGAGGAGATTCAAGCTATGCGCGGGGTTGTGTTCGCTGATTCGTTGCAGTGGAATAATTCGACTGCAAAACCTCAGTTCGGCTTCGGAGACCTCACGCCGCATGCCACCTATTATCTCTATATACGTGCTACTTGCGATCCCGATTGGTGGACGGAGATGAGTTTTGCTACCCCCTGTAGGGAGGAAATATTCCCCTTTAAAGATTCTTTCGAGGATTATAATATCGAGAGTACATTAGCCGGTTGTTGGCAATTAGCCGACTATATGGGTGTGGGTTATCCGCGTATTGCAAATGCCGGTACGGCCGGATATCCGGAGAAAGTGCTGGATCTCTATTCTTCCGGTACCATTCACCGCTCGGTGGCTATCCTGCCGGCGGTAGAGGGAAACCTGTCCGATATGCTCCTTGCGTTCGATATACGTACGGAGGAAGGTGATGCATCATCTACCGCCGTGGTATACGTGGGCTCGATGGAGGATATAGAGGATCAGAACAGCTTTGTGCCGTTTGATACCGTCTATGTAAGCGGAGGAGCAGCGTTTAAGAAAGTACGTTTCATTCTCTCCAACTATGAGTTGGCATATGATAATATCGCCATCACTACCGGTTTGGGTGGTAGTTTGGAGATGAGTAGTCATGTCTTCATTGATAATGTTGAGTTGAAGGATCCGTCGTGTATCGAGGCCTATGATTTCAAGCAGTCGAATTTTGCACCGCACTCTATCGACATCACCTGGCAAGGCCTCTCGGATCTTGACCAATGGGAATTGAAAGTGCTTTCTTCGAATGTTAGTCTCAATGCAGTGAATAATAACTCGTATAACTCCTCTTTGGATGTCGTGCGTGATACCATCGTTACGGGTAAGAGTTTCTATCTGTCAGGCCTGCAAGCGTTACATACCTATTATGTCTATGTCCGCAGCCTTTGTGGGGATAGTGCCTGGGTGGTTGCAGCGGCGGAGACGTCCTGCGAACTGTTAGACCCGACGAAATCGAATAAGGAGACGTTTGAATCCTACTCCGGTACAGTGCCTACCTGCTGGTATAGTGCGAATAGCGATCCGGATGCTACATCTACGTATATCCCATACGTCTATAATTCGACCACTTATTCTAACTCCGGTTCGCAATCCTTCCGTATGTATAGTAGCTCGTCCTATTACGGAGTAGCCTATGTGGCATCTCCGGAGATTAACTGCGATAGCTTGAGTCATATTGCGGTGACGTTCTATATGTATGCATCCACGTCGTATAAATGGATATTAGGAGTGATGACCGATCCGACGGACTTGAGTACGTTTGTTGTGATTGACTCGGTACAAGGGGTGGGCAATAGTATTCAATATTCCTATGATCTTAGCGAATACACAAGCGTTATTCCGGCTTCGGCAAAGTATATCGCATGGCGTACGCCGTATAATACAACGTCTTACGCATATCTGGACGATGTATCGTTCGTATCGGTGGCATGTCCGCTTACTAAGCCGAGTATCTCGGAATTGACCACTACCGGTGTACGTGTCAGCAGCGGACTCCGTACGAATGACCCGTGGATATTGATGATTACGAATACGGAGATCTCGGATGCGAACTTGGCGAGAGAGAACTATGTAGTACCGGCTAGCCAACTCGTTTATTTGGATACAATCAGCCGTCGTTCGCAATCGGTGGACGTGCTGGATGCGCAGACAAAGTACTACGTCTATACAGCGGCTCTCTGCGACACGGCTACGATGTCCCAATGGAATACACTGTCGTTCACTACGCCTTGTGCTTCCGTGACTCCGGAAGAAATAGGTACCATTACCTTTAGCGAAAAAGAAGGATTTACCACCGGTTCTTCCGGTGAGAGACCTTGTTGGACGGTAGGTAGCAAGACCCAGAACGCTTCTTCGTCATACATCCCGTATGTCAATAGTTCCTCCACCTATAAGCATAATGATAATAACTACCTCTATTTCTATGATTATGTTTCCTCATCGTCCAGTACGGTAGGTGCTTATGCGATTATGCCGGAATTGGAGGTAGACTCGATTAAGAAGTACCAGGTTACTTTCTGGGGACGTGGTTATAGTACTTCCTCCTATAACAGTCAGATTATCGTAGGTGTCGTAACCGATCCGAGTGACTTGAATACCTTCGTGGCAATCGATACGCTCAATCTCAGTCATACTGCGTGGGATCCGTATAGCGTCGGCTTTGAGAATTACGAAGGTGACTATATGGGTGATCTGGGACGAAACATTATGTTCCTCTCTGATTTCGGTAAAACCAACTATGCGTATATCTCGGAGATATCGGTTGAACCGATACCGCGTTGCCGTCCGATCCAGTCCTTCACGGTGGATAGCGTAGGTGAGGATAGGGCTATTATCAGCTGGAAAGGCTATCAGGATACCTATCGTATGCTATTGTCTGATAAGCTCTTGACGGAGGATCAAAAACCGAAATATAACTATCTGCTCGATACGATTGTTGACCATTCGGATGAGATTCTCCTTACTGGCCTCAATCCGACTACGCAATACTATGTCTATGCGCAAGGTATCTGTGAGGGCGGTGACAGTACGGCTATTTCCATGACTTATGCGTCGTTTAAGACTCCTTGTCCGACTTCCGGTGGTGTGCCGTTGCCTTTATTTGAGGACTTCGAGAGCTATAGTACCGGTACGCGTGATATAGGTTGTTGGATTATGCGCGGTAGTACCACGTATCCGCAAGTGGTAGCCGCTCAAAGCAATGGATCGAAGGCTGTTGACTTGTATAGTCCTTCCTATGCTTCATGGCTTGTATTGCCGGCTGTTGATGCGGATTTATACGATACCAAACTTTCGTTTGACATCTGTCCGTACGGTAGTTCCAGTACCGGACGGTTGTATGTTGGTACGATAGCCGATCCGGAAGATTTATCAACCTTTGTGCCTATTGATACTTTCAATACAACCCAATTTGCGTTCGTGCACCATGAGATGATTCTGGCAAACTACGAGTTGATGTATGATCGTATTGCTTTCACTTCCGGTGTATACCAAGGCACGACGATTGATATTGATATTGACAATATCGGTCTGGAGTATGTATCGAATTGTAATGCACCGAAACTTAAGTTTATCGGTTCTTCGCTTGAATCGGCAGAGTTGCGTCTGACTCCTTATAAGCAGGATGATGCGCAGTGGCAAGTGGTAGTCCTTACGGAATCCCAGTATAACAATGCCGGTGATATCACTCGCTATTTGAATGCGGCGCAGAAGATGACGGTTGATTCGACTCATATCGTGCTCACCGGGCTTACTCCGGCGTCCTCCTATTATGTCTTTGCACGGACCATGTGCGGCGAGGGAGCGGTAAGTTCCTGGATGCGTACTCCGGTTAAGTTCAGTACCAAGTTCTACTTCGCTGACAGCTATTCCTTCGGCTTTGAAAAGTCCGAATTGTGGCAGCGTAGCCCGAACTCCGAGAGTGATAACTATTACCTCCATCCGGCGTTGGTAGCCGGACGCGATACCATCGGCGCGGAAACGCAGTCGTATATGTATTATCCTCATAGCCGCACCAATGATACCACGTATCATTATTCGCTTCAAGGTGTGGGTGCGACGAATGGTGCGCTGATGATGCATGCGCGTGGGGAATATTTCGGCGAATACATCATCTTCCCCGCTATCGATAATGCACAAGCGCGTTCTTTTGAGTTCAAGGTACGCCCGGATTATCTGGATTTCAGTACCAAACTGCCGATAGCCCAGACGAATGCGATACTCGAGGTAGGTACGATAGAGAAGGATAAGGACTTCGATACCTATCAGCATTTGGCTACGGTTCGTCTCGATGCACTCGATGCAACAGTTATTGGTGGCTATACATCCAAGAAGAAGTATGGATATAGTTACTTTACTCTTGACCTCGATGAGACTACAGTGGCTACCAGACAGGTGGTACTGCATATGCCGAAGCAGCCGTCGGATAGCACGTATATCTGTGTGGACTCCGTTGCTCTCGGTGCTCTGAAAGGCGTGAGTCTCGTGTCGCTTAAGAAGGTAACGGCAGATGGAACCAGCGCACTCGTAGAGTGGGATAATATCGGTGGGCCGTGGAATCTCGTTATTACCAATGCTGCTACCGGTATTGCTGTGGTTTCCTTCCCGAATCTGAGCGGTGTAACGCAGCAACTCGTGGAGAATCTGGATCCGCAAACCGATTATATAGCTACCTTGTCCGGTGCCGCATGGCCTTCGGCTGCGAAGAACTTTGCCAATGCAAGTGCAAACGCCACCAAACTGGCCTTCCGTACGCTTTGTATGCCGATGGAGCCTAATATGAACGGAACGGACTTCGTCTGGAACTTTGATAATAGCTCCGACTGGGAGAGCAATGATATCCTTGGCGGTGATGCGAGTGACTCGCTGTACTACAAGCCGGGTTGCTTCCATGTCGGTCTGACCTATGGTGCACCGCTGAATGGTTACCAGTGGCTCATCCAGCGTAAGGGATACGAAACATCCGGACCGCTTTCAACTTATAATGCGTCCAGACACCTCGAGGTGGGACGTAATGACAGCCATGCCCTGCGTATCCATACTACCGAGACTAACTTCAATTCGTATATTGTCCTGCCGGAACTGAACTGCAGTTTCGATACGATGATGCTGGAGTTCTACGGTCGTTGTTTCGCTAACTATGACCAGACTCATAATCTCTCCGCTAATCGCAATAAGATAGCGGATGCTACCTATCTGAATGATGCGTATAGCCACTCCATCGTAGTTGGTACGTTGACCGATCCGGGTGACTTCAGTACGCTGCAGATTTTGGATACGCTCACTTATATGCAGACCGATCTCAAGGCGGGCGACAACGTAGCCAATGATCCGGCCGGTCTTCGTTATTGGGAACTCAAGCAGATGCCGTTGGAGTTCGCGCAGGGTAAGTATATCGTGCTCTTCCAACCGGCTCCGGGTCTGTTCTATATTGATGATCTGGCTGTCAAACCGGTGGGTAGCACCCTCTTCCCGCCGACGAACACGCGTACTACAGGTGTCACTTCTACTACGGCTACGCTGGCTTGGAATACCCATCACCCGGAGTACACCACAATTATTGTACTGTTGGATGCAACAGGCAAAGAGGTAAATCGCATACAAGTCACAGGCACTTCGTACCAGTTGACCGGTTTGAATCCTGCGATGAACTACCAGTGGTATGTATTCCAGACCAATGGTACAAGTACATCGGCATCGACGAAACCTGTGCAGTTCAATACCGACTGTGTGGTACTTACGCCGGATTATACCTGCGGTTTCGAGCCTGCTGAAGGTTGGATGAATATCGAGGGTCAGAAATCCTACACCCAGACACTCTGCTGGACCTACGGTGATGCCGCACAAGATGGTGCTTGGGTGAACGCAAACTACGATCCGTATAATCAGGAGAATAACAGGAATTATTCCTATAGTTATAACGGCTCTACTGCTCTCATGATGCATGCTACCACCAGCTCGCGTCTCACCTACCAGCCGTATGTGGCTATGCCCGCAATGGATGTAACGGCATACGATACGCTGCAAGTGATGTTCTGGATGCGTCCGGCATATGTATCGGCTGCGAACGACTCTGTCGCAATGTCATACACCGGCTCGACCTACTCGAAGTCCGTTATTGTCGGTACGATGACTGATCCGGCTAATCCGGCTACCTTCGTGCCGATTGATACCGTTACGTATGACGGTACGCTCTCTGTGACAGACCATGCTATTCCCGAGAACGACTATCTCTTCCAGCAGATGAAGGTCGAACTCACAGGTGCTACCGGTCCGTATATCGCGTTTATGACCTCGTTCTTTGAGAAGGGCAGCAAGACGCAGAAGACGGGCGATTATATCTGGATTGACGATATCTCCTTCGCGCATCGTCAGGAGTGTAAAGACCCGACTGACTTGAAGGAACTCCAGATTGGTACGGAGCATGCTGTACTCACTTGGAATCCTATTGATTCGGCCGGTACCTATCGCGTTCAGGTATCTACCGATCCGTTCTTCGCGAAAGAAGATGCATTCATCTTCAACGATGTGGTAGAATCTAATACTTGTACCGTGAAGGGTCTCCAGCCGCTCTCTACCTATGTATGGCGTGTACAGTCTCTCTGCGGCGAGAGATGGGGAGAGAGCAGCTTCTCGCAGAAAGCTACTTTTAAGACCAACCGTAGTCCGTACTTCCTCGAGGAGTTCACCACTACCGTCAGCGCTAACGAGTGGACCTTCAGTAAGGCGCACGCCGATAATGTACTCGATTCTACCGGTGTTGTTGCGCGTGGTGTGGATAACTGGAGCTTCTCGCGTAAGAGCGATAACAATGGTCTCCAGGGACCGCACTATGCCGCTATCGGTTATAATGCGGACTACCACTGGATGATCACGCCTACTTTCTATTTGCCGGAGGATGATAGCGTCCATCTCTCGATGGATCTGGCGCTCACGGCTTGTAACACGGCCCACCTCGCTACGAGCAATGCCATCACCGATAATGATGTCAAGAATGATTATTATGTCATGATCATCGTTTCCGAGGATGGTGGTGAGACCTGGAAGAGCAGGAATATCCTCGCTAAGTGGCAGAATACCAACGAACCGGGTATGCAACTTCGCGACATCTCCTCTACGGGTATGCGTGTTCGGTATAGCCTGGCTGCGTATGCGGGCAAGAATATCCGTGTAGGTCTCTATCGTGAGGCGCGTACCACTTCCAATACCGGTATGGTTGTACATGTTGATAATGTCCGACTCGGATATTTCGATAAGACGATTGAACCGGCTTCGGCTTGCCAGTACGAGGATGTTACTATTGGCGGTATTACGCTTGACGGAGAAGTGACAAAACCGGGTATCCATTCGTATCCTACCTGTTTCTATGCTACCGATGCGGAGGCAAGAGCCGGCAAGCGAGACAGCGTACAGCAACTTGAGATAGAGGTCTTCCCGGCTCAAGAGACCTTCTTCACGGATACTATCTGCGAGGGAGAGCAGTTCACCGGATATGACTTCCTGCCGAAGACAGCTACCGGTATTTACCATCGTAAGCTTCTCTCTCACGAGCACGGATGCGATAGTGTCGTAACGCTCGACCTCTATGTCAAGCCGAGGAAATATGCACTGGACGAAGAAGTATCTATCTGCGCGGGTGAGAACTATATATGGAATGATAAGGTCTACAACCGTGCCGGTATCTTCCGTGATACGCTCCTTTCCTCGATAGGTTGCGATAGTGTCATGACGCTCATCGTTTCTTATCTGGCGGACGAGAAGGATACGCTGTATGCGGAGAGCATGGTGGATCTGGAGGAACTGCCGTTTACCTATAGCGACCCGCTCCATCCGTATCTTGCTGGCCAAACGATCACCTATCCTGCCGGTACGCCGCAAGGGATTTACATGGATACCGTGCGTGTCGAAGGAGAAGCTTGTACTACGATTCTCATCCATACCTTGACGGTTTACGATAAGCATCAGGCTATCGATAATATCTTCGATGGTAAGAAGGGGGCTCGCAAGCTTATCTACCGCGACAATCTCTATATCATTCTCAATGATGAGTGGTATAATGCCGCGGGACAGAAAGTCGCCGATCCGCACCGTTAATCAACCAGTCTACAGTCTTATAGTCTGCTAGTCTGCAAACCCAAAAAGCTCTTTTCGGAGGGCTTTTTGGGTTTTTCTCTTCCGTTGTCCCGTTCTCCCCTCTTTATCCCTGCCCTATGGCATTTATACCATTTTGTTAACTAAGAATGACAAAAATTGACAAAAAGACGAATTTTTTAAAAATAATTTGCACATTTCGAATTTTTTTTGTACTTTTGCCGCCAAATTGTCGTTTTGTATCCGGACGAAAATAAATACTTGTCTATTTATAGATAACTTAATTGTTTAACTAATTCACAAAGTGTATGAAAAAAATCTTACTTTTGTTGACGCTTTTCTGTGCTATGTTTATTGGTACTGTTAAGGCGACAGATGTGGAGATCGGTGTGGATGATGCTACGGTAGCAACAGCAACTACCATGCCGATTAACGCACTCTGGAAGTACGGTTGGTCTCAGCAGATTTACACACCTGATGAGATCGGCACGGCAGGAACCATCAACTCTATCACTTTCTGGATGTATCATACCGGAAGTAATCCTCCGGCATATAACATTAGCGTCTATATGGCGGAAGTGGGTGAGGATGAGTTTGCCTCAACTACTAGTTGGGTAGCGCTTTCAGCAAGTGACCTCGTTTTCTCTGGCACAGCATTTGCGAATCTGCCTACAACGGCAGCCGGTATTGACGAGGTGACCATTGTGTTTGACACTCCGTTTGCTTATAGCGGAACAAGCAACTTGCTGATTGCCTTCGCAAACAACACAGGTTCGTATGTGTCAGGTATGAATGCCAGGGTTTTTGGCGCTTCGACAGATCCGAAACGGACGCTGTACAAGTACCAAGACACCGGGGCTATCGGCCCGGATGTGCCAAGCGTAGCTGGTACGCTGACCCATTTGCGTAATGTCATCAAACTGGACGTTACCCCGAGTGGCGGTCCTATCATCGTTTGTGACAAACCGGAGACGGCTGACATTACAGACATCACATCTAACAGCGCGACACTCAACATCTCCGGTGGTAGCCAGACCTACAACATCGAGATCAAGGGCGGTGCGTATGACGACTGGACGTTCTTGACTAAGAACACCACGAACACGTCTGTTTCTTTGACGGGTCTTACTCCCTACACCTCGTATCAAGTTCGTGTTCAGAGTACCTGCGAAGGCGGTAACACTAGTGGTTACAAGACCGCTTCGTTCATAACCCTCATCGGTATTCCGTTTGCAGATGGTCTGGGCACACAAGGCGAATGGACCAAGAAACAAGGTCTGCTCAGCGATATTATGAGCGGAATGGCCTTCGGTACTGCAACCGGAACATGGAACTTCGGTGCAAGAAATGGAGTCTTGGGGGGTAACCATGCTTACATGAACCTCTACGGCACTTCCTGTAAGAACTGGATTATTAGTCCGATGATTCCGCTTCCGGAGGGTGGCAATTATGTGCTTACTTACCAAGTGGCTTTGACGGACTATAACAATGAAGATCCTATTGAAGATCCGACTTTGCAGCAAGATGACAAGCTGGTAGTACTCGTTTCTGCGGATAGCTGCCATACGTGGTCTATTCTTCAGCAATGGGATAACCAAGGTTCGCCTTATGTCTACAACGCAATCCCGACTACGGGAGAAGAGGTGGAGATTGACCTCAGTGCATATGCCGGTCAGGAAATCCAAATCGCTTTCTATGGCGAGTCAACCGTTTCGGGTGGCGATAACGATATCCACGTAGGTCACGTCCTCATCGATTACGCTCCGTCTTGTATGACGCCGGATGGACTCGTGGCTGCTAATGCCACCAAGACTTCCCTTCAACTCGACTGGAATGCAAAGAGTGGCGAGACCGCTTGGATTCTTCAATACAAGAAGCCGAGTGCGGAGGAATATACTTCCCTTGATATCACTCAAAAGCCGTACACTCTGCAAGGCTTGGAGGAGTTCACTGAGTATCAAGTGCGCGTAGCCGGTAAGTGCTCTGACGCTGAGGATGGTACCAGCAAGTTCTGCAAACCGGTTACCTTCAAGACGGCTTCGGGTGTACCTTTCGTACAATCCTTCGATACGGCTAATTTGGTAAGCGAGTGGGTGCGCTATGAGGCATTGCTCAGCGATGTACTCAATGAAGGCGCAACGCTGGAATCCACCAAGAAAGGATGGGAGGTAGCAGCGGCTAACGGCATCTTCCCATCTGCTGACTATCACCTCGTGCTCAATCTCAAAGATTCTACTTCCAGATATTGGATTGTAGGTCCTACGATTGAGATGGAGGCTAACCAACAGCTCACTTTCGACTTGGCTTTCACCAAGGCTGCTGGTAACAAACAAGCGGTTGAAACCGGTAAACAGAACTCCCAGAAGTTCTATGTCTTCGTTACTACTAACAATGGTGCTACTTGGACCGATATTGCTAAGTGGACCAACTCCGGTGACGGATTCTCGCTCGATGGTATCAATACAGAAGGTCAGACAGCTAAGATTGACCTTACCGCATATGCTACCAATAGTATCAAACTCGCTTTCTACGGTGAATCGACTAATCCGACCGATGCAAGCAATAACCTCCATATCGCAAATGTAAAAGTTGCGGAGATTCCGGCTTGCTCGAAACCGACCAGCTTGAATATCACCGGTGTCCAAGGCACCACAGCTACGGCTGTTTGGGAGAGCGATGAAGATGGTTTATGGGAATATGGTTATGTAGTGAAGCCGACTGGCGATTTCGTTCCTGCTGATTCGCTCTTTATGGGTACGACATCCGCAACGATCTTCGACATGACAGGCCTCGCAGAAACCACTCATTATCTGTTCTTCGTTCGTCGCATCTGTGACAACGATACCAGCGAGGCGCTCGTCAAAGAGTTCGCTACTATCCAAACTCCGACGGATCTGCCGTATGAGCAGGACTTCGAGACAGCTAACGGATGGAAACTCATCAACGGAGAACTGGAGAACCACTGGGTATGGGGTGAGTCTGCAAGAGCAAACAACACGCCGAGCGGTTCGAAAGCACTTTATATCTCCAATGATAACTTAGGTACATATGCCTATACGAGAGGTACGGGTAAAGCCGCTATGGTTTATGCGGTTAAAACCTTCTACTTCGATCAGGCTGGTATGTATTCCTTCCAGTATGATTGGAAATGCTGGGGTTACAGCACCAATGATTACTTGCGTGTAGCGTTGATACCTGCAGATGTAGAACTCGAGGCTGGAACTACTGTTCTATCCGGATTCTCTACAACAGCTCTGCCGGAAGGTTGGACTGCCCTTGATGGTGGTAGCAAACTCAATCTGGATAGCGCATGGAATCATCAGCTCACTGAGTTGACGATTGACAAGGCGGGTTATTATCAGATGGTATTCGCTTGGAGGAACTACACCTATACTTCCGGTAAGAATCCTCCTGCTGCTGTAGATAATATCAAGATCGCTCGTATCACTTGTACCAAACCGAGCCACTTGACATATGCTGACCTGACAGCTACGAGTGTAACCTTCAACTGGGATGCTGTAGATGGTGCTTCCTTCGATTATGCGTTGGTTACTGCGGATGAGGATAGTGCTTTCTTAGCTGATCCTGTCTTCATCGAGGTTCCGGGTGGTGCGAATACGATTCAGTTCGATACGCTTACCGAGAAGACTTCGTATAAGTTCTACTTGCGCAAGGCTTGTGGAGGTGAAGATGGTAATAGCGATGTTATAAGCATTGAGTTTAGGACCTTACCGTTCCCGCTCGCTCTGCCTTGGAGTGAAAACTTCAATCAACTCGCAAGTGGTATCCCTGAGTTCTGGGATAATTCCGAAGGAACGACTACTTCTGCTACCTCTAAGTGGAATCGTTATGTTTCGAATGGCGATACATGTCTCCGCTTCAACTCGTACTCGAATAGCAATGGTAACACCAATATTCTGGCTACGCCGCGTATCAACCTGTCCGAGAATGCTATTCTCTCCTTCCGCTGGAAGAATCCTACCGGTGGTCAAGGTGAGGTGCTGATTTCTGAGGATGGTGGTGCGAATAAGGTTTCGCTGAAGAATGATTTGACAGGTATCTCTGCTTGGACCTCCTATGATATTAACCTCTCTGATTATACCGGCCAGATAGTAACCATCTATTTCAAGGGAACCAGTAACTATGGTAACGGAGATGCGTATCTGTACTTGGATGATGTAGAGGTGAAAGAAATCCCGTCTTGTATGAAGCCGACTGATTTGGCTGTTATTGATAGTCTCACAACTAACTCTTCGGCTACAATTACTTGGACACCGGGTCTCAATGAAACCAACTGGTTCGTTCAGTATAAGAAGAGTGCAGACTCTGTTTGGACTCTCATTCCGGATTCTGTTCTGGCAGATACATTGGTTCTTGCTGGTTTGGAGGCTGCTAACACCTACGACGTTCGCGTAGCTGCTTGGTGTAATACCGCAGACTCGACTGCTATCAGCGAGTATACCGCTCCGATCACCATCGCTACCCTTTGCGAGCCGTACTCTATTGCTACGAAGGGTGACTTTGTGGAAGACTTCGAGGCGTATGAGGGCGTTGCATACAATGTAGCCGGTATTACTCCGGTATGTTGGGAAACAGGTGGTACTTCTACCTATGCAGACCCGCATGTTGTAAAATCGGGCACGTATGCTTATGTTCACGAAGGTCAGAATGCTCTGAACTTCTGTGCTTCTGCGAATAGTTATGCATATGCTATATTGCCGGAATTTGCTGATTCGCTCAAATTCTTGCAAATCGGCTTCTGGGCGCAGATGGAAAATGCTACGAACGGTGTCTTGTATATGGGTTATGTAGATGACTCGCTTTCATTCTATCCATTGGCTTCGTATGCTAACCATACCACTACGATGGCATATTATGAATCGAAACTGGATACGATTCCGGAGGCCGCGCGTCGTCTCGCTTTCGTTTGGCAGCATACAAGTACTTCTTATTATTCTTGCTGTATCGATGATATTAAGATCTCCTACATCCCGGATTGTCAGAAACCGGAGAACGTAGAGGCTGTTGACAGCCTTGCTACAGCTTCCTCTGTACTTCTGAAATGGGATGCACAAGGTTCCGAAACGGCTTGGGTAGTACAGTATAAAGAGGCTACAGACTCGATCTGGACGACTATCGCAGCAGATAATGACTCTGCCTTCGTTATTGACGGTCTCAAAGCCGCTACCTACTACGATGTACAAGTCGCAGCGCTCTGTGGTGCTACGGATACTTCCGAGTATTCAATCCCGATTACAATCCATACCGGTTGTGCACTTGTTTCGGAATTCCCGTACAGCGAGAACTTCGATATCATGGAGGGTAAGACCTCCGGTAAGAACCTGCCGCTCTGCTGGAGCCAGATTAATACCGGTACGAATACCACCTATAACTCCTATCCGATGGTATACAAGGGTGCTACGTATGCTAACTCCGGCCTGAACAGCTTGAAGTTCTATGCATATTATAGTAGTACTGCAGGAGCTGTTACGGATCAGTACGCTGTTCTTCCGGAAATGGAGGGTATCAGCGCATTGCGTATGCGTTTCAACGCGCGTAAATACTCTGCTTCGTATAATGCTACGTTTACGGTAGGTGTCATGACCGATCCGGCTGACGCTTCTACTTATGTGGCTTTGGATACTATTACTCCTTCGGCTGCAACTTATGAGCCGTTCAGAGTATTATTCAATGCATACGAAGGCGGAGCGAAGTATATCGCTATCAAGATGGATGCACCTACTTCTTCCTACAAGGGTGTTCATATTGACGACATCGTGATTGACTCGATTCCGAACTGCCTCGAGCCGGATAGCTTGCGAGCTGTTCTGACGAAGGGTAATGGGGCTATCGCTACCCTCAAATGGGCAGCCGGTTCGGCTTCTGCATGGGAGGTACAGTATGGTATGAATCATAAGTTTGCAGACGCTATCACAGCGAATGTGAACGAGCCGACTCTCAACCTCACAGGCCTCATTTCTGATTCTACCTATTACGCTCGCGTAAAAGCAATCTGTAGTGAGACGGAAGAGAGTGAGTGGTCTAATGTGATCTCCTTCACACCGATGAACGCTATTATCATCAACGATGGTACAACTACCGGTAGCTATGTTCCGTTCTACGGATACTACGCAGATATGGGAACTAATAGCCAGTTCATCATTCCGGAGAAAGAGATTGCTACTATCCAGTGGGATTCTATCACCAAACTGACATTCTTCTCCAGCACGACTACGGCAACTTGGGAAGGTGCTCAATTTGATGTATACGTAGCTGAAACGAATGACACGGTTCTTTCTGCAATGGTTGCTTGGACAGACATGCAGAAAGTAGTGAACTCGAAGCATCTCGAACTTGCAAACAAGCAGATGGAAGTTACCCTGGATAAACCGTTCCAGTACCAAGGCGGTAACCTCTTGATTGGCTTCAAGCAAGCTGTAACAGGTACGGATGGATCTTGCTCTTGGTATGGTAAGTCGGGTGTATCCGGTAACTCTATGTATCAGTATAGTTCCAATTCTGCTGTGAAGAGTAACTTCAACCCGAAGGTGAAGATTGACCATGTTTATGGTGAAATGCCTACCTGCTTCGTAGTGAAGGACATCACTGTTTCGGATATCACTCCTTCTTCCGCCGTTCTCAACTGGACTCCGGGTGAGGAAGGTCAGAATGCATGGCAGATCGTTTACTCGGCTGATCCGGCATTTGATCTCGCAAGCATTGCTGCTGAGGATATCCATGATGTAGCGTCACTCCCGTATGCACTCGCAGAACTCGCAACAGATACCTTATATAAAGTATATGTGCGCGCGAACTGTAGCGAAGAAGGCAATGAAGACTATAGCTTGTGGAGCGAACTCTTTACGTTCCATACCGCTTCGTCTTGCCAGACTCCGGATAATGTAAAAGCAGATAGTATCTCTACTACTTCCGCGTTGATTAACTGGAATACCTATGGCCAGACACTCTTCAACCTGCTCTATACTGATGGTACCGCTATGGATACCCTCTATAGCGTAGAGTGCCCGTATCTGCTCGAAGGTCTGACACCGAACACGGCTTATGGTGTGAAGGTTCAAGCTGCTTGCGCAGGTGAATCCGGCTCATGGTCGTCGATGGCTACCTTCAAGACCGCTTACGGTGTTCCGTTCAGCGAGAAGTTCAATGAAACTACCATCCCGGCTGACTGGACTGTTTACAGTGGTCTGATGAATAAGGTATTGGCAGATAGTATACAGCTGACTTCTACATCCGGTATTTGGATGTATGGTACCAACAATGGTGTATTTGATAGCCACGCGCGTATCAATATCTATGGTACTAGTCGTTACCACTGGTTGACTACTCCGAATATTAATCTGACGGGTGATGTACAGCTGACCTTCGACTTGGCATTAACCGCTTTCTCCGGCACAGGAGCAGCTGCGGCTACTACTGGCACGGATGATAAGTTTGCAGTTCTTGTTTCTACCAACGGTGGTGAGGATTGGACCATTCTTCGTGAGTGGAACAATGCGGGATCTGCATATGTTTACAATAACATTGCTACGAATGGTGAAGAAGTGGCGCTTGACCTCAGTGCTTATACCGGTCAATCTGTTATAGTAGCATTCTATGGCGAGTCCACAGTATCCAATGCTGACAACAACCTCCATATCGATAATGTCCTCATCGACCGCGTTCCGACTTGCTTGAAGCCGACCGGCTTAAGCATCTCTGAAATCAGAGCTCACAAGGCTACAATCGCTTGGACGGCTGCTGAGGGTCAATCGGCATGGCAGATTGCTTATGACACCAAGGCTACGGAGAAACCGGATACATTGGCGAATATCCTCGATGTAACGGTTAACCCGTATGTATTGGAGAACCTCGATCCTGCTACTACCTACTACGTTTATGTTCGCGCTAACTGCGGTGCTGACGACGGTGTAAGCCGCTGGACGGATGGTAAGTCCTTCAAGACGACTGTCGCTTGTCCGGCTCCGACGAACCTCCAGGCTATTCTTACTCCGGGTAACGGTACGATCGCTACCTTGAAGTGGACTGCAGGCGGTGATGAGCAATCGTGGAGAGTTGAGTATAGTACGAATGCTAATATGTCTGACTCGGTTGCTGTAGTAGTAGATGATACAATCTACAACCTTACCGGTCTGACCGCTGAGACAACCTACTACGCTCGCGTTCTCGCTGACTGTGGTGAGCTCGATAGCCTCAGTGTTTATTCAACGAAGATTGAATTCACACCGACATCGGCTTATCGCCTGACCTTGAATGATGGTACGACGACCAATAACTATGTACCTATCTATGGTACATACGTTGACGAAGGTACACGTAGCCAATTCATCATTCCGGAAGCTGACCTCGAGGAACTCGAATGGGATTCCATCAAGGGCTTGACCTTCTATGCAAGCCAATCCAGTGTAGATTGGGGTGCTGCTCAGTTCGAGATCTACTTGGCTGAGGCTCCGGAGACCACTCTCTCCGAAGAGGCTGATTGGACTGCTATGACGCTCGTTAAGAACGCTGGTGCACTGTCTATCGTAGATAATAAGATGGTTGTTACCTTCGATTCCGCTTATCAATACCAAGGTGGTAACCTTATGATTGGCTTCTACCAAACAGTGAACGGTACATATAAGGCTGCTTCCTGGTATGGTGTGAAAGCTAACGGTGCTTCCTTCGGTGGTTACGGTCAAGGTAGCAACTATGCACAGCGTAATTTCTTACCGAAGATGATGATTGACTACGTTCCGGGTGTGGCTCCGGCTTGTCCGAATCCGAAAAACCTGAAGGTGGTTAGCGTTGCTGCTGACAGCGCAGTCTTCAGTTGGAAGGCTGTTGAAGGCGCAAGTTGGGAGTATGCAGTTGCTCTGGCTTCTGCTGTTGAACCTACTGAGTTCAACGCTGTTCCGTCTGGTGCGAACGAGATTGTTGTTAACGGCCTCAGCGAACTGACATCGTATGTATTCTACCTGCGTAGAGCTTGCGGTGCGGATGGTAACAGCGAAATCGTTTCTGTTCCGTTCGAAACCCTCGAGATAGCAGAGGAGATTTCCTCCGACTATAGCGATGACTTCGAGGCCGCTACCGGTTGGAAACTAATCAATGGTACAGAGACCAATGCTTGGGTAATCGGTAATGCCGTATCCAACGGCAGCGAGAAAGCGCTCTATATCTCCAACGACGGTTCTTCGTACGATTACGATGACGAAGCTGCTTCAGTAACGTATGCTACTAAGTTGTTCCACTTCGTAAGTACAGGTACATTTACCGTATCGTACGATTACAAGTGTATCGGTGAGTACAACGACGAGGATGGCGCACTTGATTATCTGCGTGTTGCTCTCCTTCCGGCTGATGTAGCTCTCACGGCTGGTGTACAACTGGATAACTTGGTTCAACCGCTTGATCATGACTCGGCTCTTGTAGCTCAGAGCGCATGGACGCGTATGAGCGCGGTAGCTTCGATCCCGGCTATCGGAATGTATCGTCTGGTATTCATCTGGAGCAACGATGATGTTGACTCCGATGGTGCTCCGGCGGCTATCGATAATCTGTTGATTATCCATAAGGATTGGGCAACCGATATACAGTCCGGCGCAGGTATTGAGAGCAATGCTGTCAAGTTCATCCACAACGACCAGGTTTACATCATGATCAATGGCGCTGTTTACAACGTCACCGGTCAGAAAGTAGAGCTGAAATAAGGACATAACCAGTACTTAACCAGTACTTAACCCCAATAAAGTTAGTACTGGGGAAAATAACAAGAAAGGCTGCTTCGGCGGCCTTTTTTGTTATAGACATATGACAAAAAGCATAAAAAAAGCGAAAAAGATGACAAAAATTTGCATATTTGAACTTTTTTTAGTAATTTTGCCGCCTGAATGCGTTTATTTATAGCAAAAGTGCTAAGAAAGATAGTATGTATAGTATGCGTATCGCTCTCGTGCTTATGTGCGAGCGCGTTCACTCCGCTCTCGCCGGAGACCCTCCATTTCATATCGCTTCATGGCGATTTGGGTTATTCGGCATTGCTGCATACGATAGCCGGTCAGCCGCCTGCTGCCGGAATGAATGCCAATATAGGCGTGGATTATCGTTTGTTCCATAATAACTTCCTTTTCTCTGTCGGTGTGGAGGGTATGTATGATTTGAATGCAAACCGTCTGGACGAGCATGACGAGGTGCTGCTGATGCGGGATACCGAAGGCGATATATTCAATATGCATGTGCATGTAGATAAATCGCGGGATCTGGCGCATATGGTGAATCTCAATATTCCGCTGCTGGTAGGCGGAGAATGGGGCAGATTCTATTTCCTCGTCGGTCCGAAGGTGTCGCTGAACCTTTACGGTTCCACTTCTTCTGCAGCCCAGATCACGACGTATGGCGAATATGACCGCTATTACGACGATTTCTATGATATGCCGAATCACCAGTTCGTGACGGGTCAGCATATGGGAAGCGCCACGATGCCGATGAAATGGAATTTCAATATCATGGCTCATGCGGAGATAGGCGGCCGCATCAACCATATGTACAAGCATAAACAATTCCGTCTTCATCCGGACAAAGTACGTATGTATCTGGCGGTATATGCCGATTTCGGCATCCTGAATCTGCATGCGAATAGCGGCGGCGCACCGCTCTTCGACTACCGCGAGACGGATCAGGGCGTGCAATTCTATATCCAGCCGCTGATGATGAGCAACATTGCGGATAACGCTACATTCCGCAATCTCAATGTAGGCATCAAATATACGGTAGCGTTTGAGCTGCCGCAGAAGGGCAAGTATCATGTCTATGATTATAATAAAGTGGGCCGCAACTATCGTAAACGCGGTGGTACGCAATCTATAAAATACTAAACGTATGAAACGAATCATCTACATACTGCTGATGGCAATGGGAATGGCTACTGTCGCCCCGATGGTATCCATGGTAGATAACAATGTATCCACGGTCTATGCCGCGGATGCGAAAGCCAAAGCGAAGGCGCAACGCGAGAAAGAGAAAGCGAAGCGCCAGAAAGAGCGTGAGAAAGCGAAAGCCAAGGCCGCCAAAGAGCGCGAGAAAGCAGCAGCCCAGAAGAAGAAAGAGCAGGCGAAAGCGGTAGCCCAAAAGCAAAAAGACCAGGCGAAACGCAAAGCGCAGGCTGCCAAAGCTTCTTCCAGAAAACAAGGCGCTATGGCAAAAGCCGGCAAGCCGGCACCCAAGCAGGCTCCGGAGTTGAGCGCAGCGGAGGAGAAAGCGCAATATATGGAGCAGATAGCTGCCATCGAGAAGAAGAACAAACGCGTAGAAGCATACCTCAACCGCGATATATCGCACCGCTTGGGATTCTGGGGACAGGTAGGATACAGCAATCTCTTCACCTCCGGTATCCATTATGCCGCTCCGGCAGCAGAAGGATTGAACCCGGACGGATACCTGAATAAAGACAAAGGATTTGTAGGCGGCGGTCTGGGTCTGGGATACCAGTTGCGATACAAGCAATTCCTGATGACCGTAGGCGCAGAGTTCAATTTCTACAACTCCGTCATGGGAATCACGAATCAGGAGAACGGCGCATATGCGCTCCAATACGGAATGGCGCCGTATGCCGACAAGATGATCTATCATTATGATTTCTCGGAGTTGAACGACAAGTTGATCGGCGGATTTGTACAAGTGCCTTTGCTTTTCGGTATGGAGCTGAAGAACCTGCCGCTTTTCTGGCAGGCGGGTCTTAAGGTAGGAATGGGTGTGATGGGACAATCTACCGTCAGCGGCACGTACTCTACTACCATCGAGGATAAAGAGCTGATCTCCGGTCTGACCGATATGTATAATCATACTCTGGTAACGGACCAAAAGATAGCGGCACCGAGCACGAACGTGAAGTTCGGTCTGAATATGGCAGCTTCCGCCGAGGTAGGTGTCAATCTTGACCAATGGGTAAATGCCATGCCGAAGTTACGCGTATCGCTCTTTGCCGATTACGGTTTCCTCAATTCACTCAGTTACAAGCCGGTAGATAACGCTCAGGATATTCCTACGCGAATGTTAGAAGATGCTAACCCGCTGAATTTCCCGGTCAACTCCGCTCTGGCTACAACTTCTGTAGCGAACGCGAAAGTCAATCCGTTCCTGGTAGGCGTGAAGTTCGCCGTATGGTTCGAGTTGCCGCGCAAGCATCTGGTAACGAGCCCGATGCCGGCTAAGCCGCTGCCGCGTATGGGCGTTTATGCATATGACGAAGAGACGGCTCTGGCGCTTGGCGGCGCTTCGGTGGAGATCACCGAAATCAGCGCGGACAAGACGAAGCAGAAGAACTCCAACAAGCAAGGTGTAGTGAAAGTAGGTCGTGTACCGGAAGGCGAATACCGCGTATCCGCTACGAAGAACGGTTATTTCCCGTCCGACACGGTGCTTCATATGGTAGAAGAATTCACGTATGATACGATCAAACTGCCGCTGAAGCGTATTCCGGCGCCGATCATCTATACGCTCTGTATGAATATCTACGATGTAGAGACCCGCGAGCCGATCGAGGCAACAGCCCGGATCACCGGACTCACGGATACCATTGCGCTCTACACCGCTCAGTCGTCGGACGACGGATTTATCGAGACGCCTCTGCGTGAAGGCGATTATATCGCTCATCTGACGGCTCAGGGCTATATGCCGAAGGACGACACGCTCCATTTCGTACGGGATACGTTCGATCTCTACATGCAGCATATCAAAGAGGGTATCAAGGTGAAGATCGAGAACCTCTTCTTCGCTACCAACAAGACCGTCATCCTGCCGCAGTCGGAGCAGGCAATGTCCGATCTGGCGAACTTCCTGCTGGAGAACCAGACAGTGACTATCCACATCACGGGTCACACCGATGCCGTAGGTACGGATGAGGCGAACCAGATTCTGTCCGAGGGCCGTGCCAATGCGGTACGGAATGACCTGATCAAACGCGGTGTGGCTGCAGAGCGTATGACCGCCGAAGGTAAGGGTGAGAAAGAGCCTGTGGCGGACAACGATACCGAAGAAGGCCGTCAGCTCAACCGTCGTGTAGAATTTGTCATCACCGATGTAGGTAATGAAGATATCCAGCAGATTTATTAATTATAAATTTGAAATTTGAAATGAGGAAAATTATCCTCTTACATATAATTTTACTCTTCAGCGTTCTGGCTTGGTCGCAAAACCCTGCGACCGCTTACCCGTATGAATGTAGTTTTGAGGAGGGAGATACCACCCTCGGCGCTTGGGTGCTGAATCCGCGTACATCCTCCGCGGTGGACCAATGGATAATCGGTACAGCGGTGCATAGCGAGGGGCGTCGTGCGCTCTATATCTCTTCCGACGGGCAGAACGATGTAATGGGTAAAACCGCCAATGTAACGGTGGCTTACCTCCGCTATAAATTCCCGGAAGTAGGAAAATATGACGTCAGTTTCGATTGGAAGGGTATCGGTGATTCGACTAGTTCGAGACTCCATGTAATATGCTGCCTGGAATCGGATTTTCTCAATAACACAAGCAACACGAACTACTGCGATATCAATAAAATCGTTTCAAGTACTTCCGGTGTCTTGTCGCAGAATGTGATTGATAAAGCCTGCCAGTATCTGGGAGAATCGGGTGAGAAATTCGTATGTGGTAGTGCGGCATGGCAGAATGTATCCTTTGCGCAGCAGGTAAGCGTCGGCGCTCGTAATGTTGACAAGGTCTTTGTATTCGTCTTTATCTGGATGAATACCAATAGTTCGGATACACCTAAGTCGTCCATCGCAATCGATAACTTCCAGGTCAATTCGGCAGGTATTTCGAAGCCGACCGACCTCATCGTTTATCCGCATTGTGAAGACTCGTCGCTGATCGTAACATGGAAGGCCGAAAGTGCATATCAATATGATATTCACTATCGTAAGGTGGGTGAGTCCAATTGGCGCGAGCAGAATGGTATCTCCGAAGGTCCATCGGGATATACCCGTAATTTGGACGGCTCCTATACCTATTCGCTTAAGAAGATTCTGGAGGGAAGTTACGATGTCCGTATTCGTGGTAGATACTACGACCCCGAAGAGCAAAAGGAATTAAGGACGAACTTTGTTTACCAAACGAATATTCTCGTCTATTGCCCCGAGAACCACTGTATCAACTATGTTGATCTGTATGGTCCGAATGTGGTATGTACGTATGGTATGCACGAGAAACATACCGGACAGACACCTTATGACAATATCGGTGTAGTTGATTACGGTCCGGACTCGCAAGACAGTCGCCATACCTTGCATGTCGATCCTACGGAGATGGATCCGCGAACCGACAGCATGCTTCATACGGTGCCGCCCGGAGCGATGGCTTCCGTTCGTCTCGGTAACTGGAATGCATCCGGTAAGGCGCAGTCTATCACTTACAACATGACCGTCGATACCGCTACCCAAGGTATTTTGATCATGAAATATGCGGTGGTTTTGGATAATAGTGGACACGATCGAGATGAAGAACCCTACTTCCGTATCGAGATTCTGGACTCAATTGGGCAAAGTATTGATGCACGTTGTGGCGCAGCGGACTTTGCTTATTCCGATGCTGTCAAGGCCGGAGATACTAAGGGATGGCATCTGACTACATATCAAGGGGGTGAGTTGGCATGGAAAGAGTGGACTTCGGTTGGTGTGCCTCTCATGGACTATGACGGCCAGAATATCCAGGTACGTATTACTTCTGCCGACTGCGGTCAGACTGTGCATTTCGGCTATGGCTATTTCACATTGGATTGTGCTAACGCGCATATTGAGACCGAAAACTGCGGTGCCGATGCGTCTTTGACCTGTGTCGCTCCGGATGGTTTCGCTTACGAGTGGAGAGATGAGAATGACTCTATCTGGAGTAATAATCGTATATTCGAGGTAGACGCCGGTCTTCATACATATACCTGTAAGGTAAGTTTTGTAGAGGAACCCGAGTGCTACTTCGAGATCAGTACGGTTTCCGCACCGCGTTTCCCGGTTCCGGAATATACCTACGAGAATGTCTTGGCTAATTGTATGAGTACGCTTGAGTTCACGAATACTTCGCATGTTATGAATAAGTTCGAGGGCTATGAGAACCATACTACCGAGCTGTGTAATGAAGGACGCTGGGTGTTCAGGAGTCTTACTACGAATCAACCCCCGGCGGTTTCTACTTACTGGAATCCGACCTATATATGCCGTGACGAAGGAGATACTATTGAGATTACCTATACTACCTATATCGGCGCGAATAACGCGTGCGATAGTACGCGTGTGGATACCGTGATAGTACCTTCTATTTATTCAGAGCCTACGGAGTTCCATTATACGACCTGCTCGGAGAGCCCGATTAAGTTCGATGACAAATGGTTCAACACCGATACTGTTTATCAGGCGAAGTTTAAAAATAGAGCCGGTTGCGATTCTGTCTCTACGCTCTTCCTCAAGGTTTATCCGCAGCCGAAAGATGTGATCATCCACGACTCCATCTGCTCCGACCAGTCTGTGACGGTTGCCGGCGTGAAATATACGCAGCCGCTGGATAACTACCTCATTATGCTTAAGACTAAGAACGGGTGTGATAGTGCTGTTTATCTGACTCTGACGGTCAACGAACGAATCAAGGCAAAGGTAGATACGCTGTCCTTCATCTGCGCGGATGACGAGCAGTTATACCTGACCTTCGATATCGCGAAAGGAGTGTATGACAGTATAGGTATTGTATTCAATACGCCTGCGCTGCGTGATACGATGATTTACACGCCGGGTCTGAGCGAAATAGTGATCCCTTATCCGGATACGATCACGCCTGCCGTTTATCAGGCGGAGATCACTTTCTACCAGTTCTGCTGCGGTCCTTACACGCAGGTGCGCGATATAGAGATTAGGTATCGCAGTTCAATCGTAGAGCAGAAATGGAACGATGTACTGACGCTGCTGAGTCCGCAATACAACGGTGGATATGAATTCATGGGAATCCAGTGGTATAAAGACAATATGCCGATAGAGGGCGAGACCCACTCGTATCTCTACCAGCCGCTGGATGTGAACTCTATCTACTACGTAGAGTTGACGAGACCGGACGGAACGAAGATGAGTACCTGTCCGATCCAGCCTGTTTATCATGAGCAGCAGACGCCTTATCCGACGATTGTACAGGCGGGTCAGCATATGCCGATTTATATGGAGCATGCAGCTACGGTATGGTATTATACCATCTCCGGTAAACTATATAGCACCTTCTCGCTGCCGCAAGGCTATGTTTCCTTGCCTACGCCGGGACAGACGGGTGCGTATGTCATCAAATCTGTAGATTCCGAGGGCGGGACACAAGCCCAAGTAATGATAGTAGAATAAATTCAATCCTATGCATATGAAAAGATTGGTTCAAATAATACTGGTAGCAGCGCTCGCTTTTGCTGCGCCTGTACAAGCAGTTAGAAGATACACCTGTGATTTTGAGTCAGAGGCTTCGCGTGCCCGTTGGACAAAGAACCCTACGGCAAATCAAACGATTGCTAACCAACTCAAGAATAAATGGTATATCGGCGAACCGGGTAATAATGACAAAAACGGTCATTATGGCTTGTTCATTTCGGACGATAATGGTCAGACTGCTCATTATACCAATACCGCCGGTTGTTTTGTCTTTGCGTATGATACGATCCGTTTGGATCATCTGGACTCGGGCGACTATACGCTCTATTTCGACTGGTGCGCTATGGCGAACGTAGCCAGCAATTTTGATGGTCTGTATTTGTTCTGGATTCCGGTAACGAAGGCTAACGGTGATTCCATCAGGATTCGTTCCATCGCTTCTTCCAGTGGAGCAGTTCCTTCCCAGTACGAGGACTATATCATTCCTCTCCAGCCTATGGCCAACATGGACTTTCTGAACGGTACAGCTACTTGGCATCAGTGTGCAGTAACTATTCCGAATAGCGAATGCGATGGTACACCCCACTATCTCGCTTTTGCATGGACTAACGGTTCCAACCAAGCGCAGCAGCCCGCTGCTATGGTGGATAATATCAATATTACCGACAATACACCTTGCGATGCTCCTGATGATCTGAAGGTTACTCCTAACGGAACAACCGTTACTCTGGATTGGCAAGGTACAGGTACGGAATATGAGGTCAGTGCCTATTCCTATGAAACAGGCACTTGGTCCGGACCGAAACTTGTGACGGGTAATCAGACCAGTTTTACCGGACTTCCAATCGGTCAGACGGACTTCATTGTTCGTACGAAATGTGATGTGGATTACTATAGTTTGAAGGCCATTGTCTCCAAACTGATCTACTATCCTGATCAATTATGTGTGGATTATCTGAACCTGGATAATGCTACGTGCTATGTTGCTGCTACTCCCTCGTCGGGTCACCCTAGCACAGAGACCTATAATAATTTTACTATAAGGAAAGAGGACCACGGACCGTCAGATATCAATAGTCTTCATGTAGTCCATTTCGATCGCACGGAATTGGAGCCGCGCACGGGTTATATGGCCAAAACGGTTCCAGACGGTGAATTGGCATCGGTGCGTCTTGGTAACTGGGATGACGCAGAGTTCGCTGAGCGTATCGAGTTCACCTTCAACGTGGATACCATTAAGTATCCGGTGCTGCTGCTGAAATATCTGCCTATTCTGGAAGCGCCTACACATGATGATGATGAGAATCCGCGTTTCATGCTGGATATACTCGTGGGAGGTCAGTCTATTGGACGATGCGGTATGGCGGATTTCAATGCCAATAGTGTTCGCCAAAATGGTAATTTGACATCCGAAGCTATAGCGCAAGGATGGCACGTTACGCCTAAGGAACTGATTGAAGGTTCATATACCGATATATTCTGGAAAGAGTGGACTACTGTAGGAGTCAACCTTAAAAAGAAAGCATATGCCGGCAAACAGCTGACAGTTCGCCTTACCACGTTCGATTGCGTTTTCAATGCTCACTTCGGTTATGCGTATTTCACCCTCGGTTGCTCCGATGGTAAACTGAAAGGCATGAAGTGCGGCGAGATCAACCCGGAGTTCACTGCGCCGGATGGATTTGAGTATCGCTGGGCGTACGCATACAATGAGAAATACCGCCGTGCGGACGGTTCGCTGCCGGAGCAGTATATCCTTGGACGCGGGCAGAATTTCAATGCCGGTTACCAGGACGACAGCCTCTATGTAGTGGATTGTATGTTCGTGCAGGATAGTACTTGTTATTTCTCGCTCTATGCTTCTACCTTGGCTACCAATCCGGTTTCGGTGATGAAAAAGCCGCAGATTCTCCGTCATTGTACCGAGGGAGTGTATAAACTGAAGTTGGATGCTTCGGATTCGTGGGTACAGGAGATAGACCATGTCACCAATGATACGCTGAAAAATAAGAATTATCATATCGAGACGTACGAATGGAATATCGAAGGTCTGCCGTACGGCTGGTCCGATGAGGTAAGTCCTACATTCGACCTCCCGGCAGAAGGCGGTGTCTTCCCTATCTCTCTGCGTACCACCTGCGGTACATGTGAGTCTATCATCTATGATACCCTGCGTCTGGAGCCGCTCGGTCCGACGCACGAGACACAGACGATCACTCTCTGCGACGCTGATCGCAAGGCGGGATATGTATGGGCGGAGAATACGAAGATCAGCAGAGATACCACTTACCGCACCTATGGCGTAGTGGATTCCGTAGTGCTGCTCAATCCGGAGACGACCTGCGACAGTATTATCTATCTGGAGCTGGTAGAGCCGTATCGTATCTTCGAGGATACGATGCTGTTGCCGGAGAGCCTGCCGTTCACCAAGCACGGCCGTACTTACGGCACAGACACCAAGTCGATGATAGATACTATCCCGATGCCGGGTCATTGCGACACGACATGGGTGCTGAATCTGGAGATATACGAGTCGCTGATTGCTTCTATGCCGAACACGGCGTATGTGCTCTGCGAGGGCGATCCGGCGCTGAATATCATCTATGATATCGCGCGCGGCAGGAGTCTGAGATATTCCTATACCTTCACCGATCCGGCTATTCCGTCCAGCGGCATGGTACAGGAGATGCAGAAGAAGGGTCATTACGAGGTAGCAGTACCGCTGAATAATCTCTATCCGAACGTATATGAGGGATCGCTGTTGCTTGTTGATTCGATGCCGGAGTTCAGCGTAACGATACCGTTTACCGTGACGATGCAGTATGCTTCGGCAGTTATCGCGCAGCGATGGAATGATGTGCTGGCGATCAAGAACACCGAGTACAACGGCGGTTATCAGTTTGACTCCGTGCAATGGTATGTATCGGGTCAGCCGATAGCGGAAGCGATAGAGTTCAATTATTACGCAGGCGAAGGCAGCCAGTTGCGTTTCGGCGAGGAGTATCAAGCCTTGCTGACGCGTAATGACGGTGTGAAGTTATTCACCTGTGCGTTTATCCCGTCGCCGGTTTCGGCAGAGGTAACCGATATGCCGTCGCTGGTAAAACCGTCATCCACGCTGCAGGTCAAAGGCAGAGGTACGGCAAGCTGGTACGATATGATGGGTCGCCGGTATTCGTCCGAGCAATACAACGACTCGGAGATCCGCACGCCGGATGCAGAAGGTCTGTTCCTGCTGGTGCTGCAGAGCAATAATGCCCGTGCTACCCAGCATGTGATGGTAAGGTAAAATAGAAAAACAGAATATTAGGAAGCCTAATCTTTCGGGCTCCAGAAAAAGTCGGTGATCCATTTGGGTATCCGGCTTTTTTTCGGTCCATCATTAGGCTGCGAAGCAGCATCATTGGCAAGCTTGCTTGCATCATTCCATAAAGCGCCCGCTGCAACCGGTCTTTTCCCGCGCCGAAACGGACGCCTACCGCCACCTGCACTTTCCAGTTCCAGTTTTTCAGCGTGATATAGTTGTCGTTCTGCGTCCATTTGGACTTAAAGCGGATATGATCTGCCGTTGCCCA
>AUXO018567891.1_pt1 | contig 31025 bp, 38 predicted proteins | sample 768731 | NCBI WGS metagenome assembly AUXO01 (sample SAMN02715735, study PRJNA202380) | gut metagenome | biome: sheep rumen | host: Ovis aries | place: New Zealand: Palmerston North
CTTGAATAGCCGTTTCGGAACAATATGTACTGTTCGCAGTTGTCGATAGGATATAAGCCGAGACCTTCAAAACGCCGCTGATAGTAGGTGCTGAACGCTCTGTATTCTTCTTTCTTCTCTCCTGAGAGTATCCTGTCATACCATTGCTTCTTGATGTGAAGAAGAAGGCATTTGGACTGTCTACCGTTTACTTTTACCCACATATCTTTCTCCTTTCAGAACAGAACGAGCTGTTCAGGTTCAGGGTCACGAGCGAATGATTTGAGTTTCTTTTCTGAATATGTTTCATCTTCGTGAAGCATATCACAGAGAAGAGGACTTTTCGGGTCGTATCTGTGCATGCAGGTGTTCACAAGGGACATATCCTTGTTGGCATAGCAATACCTGCACCCGTTTCTGCAAGTGCTGTATGTGCCAACTTCTACGCTTTCAACACAACCGCAGGTTTCTCTCTGCCCCTTGTCTTTGCCAATGTGAAATTCCTTGCCTGTTATTTTGCTGATGTATTCATCATCAATGCACTTATTGTGCTTGATGCCACAAAAATCAAAATCAATTTTTTCACCGCAGGTCGCAACGGTCATACTGTATTTCCTCGCAATATCAGCGAGTCGTCTTGCAAAAACGTTCAGATTTATTTGCGGCTGATTGAGTGGTGAACACAAATCCATATTCATAGCAATCTGGGGATATATGTCAACCAGAGATATGACGCATTTTTCGGTATATCCACAAAGCTCTCTGGCAATCGCTTCAAAAGCGCTTAAATGCCATTCGGGAGTATACTTGTCCGTGAACACGATAGGGTCATATCTCCATATAATGTGACCGTTGCCCTTGTTGTACAGCTCCTTAAACACATCTATAAGCAGTCTCTTTTCAGGAAGGTTTTTCTCCATATCCTTTCCATATCCTGTTACCGTAAACTGGAAATAATACGGATAATCCTTTATATCGTCAAGATATTTGAGAAACGGAATAGGATTCTTTGTCCAGAATACGATACAGTCAATATCTTCTTTTCGGAACATAACCTTCGATACCCTGTTATTGTATGGATTGCGTGTCATAAAGAAACCTTCTCTGAGCCTGTTTATGAACCACTCTCCGTAATATGTCGGTATATCCGTTCTTCTTGAAACACTCAGTATTGACATAAGCGTCCTCCTTTCATCTATTCACTCTCCTTCAGGAAAACAACGTATGTTGTTTCCGAGCAATACTTGTCGATGTCGATAAACGCCGTGAAAGTCTTGCAGTTAAACGGAGATTTTGCATGACGCTTATTGAAGCCTGCTTTCTCCCAACGTCTGAACAGCTCCCATACAGCCGTGTTGCGCTGTGCCACAAGAGCCGCATCACAGTCACACGCATAATCTACCTGTACAATAGACAAGTCTGAAGCAGCCTTCGGGACACCGCATTCGCTGTTCAGCCACAGGTCGTTAAGCAGTTCGTTATTGCCGATAATTGCTATCGCCTTGACTGCGTTATCCTCTGGATATGGAACAAGTCTGCTGAGTGCATTTCTCAGTTCTTCCAGTGTGTTTACTTCCGAAGCGTTTATATATCTCATTCAAATCCTCTTTTCACTTTATCTCTTCACCGATATATCTGATTTCGATGCATTTTAATACATCATTGGGCTTTATCACTTCATACTCAGTTCCAAGCTGTTCCTGAAGAAGTTCACAGGTCTTGATGAGTTTGTCTTCGGACATCTTCCACTCAACATATACAGGACTTATATAATTCCTGTAGTACCAGTCCGTCCGCATACAGATGCGGTCAGTCTTTTTGACTTCTCCGCTGCCGTTCTCGGCATTCTTGAAAAGGATATATTCGTATTCTTCGCTTTCTTTTCCTTTTTCTCTGTTGGCTATCTTTTCAGCCCTTGTCTTACCCTTCCAGTACACAGAAGGAAGGTCGTAAGGATAATAGCAGCATGAACATCTGCCACCTGTATAAGTATAATGAGCAAAGTCAAGCCCTACTTCATCTCTGAGTTTTGCCAGATTAAGTTCTGCATACGTTTTCAGCATACTTTTCTCCTTATAAAGAATTGTGCGTTTCTTGCATAATCCATTGCGGCAGCATACCCGTCATAAACAATACTTAAAGCAATATTGCACCAAAGCTGCTCTTTAAATCTTTCTACTTCTTCTTCGCAGAAAAGTTTAATATCCTCTCCGTACCTGTTGTTCACACGCCGCATAGCAACATCAAAGCAAGATTCTGCCTGTATCAGTTCTGTTTCGCTCCTGAACATATCCATAACGTTATCCATATATATATCCCTGCTGTTTAGTATACGCAAGACCAGAAGTCTTTGTCAGGTGTTATCATAGTAACTCCCTTGATTTCCTTGAAAGGATATGCTCCGTCATTGTACTCGACAGCCATTGAATACCCCTTGCCGAAAGTATAGGTCTCTATTCCGCAGCGGTTTCCGACCTTAACTGCATTTACATACTTTCCAGACTTTCCATCAGTCTCATAAACGGTAAAGCCTGTTGGAGCAACAACTACACGCATATTTTCGTTTCCGAGAACACCTATATCAGAATTGTTGTAAAAAGGTACAAGAAAAGCCCATTCGTCAGCCTTGTTGTCTCTTGTGTATTCCTTGCCGTTAAACATTACTCTTGCTTTCATAAAAGTTGCTCCTTTGCTTGACCTGCTTAAACCCTTGCTTTGTTATTATGATTATACCATATTAGAGTACATTTTGTCAATTGACAAATCTGTAGATTTTGTGTTATCGCAATAGTGCCAATTGTACAAATGTAATAGCATAATAACGTATGAACAACACTAAGCAATAAATAAAGCAGGAATACTGTAAATGTAATCCTGCTTTTATATATTACCGTTCCCAACCTTTATTCGCTTTATTGTTATTCTGGATGTTTTTCTTAGTCCAACCGCTGCCCCACCCTTTCTTTTGCGTCACTGTTTCCGCATACGACAGACCATTTTCCTTTAAATATTGAGTGAAAGCGTCTTCAAACGACTTTCGTGCCGTACTTGACATATCAAAAACAATATCATTTTTCTTTTTAAAACTTGCTATCGCCTGTACCAGACAGGGATGATTGAGCAAATATCTGACCTGATATGTTCCCTGACTGTCTTTTATTTCGCCACGTTTACCTTCTGGAACGATAAGCCCTTCCATATCAGTTCCATCATTGATATAATCGAAAATACCTGTTGTATCAAATTCTTTTTTGTTCATACAGCACTCCTTGCATCTATTTGCGGTAATCATTTTTTAGAATCTTCATCGGTTAAAGTTTCAGCAAGAAACATTCCAAAAGCTAATGCTATGATAATCGTTAATACTATGAACATATTATCCCCCATTTCAAACGTTAATCTTTCTATGGCTATATTTCCATGAAACATCCCAATACAAGCACGATTCCGAAGAATATCAGCAGCGCATGAATCAATTTTCTGATAAGCACCCGATGTGTAACAGTATAGGAGTCGCTTTTAGGTTCATCCAAAGAAAATTCTATTCCCATAAAAAGAAACGCTATTCCCGTTATAAAATACTTCATCCATTCTATCGTTTCAGGCGATAGTTGCCTCAGCCAATTCATATTTACACCATCTTCCCTTTTTACCATACACGGTGACGGGTATCTGTTCCGCAAATGTTCACCGTATTATCTCGGTCATAATAATACAGGTCATCGACTGTTTGAGATGATGTATTATCAAAATCGGCATTTATATGCAGATTTATAACCGCATCGTTCGGAAACTCCCTGAGTTTCTCTATCAGTTCACTGACGGTCATTGTTTCGGTCATATTTACACCCTCTTACTAAACCATTCCACTACTTTTATTGCATGAAAATCATTGATAGGAACGTGCCCGAAGAGGCTTACTCCATATCCTATGGCTTTGCCATCCTTTATAAGACGAACAGGGGCATACTTGCAAGCACCATATTTATAAGCCATTGCAAGGCTTACTTTTCTCGCTTCTTTCAAAGAACCGACAAAAGGAGTCCCTATGCCCCCGTAATTAGTAACATCGACCTTTTCATCCCTGATGTATCCTGATATATCCATGATTTACTCCTCACAAAACCTTGTGTTTTCTCCTACCTGAGCGTTATCGGTTATCTCACAGACCATATCCTCAGTCACGTCAATGACCACCCTTGCGTTCTGCTTGTTGAACAGCATCTTCTTAAATGCGACCCTATAATTTTCACAAACAAGTGTCATATTGTCTGCTGAAAACACAAACAGGTTATTATCCGTATCGGGAACGATACAGCCATCAGCCAGTGTGCTGATATACGCTTTGCGACCAGTGTAATCAAACTTTATATCGGCATATTCGGGAGCTGCGGCTATAAGTTCCGAATACTTATCTGGATAGTATTTCTTGAGTTGTTCAATGAACTCAGGAACGTACTGCTCTGCATATGTCTTTATTACCTTGTGTTCAAAAGCCGCCAAAGGCTTAAACCTGAGCAAAAGACAGATAAATTCAGCATTGAACTGTTCCTTATCTATGAAAGAAGGAGTATGTACCGAAAGACTGTCACTGCATATAACAATATGCTCATTCTCGGTCTCACAATGAACATAAGGCATATTGATATACACCTTATCTCCGATATATGCAACACGGGTATCGGTATCTGAAGACTTAACAGCATTATATATATCCTTGTCCATATATTTTTTTATGAACTCACGATACTTCTGCGCTCTGGGAGTATAGCCATCAGCGACAGTAACTCTGCCTTCACTGCACCACAGAGACTTGCCCAGAAACTTTCTGCCGTTTACGCATCTGCCACGCTTGTAAATGTCACACTTGTCACAGCTATTGCAGGAAAGTATCTCCGCTTGTGCTTTTGTGGGCTTTCCGCCAAAAATATTATTTCCGCCATATATGCTGACATTTATCTCTTTCATACGTGTCTCCGTTTCTGGCAAATTTAATAAATATTGCCGATATGTATACGCTCATATCATTGACTATATTGATTATACCATATTAGAGTACATTATGTCAATTGATAAATCTGTAGAAATTGCGTTATTTTATTAGTTGCATTTATACAAATGTTATATTGATATATCATATGTTAATTAAAAATCCCCTTGCCATAGGACAAAGGGATTGACTGAGTTTTAATCTCCGTATTCATATGATGATTTCTTTTTAGGTTTTCCCAAGTGATTCTCTGCTGCTTTTTGATAAGGCTTCTCTAAAATCAACTCTTTTCTTGCAGATATAATTGTTTTGTAAAATTTTTTCTGCAAATCACTTATAAATGGAGTATTATCAATAATATCACTGATTTTATTTATATCAATTCGGGGATAGATTCTATTTAACGCACTGTCTAATCCTCGTGACACTTCTTCGTTTTTTAACGAATGATAATCCGATAAAAAATTGTGATAGTTGATACGTTTTTTATCAATATTTATAGCTGAAGTCGGTATACTGTATACACGAAAATCAAGAGCCTGTTTGTTATGTATGGTATCATACATCAAGCTGTCATCAGCCTGTGGAAACAAACAACTGCCACAATCATATACAGGTGCCAATACCATATTATCATCCTTAATATCATATAAAAAGCCCCAATTTCCATTATGTCTGTCCCAGTTTCCTATTAAAGAATCAACCACAAACATATCCCAGAAACGGTCTGATATGATAGAATAATCTATCGCATTTTGATAATAAAAAGTATCCAGTATATCAAATAATTCTGTGCCATATCCGCTCCTTTCACTATCAATCACCTGATTCTTTAAAGAAGCAAAATCCTGAAGAGTTCGACCATCTGCGGTAAAATCCTTGCAGGCAACCACTATTTTATCACCGTTTCTTGTTTTATACGTTCCAAGAATGACTTCCTGAACAGGAATTCCTATGCTTTGATAAATTTTACAGCCCAAGTATTCTGATATTCCCCCATTAGCATAACTCATGTTTTCATTTTTATTTGCATGAGCAGGAAATTTAAGCATATACAATTCGTCATCTATCAAAACCGATATTTTATTTCCATTCGTTCCGCCATATGCTTTATTTCTTCGTGCCAGATTTGTAAAGTCCGTTCCGTCTCTCATATTTCATCTTCTCTTTTCACTCTCAAATATTTTTCTCTTAAATACCACGCTTGTTCTGATGATATTAACTGTTCCACCTCACATATATTTATATTGCTTTGAAGTTCGCAATAATCTCCGTCCCATACCATATTGTGTATTCCCGCATCCAGTTCTGCCCAAGTTTTCTTCATCTTTTCAATGGAATCACGAAGCATTTCTGGTAATTCGTATTCTAAATAGGATTTGTTTTCTTTATCAGCCATTCTAACCGCCCATCCTGTTTTTTGTTGATTATAATAATTATACCAATTAGAACATATAATGTCAATTGATGCAGATGTAAAAAATACTTTATTTGTAAAACGCAATATTAACATTTTACATCAATATCCCTCTGTCGTTTGGCTTAATAACACTTCGATAGTACGAAACAATCTCTTTCTGCATAGATTTATTCATCATATCTCTTTTAAGAGACTGAAACCCCATCGCTCCCCATATAAAGTCATTCTCGATATTTAACTGAAAATTACTGTTCTCGGCATGATACTCTGTAATCGTTTCAAGAGCAATCGTTTCAAGAGTATCGCCTTCAAGGAAGAAGAAATACACATCATCATAATCCGAACCGAGCAGGATATCAGAATGCACCTTGCCGTCTTTGATACTCAGGCTTTTGTCAAGAAAACCTTTGCTGCCATTAGCTTCACATAACATCGTCAGATACGGCTTGTCATAACAGCGTACTCCGTATGTTCCTGCCTGTTGTTTTTCTTCAAAACCTGTGATAATATTGTCTTGAAGTACGTACTCGGTTATTTCTCCGTCCATTGCCTTTGTCTTGATAGTCCACAGAGCTGTTACACGCTCTATCTTCTGAAGTTCTTCAAAACTGTCAAAAGAAACAGGCAAAAAAGCCTTAGACTGTTTTCTTCCAACATTGTTGCAGAGAACATAAACTCTCTTATTTGAATACGGAGTTTTAACACGAGCTTTTATTAAAAACGGAAGTTTTTCGTCCTTATACTGAATATACAGTTCACAAAAAACATTTGCGGGGAACGAAATCGCAAGACCAAGTTTAAGTCCAAGAATAAAAGGTTTATCAAGAAGCCCAAGCCTTTCGAGTTCACACTTGTTGAAGTCACAGGCATTGTCTTGTTCATGCATATAATACATCTTATTTCCCTTTCCACTTAAAATACCAGATACAAACTATCTATTTTTATCCCTCATCCCACTTCATGTATAACCGATGGTAATGTTTCTCCGCTTTTTGCATTTACAAACATCCCGTGTACCCATTTTACACGCTTGATACGTTCTTCACCTGTTTTTCCGTACCAAAAGCTGTGCCAGTGCGCCCTGCGATAGTGTGGGCGGACTCTTGCGTTGTTTATCTTGCCATTCTGCTTAGGCTTTGCTGCATCGTTTGTTTCGTCCTGCCACTTTCTGAATGCGTTCCCAAATCGAACACCAACATCCCAAGCCTGTATTCTGCCCGCCACAGTTCTTCGCTTCTTTTTATTTTTATTGGGAACAGGCACAGGGTTTGTCACTCCCAGAACAATCCCATTTTTGGATATATCAGGTTCGGCAGACGAAAGATATGTGAGAATCTGACACACCAATATAAACAACAGCAGTGCAGGTCTCTTTTCGTTCTCATCAATATGAGGGTACACCAAAACGCCTTCTCCCGTATAATTCGGGTCAAGTTCAGCACGCAGACGCTCTGTCTCTGCCACAAGACCGTCAAAATTGTCTACTGTTATATCCTTATCCCTGTCCCACGCAAACCACATATCCATCAAAGCTGTATTTAGGTCAGACTTTAGTATGCCGAGTGTGTGTATCTGCCATACATCCTGATGTGCGCCTTTATTCAGCCGTATATATACACCTGACCTGTTCAGTTTTGAACACAACTGGTCATTATCGGACCAATCTACAAAGAAACAGTTACACGGAAGATAATTCCAACAGCCTTTGGTGAAGTGAAGAGTCTCTGTCTTCATCAAAGCATCCAGAAAATCCTTGTCACATTTGAATATTTGTTTATTCATATTCCAACAAGACAAGGTAGCGCAGCAATCTATATCATTCAGAACAGGTTCTTGTGTTCCTTCCGCCTTTACGCAGTCATACAAAAGATTGTTGATTTTTGGGAGCTTTTCCAACACTCTGCTTTTGGAATTAACATTATGGTTATCATCCACAAGAGTCATCATTTCTTTTACAGTCATTATATTTCTGTACTCATATACGGAAGGTTTGTAGTTTTTAAAATAATCAAATGCAAGACATTCCATTTTTATTCTCCCTTAATTACATTTGACTGACCTGTTAAGCTGAGTGCCTTCAGACACGTCATACGCAAAGACCCTTTGGTTTTTCTTGAAGGAAAGCAAAACAGCATTGTATATGTGGGAATTTTATTTTCCAACACTTCAGCCCCATTTTCTTCCAGAGCGGCACGAAGTATCAACGCACATTGTTCTGTCTCTGGAGTATATTCGATATACACTGAATCAAGGGTGCTTTCAAAGCCGAGTTCAAGTGTGACTTTTTCTCCATGCCGTCTTGCTGCCAATCTTTCCACTCATTATCCTTATCCTTTTATATTCAGCCTGTTCCCGTCTTTATCATGCACATCCCAATTTTCTATATTTTCATCCTTTTTATAGTATTCGTTCAATTCATCGACAGATTTTGAACAAAGCCTTGACAACACATCCACATAAATGTTTTGAGCAAAACTGATACCTATATAACTTACGCAATCTGCTATATCATCTTCCCACTCTGCGTATTTACTTACAGTGTTTTCCGATAAGTATGGGGGACAATCTTTGAACAGTTCGTTTAAGTCATCAAGCACCATATTATACATTGGTCCGTATTGCTCTTTGATTTTATCTCCCATATTTACGATATTTATAAAGCAATTCATGACCAAACCATGTCCTGCAATTATTCCTCTTTGTATATCATTGGTCTTGTCATAGAACATCAGGTTATCTATTTCATATCTTGGAGAAATAACATCTTCAAGTTCATCGGGTGTCTGTGAAAAAATCTCACATACAGTTTCTGTATAGGACGCTATTACTGACCTGATACCGTCATTCAGCACAGCTTTTATAAGCCTGAGTGCAAGGCTCTCTGTTGCTTTCTTTTTCTGTACACCCTTATCTCCGCCCTTTTTGATAAGAGTGTTCAACACATTCTTTATCTTTGCTGACAGAAACGCAGTTGTGTCAACTGACCGCTCAATTTCATAGATTGAACGGTAAATTCCTCTTACAAACCCTCTCTGATAATCCGTAAGGTCTTTCGCTGATTCAGGGAAATCTTCAAAATAATTTTTCAATGTTTTCTCCTTTACCTGCCATTATATAATCCGCTTGTTTTCTCGTTATAAAAGCGAAAGGAACAGCTTTAGATTTATCCGCTAACTGTTCCTTTGCTTTATCCGAGTTGAGCTTTCAGCTTCTGTCGAACAATCCTGCTATCCAATGAATAATCTTGGATACAAGCCCCTCATCAATGTCGATTGCTTCTGTAGAATAATGACCATTGCCGCTTTCACGGACATCACGTCTCAGCCTCTGAGTCTGCTCTACATTATTCAAAAGTATACTCCCGACAAACATACCATCCATCTTAATCACCTTTCTGTACATCAGCGTGTACTTCAATCTTTAAACACATTATACCATATTAGTGTACAAAATGTCAATTGACAAATCCGTAGATTTTACGTTATTTTTGTTATCAATATTAGCCAATCAGCTAAAATTTCAAAAAAAGCAGGAATACCTTTATACAAAACAAGACCCACATTTCTGTGAGTCTTGTAAAGCAAACCAAATATTGATTTGTGTTTTGTATTACAGTTCGATGCCGTCTCCGTCCATACCTGCACCTGCTGATACATTCTCAACAGGAACAGGCTTTACTGTTACGGGAGTCGAAACAGGAACTACAGGAGTAACAGGCGCATAATAAGAAGGTATAGGCTGAGGAATAAAGACCTTGCTGTTAGGAACGCAAATGATGCCATCCTCTGTAATAGCAGTGTTGGCTGCTATCGAACCATCTTTCTCAATATGGAATGTTACTGTAAATACAGGCTTGTAACCCGTAGGAGACATTGTTTCAACAATGCTGTATTCAACATCGGTCCTGAGACCTGTGAATACCTTCTCTTCAAGGGTACTTACCCATGTTTCCACTACCTTGCCGTCTTCATCTTTAAGCTGAAGAGTAGCACCCGAAAGTCTTGCATTTGTATCTGCATCTATCTTTGCGATTGATACGAATGTGAGAGTATCTTCTATAAGAAGAACATCATCATCTGATACAGGAGCCGTTGTGGTTATAGAACCATCTTCATGAAGTGTGAAAGTTGTGTCACTTGCAACAGTATAGCCATCGGGAGCGACTGTCTCACGAAGAATATATTCCTTTTCGGTTTCAAGACCTTTGACAGTATATTTCTGTTCAGTGCTTACCCATTCTCTTACTACTGTCTCAGTAACAGTATCTTCTTCACCTTCGGTTTCGGAAGGAGTTACAGTCTTTTCGATTATTTGGATAGTTGCTCCTGCAACCTCTTCCTGTGAAGTTATGTCAACCTTTGCTATCTCTACCATTGTCTGCTCATTCTCAAAGAGAATTGTATCACCGTCCTGAGTCCTTGCACTTGAAGTTACTGTGCCGTCCGCTGCGACCTTAAAGGTTTCGGTATCGGCTTTCAGATAACCCTTGGGTGCTGTGTTCTCATAAATGGTGTATTCCTTATCAGTCATAAGACCAACAATAGTATGTGTTTCGGAAGTGGAAGTCCACTTATCTACTGTCTTGCCGTCACTGTCCCTTACTTCAAGAACCGCACCTTCAACTGTATTATCGGTATCGGCATCGACCTTGGTTATATTGACTTTTGTTTTGCTGTCCTTAACCATAATATGATTATCTGAAACAACAGAACCGTTCGCTACGACCTCACCGTTGGTCTTGATAGTAAATTCAGTATCGGTTGTGATTGTATAGCCATCGGGAGCAACTGTTTCACGAAGAATGAACTTTTCGTTTGTAGGAAGACCGATTATCTTATGTGCTTCCTTTACAGATGTCCATTTTTCAACAACAGCACCTTCACTGTCGATGATTTCAAGTCTTGCGCCTTCAAGCTCTTCTTCTGTTGTAATATCTACCTTGGAGATAGATATTTCCGTAAGTCTGTTGTCGATTACAATAGCACTGTCGGCATTCTGTCTGCCTGTAGTAGATACCTTGCCGTACTTATCTATTGTAAACTTAATGTCTGCGGCACAGGTGAAGCCTCTCGGTGCAATCGTTTCTCTGAGAGTATATTCTATACCTGTTCCCAATCCTACGATTTCACGGGGAGCAGTTGCAGATACCCATTCAGCAACGACTTTACCGTTATCATCAATTACCTGAAGAGTAGCCCCTTCAAGTTCTTCGTTCTTCGCTATATCGACCTTTGAGATTGCTATTCTTGTCTTGGTATTGTTGATGACAATAGTTCCATCGGAAGTCATAGAACCTGTTGCTACAACAGTGCCATCCTTTTCAATATGGAATGTTGTATCTTCGGCAACTATATATCCGAAAGGAGCGGTTTCTTCGTGCAGTATGTATTCTGTCTCAACTGAAAGCCCTTCAATTTCGTGAGGAGCAGTTGTGGATGTCCACTCATCTTCAACAAGAGACCCATCCGCATTGAGTATCTGAATGAAAGCTCCTTCAACTTCTTCCTTGGATGTAATATCCACCTTGGAAATTCTGACTTCGGTAGGCTTATTGTTGATAATGATAGTGTCATCGGCTGCCTGAGTTGCAGAAGCTGTAACTCTGCCGTTAGTGCCGATTGTAAATGTTGTGTCTGTTGTGCAAACATAACCATCGGGAGCGGAAGTCTCTCTGAGCGTATAGGTAACGCCTGTTTCAAGACCCTTGATAACGTGCGCCGTATTGGAAGAAACCCATTCTTCAATAACTTTGCCGTCTCTGATGACCTGAAGAGTTGCCCCTGCAAGTTCATTTTCGCCTGTTATCGCTCTCTTGGAAATCTTCACTTCGGTTGCGGTATCTTCCACAACTATGGTGTCACCGTTTATGACCTTGCCTGCTGTTGTAATGATAGTCTTGTTGTCCTTTACATCTGCACTGAAAGTAATGTCAGATGCAATTGTATAGCCGACAGGGGCTATGGTCTCTCTGAGAATATACTCTGTGTTGGGTCTGATACCCTTGATAAGGTGAGCAGAACCGTTGCTTGTCCATTCATCTACAACAGTAGTCCCGTTAAGAACCTGAAGGTTTGCACCGCTCAGTTCCTTTTCGTTGGCAATATCCTGCTTTGTGACATATACTGTCAGCATAGCATCTTCTACAAGAATAACACCGTCTGTCGTTCTGTTTGCTGTTGTTGTCACTGAACCGTCCTCGTTTATCACGAATGTGGTATCAGCAGCTACAGAATAGCCAACAGGGGCAATTGTCTCACGGAGAGTATATTCGGTATTGGTTTTAAGTCCTGTGATTGTATGAACCGCAGTATCTGATACCCATTCTTCAACAGCTTTGCCGTTTTCAAGTATCTGAATTGTAGCTCCTGCAAGTTCAGTGTTGTTTGTTATATCCATCTTTGTAATAGATATACTTGTCTGCTTGTTTTCAACAACAATATGTCCGTCTCTGAGTTTTGCATTGGTATTGAGCGAACCATCCTTGCTGAAAGAGAATGTAATGTCATTGGCGTTGAGAACATAACCGCTCGGAGCAGATACTTCATGAATCGTGTATTCCTTGTCATATTCAAGAGATTCTGTTTCATGAGAAGATGTTGTCCACTCATCTATAACAGTACCGTTGTCTATGAGCTGAAGTGTTGCACCGCTGATGAGCGCATTTGTCTCTGAATCTGCCTTGTCGATAGTCACTTTATAGTCAATAGGAGCATTTACAACTTCAAGTGTGAATGCGTTTGCATTTACTCCATCAGATGTACACTCGATGCTGTCTGTCCCAACCGTAAAGGTAATAGGTTCTGTCCTCTTGACATAGCCAGTAGGAGCGGCGTTTTCTGTCAGAGTATAAGTCTCGTTCTCAATAAGTTCTGCATCAAAACCATACTCTGTATTCGTAACATTCACAACCTTGCCATCGCTGTCTGTAAGGCTGAATTCCGCACCGCTAAGATTTTTGCCATCGGCAGTTACTTTTCTTACAGAAACAGGATGTGTTGTTCTGTGGTTTATTACTTTAAGGGTAGAGCCAACCACTGCAACATTGTTGTTATTGCATTCGATTCCGTCAGATGTTACCTTGAATTCAATACTGTCATTGGTCTTTGTGTAGTGTTCAGGAGCCTTAGTTTCGTTCAGAACATAAGTTTCTCCTACCTGAACTGTTGCATTGAAACCAAAATCAGTTGCAGTTGTCTCAACATACTTGCCGTCCTTGTCTGTCAAAGTAAATTCTGCGCCTCTGAGGTTTGTATTGTTATCATCTACTTTGAGCACACTGATTGTGCCTGTTGCCTTATGATTGACAACTGTTATTGTGATACCATTGGCAGAAACATCTTCATAAGTGCTGTCAAGAACAACTCCTTCATCATTTACCACAAATCCGAACGACTCACTGCTTGCGGTATATCCTTCAGGAGCGACCGTTTCCGTCAAAGTGTAATGGGTATTCTTATTTACCTTTGCCAAGAAACCGTTAGTGCTGTCTTCTTTTTCAACCTCTATGCCTGTGTCATCTGTAAGTGTAAATTCCGCACCACTCAGGCTGTTACCGTCTTCATCTGTCTTCACAACAGAAATATACTGTGAATCAGGAATGTTTTGTACAACAAAAGTACCGTTCGCATATGTTGTATTGCTTCCCAATTGTGTTACGTTGATATTTCCGTTGAGGTCAACATTAAAATAAGTATCAGTTGCCTTTACATAGTTCTGAGGAGCTGAATTTTCACGCAGAATGAAGTTCAGACCATAACTCAGTCCGTCTACGGTATGAGAAGTTTCCTGTGCAGAAGTTGTCCATGGTGTACCTACAATGCTGTCACCGATATGTGTGCCAGATACATCATCATATACAGTAAACCTCGCACCACCGAGCGATTTGTTGCTTTCATCAACTTTCACTACTCGAATGGAAACGCTGTCAACATAAGGGTCTGCTGGGTTATTTTGAGTACCCTTAAACACTGAGCCGATTACGTTCTGCTGACTGGTATTGTTGGACACATAATAGTTTATGTCATATCCCTGTCCGCCTGTGCAAGTTTCAGTAAAGTTGTTGTATGCCCAGTTTGCTACACCGTCAGCCCAACCATAAGGGTCTCTCAAATCGCTGTCCACTGCTCCCCACACAAACTGCTGTGTGATATAATCTCTGCAAACAGCGGCATCTTGTCCCGGCTGAACTTGGCTAAGAGACATTCCGGGGAAAAAGTTATTAAAAGTTTGTGCCGCATAATTATAGCACTCTTGCTTATGCAGCAATACTCGTATAAGCGAATCAGCTTGATACTGAGACATATACACGCCCGCAATATCGCCCGAAACCGCCTCTGATATTGTTCGTCTTGTCAGACCGTTCGTAGGAACAACGTGGCTGCCGTTACGCTCTATACAATATCCAACAGGTTCAACAATAACATCGTTTGCTGTAATAGTGTGGGTATATGTACTGTTGCCATATGCCCCATACTCATAGTAAGGTATTGAACCATCTTTCGTATAGAATACAGAAGCGTTAAAGCCTGTAATATAGTATGTGCGATTATCAGCACGAGAAGCGGCAAGTTTTCTGACAGTGCCTGCATTAAAGCTCGTTTCTTCTGTCAAAAGCTCATCAACATCTACCTCTTCTCCTATTTCAGGTTCTTCTTCAGTATAATCACTATAAGATTCAATCTCATAGCTGTTGCTACCATCATCATAGTTGTAACTATAATCATAATCAAGCAGCGATAAATCAGTGTAATCATTTGAAAAGCTAACTGCTGTATCAGCATATTCAACAACGCTATTTGCATCTGCTGTATAGTCCCATCCCCAATCGGCATCAAGCTCATCAGCAAATACAGGGACTGACGAAACACCGCTCGAAACAGGTGACAGCATCATTGCCATAGCAGTGAAAAAAGCAGTCAGCTTTTTCGTTTTTGTTTTTACCATTAAACCTTATCCTTTCATTATTAGTCTTAACCCCGAAAATGAAAGGATAGTTTTCAAGGTTAAGACCGTAAGTTTATACTGTCATGACCTTGATATTAAGAAGAGTCGTTATATATAATCATATAACATCACCTACTCAATTAACGGAAGGGGTTTATATACGAATGATATAAAAACAAGCTGTTGCTTGGATTTATTGCAATTTAATCATATTCTTTCAATATCAGTTATCTTTGAAGAATCACACAGAATCTCATCTTCATTTCTGCTGTTAAAATAAGCAAATATATCTTCTTTTCTTACTGTTCCTTTGAGGATATATCCTTTCTGGTCCTCTCTGTCAAAACGTCTGGAAAACCACTTTGCCGTATCATAATTACAGGTCCATGATAGTCCCTTGACCTCTTCTCTGCCAACAGCTACGCCACGATAAACATTCACCTCATCAGGCAGGGAACAGTAATACTCAAACTCTTGCTTTTCCATCAGTGTCCGTCTGTTTGCGGCTCTGAACCACTGGATAAAAGTCGGAATATCCACATTCGCATCCTGATTTGGGTTTTCTGAATTGACCCACATATATGCAAGCAGTTTATCAAATGTTCTTTTATTCAAGAACGGCTTTATAAACCGAAGATACGTCAGATGATAAGCTGGGCGTATATAGTTTAATATCTGATAAACATTAGTCGATTTTTCGATAGAATGCTCTATTTCCGCTTGAACAGCTTTAAGTCCTTTCTTATCGTTATAAATGTCTACGAATTCGTGTTTCTTATTCACAACGACCTGACTCTCAAAATATGGGTGGTCTGTAAAATAAGGTATGCTTTCATTGGGTGTCGGTTCAAGATAAAGCATATCTATTGCCGTTTCTTTAATTTGTGCCATATCAGTTCTGGGCATAATGCTTTCTCCTTGTACAGTTATTATTTCAATTTACCAGACAGATAAAGGTCTTGCTTATATTTCCGATGTTCCCGCATTATAGCTGCCCTTTCACTTTTAGGCAGAACATAATCCTGCCAATGTTCTTTTATGCGTTCATCATTCTTTTTCTTTGATTCAGGATTTACTGTTAAAAGAACAAGTTTTTTGCTGACGTGATATTCTTCTGCCAGTATTCTCAGACTATACATACCTGTCGAATACTTATGTCTTATTTCATCTTTTTGTTCTTCTGACAGTTTCCGTCTGCGGTCATATTCCTGTGGAATAGGTATAGTTTCTGATTTGAACGGCATATTTCCTCTTTTCAAAGCGTTACGGACTGACCTGATTGTTCAGGTCAGCAATCCGTATGTGGCTAATCACTTATTATATGGACGGACAGGTTCATAATTATTTGCAAATGCTGCAATGTTATTTCTGGAATCCGTATTCACGGAAACAAAACGCAGAAACGGATAGTCAAGATTCCTCTGAGCAGACGGAGTTCCATCCTTTTTAAGAGGAAAAAAGCAAAGCGAAGGTATCGTTTCATCAGAGTACATATAGCAATCCTTTATTATGCCTTCCTTGCCTGATTCTCTGTGACGCACTATCATATCTTTGAAGTTATATTCTTTGAGAACCCCGTTAATCACTTTATTTCTGAGCATATCAAGACGAGATTCAACCTGCCGTGCTACTTCTTTCATAAAAACAAGATTGCTGCACATATTGTCAAGAGACTTATCATTCATTGTCTCCCATCCAGTGCCGTCTTCGGATACGGTATAGAACCTGATACCATCCATTTCAGACACATTAGCTGCGGTGGAAGCCATAATAACGATGTTCTTTACATTATCAAAGACAAACTGAATGTTCGGAAACATAAATTCTATATTATTGCTGTTGACATTAAAACTCTCGTACTGCATATTTATAGCCATAATATCTGCTCCTTTATATCGCTCATTTATCGCATCCAACAATAATATTATACCATATTAGAGTACAGATTGTCAATTGACTATTTAACCAATTATTCGCCCGATATATGTACAATAATTGATGGTTTTAAGCTGTTGAACATAGTTCCTAACAATTTTACTCTTCTATGTTTATATGTACTTGCGGAACAGCCAACATGCCATTGGCAAGAACAGGCTGAACATGGTTTCTGCCAAAACTGTCTGTTGTCAAAAAGCCTATTTCCCAAGTGTAACAACATTTAAAATCCGAAAAACCCATTATAAAGCATCCGTCTTTAAAGGAAGCAGCCCACAATTTTAATGCAACGATAAGAGTAGTATCGAATATTTCATGCAGTCTTTCAAAATCTGCATTATTTATAGCATTTTCCATCATAAATTTCACGACAGAGCCTACAAAATCATCCGCATTTTTGCATTGACGTATTTCATCTCTGCCAAACATAATTCCTGAATCCCTATCCCAATGTCGCATCAAAACGTTGGATTTATGTAAGACCATAACATCACTCCTGTTTCAGACAGCTATTTCTTTCAGTATTTTTCGTCTGAGTTCTTCAGCATCAATATTGATTTTTGCAGTGTTTTCCTCTTTTTCCCAAAGACTATCCAGTTCCTGCAACACTTTAATCATTGCCTTTAACGATTCTCTCTTACAAAAAGTCAATACTGCATATTCGCCTGTAATGTCAGACATATCAAGTTCCTTGTCACCCGTATGATAATTTCCATTCACTTCATAAATATGCAGTTCATAGCGATTATTCTTTTTGTTTTTATATCCCAGAATGGCTTTGGAACATCGGTCTTTCAAAGCTCCGAAAAATATATTTAACGGCTCTTTTTTCATTTTACACCTGTGCTTTCTCTGTCTCTGTGAATTGCTTTTAACGAGTTTGCATCCCTTTTTCTTGTTTCAACCTCAAAATGGCTGTTTTTATCTCCCCAAACGTAATATACTGGAATTCACCCGTTTCAATATTCTTTTCCCTGTATAACACAGCATCATCATCTATTCTTCCGCCTGCTGTTCCGACAGAAAGAACTTCATCTATTGCTCTGCCCAGATTAAAAGACGGAGACTTGCTGAGGACGGTCCTATAATTTCCTCTTGTCACTGTTTGCGGTTCTGTAACATATGAACGCCTGCAATAAATATCATCGCCGCTTTCATCCGTTTCTTTTATGTGCTGCCAGTCTTTTGCTATCATACTTATTCTCCTCCAAATGTTTCTATTCGATATTCTCTGCGAGAATCAGCCTGTTCGAGCTTTGCTTTATGTTCTTCTATAGCCGTCTTGTCATTGCTTACAGCTATATCTGTCCACCTATATGTATGTACTGGCATGGAATGATTTCCCAGAATGTTAGGCATCGCTATAGCTGTTTTTACCTGTAATCTGTATTTATACGGCATATTATCTCTCCTTTTAAATATCAGGCGGAGAAAAGGTGTTTATTTCTTTCCCCCGCCTGCTTTTATTGTTAAGCCACGGCAAGTGCCTTGCTTTCAATAAGCGTTCTGCGGTCAATATTCGGAATATCTCTTGCAAACTCGGTAACAGCGTTTATCATCGCCCACTTAGAACGAGAACCGTATTCAATGCTGTATCTGTTGTAAAGTCTCAGGACTTCATCTGCTTCCTTCTTACTTACATTAAGGGACTTCTGTATATAAGCATCACGGAATTCGTTCTGAAGCTGTTCTATTGTAGCCTGTGAAGCTGCTGTGTTCTTGACAAGAGCCTGTATCTGCTCTCTCTTTTCAGCGAGAAAAGCAACTGCTTCGTTGAATTCGGCAGATATATCCTTTTTACCTCTGTGAACAGCCTTACAAAGCACAAACTCCTGCTTGGGGATTATCATGCCGTTTGAACATATCTGTCGGTATATACCGACTCTTATCTTGAAAGCACTCTGCCCTACCATTGAATTATCAATGAAGTACAGCATAAACAGATTGCTGTTGTCCCCTTCCACCCTGAACGTATGGTCAAGGTCTATCGCCCTCAGATGAAGTCTTTCGGGAGAAATATCGGACTGCTGAAATTGCAGTCTTGCAATAGGAGATTGTTCAATGATGCCACAAACTTCATCATCATCAAAGAAGGCGTATCTGTCAGATACGATTCCTTGTATTTTGTTATTGAATTCCCTTGCATAAAAAGGACGGTTATCATCACTGAAATACTTTTCCACTCTGTTTCTGATAACACTATCGGCAAGAGAAGGATTATCTGCATACAACGTCTTTATGAACGGAGCAGGAAATCCAACTGTGCGTCCAAGTGTTGTCAGTCCGTAGTCACTGTAGCTGTCATAATCGGCAATGCGGCTGTTGTAGCCGTAATAGTCGTAACCATCGACCAGATATGAGTTCTCCGTGTCGGTTATGGCTGTGATTTTCTGAGCAAGTGCCTCGAACGGAACGGTAGCTGACTTAATGTTCATAGTCATTCTCCTTACATCGTAATGTTAAATAATAAATTATATTGCCACACTTGGAATAGCGACCTTTTTGAATATCATACCCGTGTTGCAGTCATAAGTAATACGCAAAACAACGAGCTTGAAATTATGCCTGTATTTGTTATAGAATTCTTTTGCTTCCCTTCGTGTATCACAGCTCAGGAGCTTGCGTAAGTCGTTTTTTCTTATGACCTCAAATCTCATACTAATCATTTTACCACACCTTTGAGATATATCGGTTTAATCACTATAATGATTATACCATATTAGAGTACAAGTTGTCAATTGACAAATCTGTAGAAAGTGCGTTAATTTATTAGTTGCATTTATACAATTGAAATATATATATAACTAATGTTAATAATCACAATTGAAAAGTCCTGTTTTGTTATATACAAAAAGAGCCGTTATACAATCACGTTTATAATGTACAACAGCTCTTTTCTTTTTAATTATCTTATATGCTCATAAGACTGCTTATGTGTAAGATTCTGTGCCTTTTGTTTTGCAAGGTCATACACATCTTTTGCAGTCTCTTTGATTGCTGAACCAATGTCTCTTGCCAAAAATACTGTTATCTTATCAGCTTCAAACGACAATCTGTCTGCCGCATCCCTGTAGTTGTCAATGGAACTTTTTATTTCTGATATACCTTTTTTCAGAATTCCAACAAACGTTGATGTATCTTCTTTAATCGGAGTTTCATCAGCTTTGCTGATATAGCCTTTATCTTTGGCAACACGGTCTCTGAGATGCCGTGCCATTTCCAAGGATGCCTCATTATCAACAGCAGATGTTTCTTTTATGATTCGTATTTTATCTTTTATGGTATCTGCCACTGCAAATTTTTGGAAATAAGGCTTGAGGTCTTTTCCAAAATCATTCATTCCTTTTCGGATGTCCTTTATTGTATATCCCACATCTTCCATAAGGTCCTGCCACTTATTAACGAGATTATTTTTAAACTCAGACTTTGCTTCATTGACATCCTTTTTTAAATCGTCCGTAAAATCTTTGCTGAATACATAATCAGATGCCCATTTGACTTCGTTCTGCATCGCCTCAAACGATTCTTTGACATTATCAGCCTTCTCGCTGAGAATATCCGTTGCTTTATCTATAGCCCTTGTATATGCATCGACCAACGGTTCAAATCCTTGCTTTAAAATATCCTTTGCGTAATGTGATACTTTGTAAAGATTACCCGAATTTTCAAAATTTTCAACTGAACAATAGTTCAGGGCAGACATACCGACAGCCTCAAGAAACATTGGGTGTTTCTCTGTAAACTGCGGGTCATGCTTTAACACTTCACCTACCAGATAAGACATATTGTTGACAGCCCATTTAGGCGGAGAAAAAGTCGAATCGTATTTCTTTATTTCGTCTATCAATATGTTTCTACACGCCTTACCCATTTCATAGGCAACAGTATTATCATTTTCATATCTTACAGCCATAAAAATCACTCCTTACAGTAATTTTTCTGTTTGTTTCTGTGAGAAGGCTTTGTATAATACTTTGAAGAAAGCAAGTCGAATTTTACGGTATTTTTTTCAGCAGGAACAATAGAAGACATAATTTTTGCGACTTGTGCTTTGGAAAGGTTTGTAACCGACCTGAACTCTGTTTCTATCTCATCAGCAAGTCCCTGAGCTTCTTTTAAAAGAACAAAATTCAACGCTTTGGTCACTTCGGCATCGTCATATCTTGCTTCATTCAGCAAAGAAAGCTGTTTTCTGTTCTTCCACAAGAACGGATGCTTGTCTATAAAATCCTGTTGACAACTATCATCCACAGCACACAGAAGAACTGCAATGCGGTGGTTTTTGTCATACGTCTTGCCATTTGAAGAAATTATCAGTTTCAGACTTTTTTCAATAGCCTGTACAGCATGATATGCCGCCTGATTATACTCAGATTGATAAGCGCCCAGATTCGGCTTATTGCCCTTGTATATAAGAGACTTTGAAAGTTTTATATCTGTCTGAATGGATGTTAGTTTCTTTATAAACTCTTCCTGTTGGCTTTTTTCGGAAAAAGAAGATTCGGAAAACATATCTATCATCCTTTATATACAGTTAGTATTGAACCTGCTATCCTATCCATATATTCCTGATAATTGCCGAGAAATCTGCTTCCACGAGGATATTCCGATATAATATCATCATAATCGAACATTATTTCACAATCACAGCAGTCGTATAATTCTTTTTCAACACGACCTCGCTCTTTTGCAGCATCGGGAACAGTTGAACGGATTATCAGCCAAGGCATTTCGTTATCCTCTGATACTTTGCCTTCAATATACCACAGACCTGTTATATATATGTTGTTCTTGCAAACTTCTGCCAGTTTGCACAGTTCATTGTAATGCTTCGGATAACTTATAACGTTATTCTTGCTTATGTACGGTGCGTTATCAAGTATATTCTTTAAATCCGTCATATTCTGCTCCTTATTCTCATTATATTATATACACTCCCGATTGGAGTCATATACAGCAAAAATCTTCCCATTCAGTATATCACTGCGAAGAGAGTTCGTCAATCCTTCAATGAACAAGTTTTCGTTCAGTATATCCGCATCAAAATCATAGGCGTTTTCGTTTTCAGCCATAACACTTACTTCATGGTCAAGCATTATCCTTTCGTTAGTCCCTGCCTTTACAGAAGACCTGATTATGAGCTGAGGAAACCGATTCTCGTCAAAGTGCTTGTCCGTAAGATACCATATTCCCGAAATGTTTTTTCGGTTAAGATATTTGCCCGAACTTTTTGCAATGGTCTCTCTGAGACTCATCAGCCTGTCAAAAGTCTCCGAACTTACATTGCGCTCGGAAATATAATTTGTCTTCTTGAGTTTGTTGGCGATTTTTTCATTCATGCTAAGACCAAACATAACTTGCTCCTTTTATCGTTCAATATTCATGTAATGCGTTTTGATTAAATATTCGGAAAAATCCAGATATTGAGAAAAATCAACAGAATTTTTGTCTGCTAATTCTTTCAGTAATTTAAGATTAAAGTATTGAGACTGAAAATCAGATAATTCAGGTGCATCCCGTGTATACATAAGATACTGTATATGCGCACCTATAACAAGATATTGTTCAAATTCCGACTGAGACCATTTGCCGAACAAAGCATTGCTCATCGTTTCTTTTGGTGATGTATCTGCTTTTGCCATATCATACAGGCACTCTTTGCTTCTGTTATATATCACAATATCATCAAAAACAGAGCTGTTATAGAGCGTATCCAGATTGCTCGGAAGATTATGTACTATCAAATCGTGTGAGGCTTTTGGTGTAGCTCTCGGTATATCGTCAAGAGCAAGCATATCTTCATAGCGTTTTATTGTACTGATATACGAGATTTCAGGCTTGACAGCCAATACTGCAAGAGTTACATCATACCCGCTTTCTTTGAAATCTTTACAGGTTTTCAGCGGAGTTTCTGCTGTTCTTAACGTGCCTTCCACAAGAATGTTGTACCCTTGTGTTTTTAAACGACTTATCAGTGCTTCGGTCATCCTGCCTGAAAAAGCATTCGTATAAGCAACACTGTCCTTGCCGTATCGCTGCTGAAGCCAATGAAAATCAGGATGATACCGCCTGAATTCATCGCCGTTTATGATAATCAGGTCGTGACCACACTGTTTGGACATCATGCGTTGCAGCATCGTTTTGCCTGCACCGCTCTGTCCGCCAAGAATATATGCCTTCGGAGAAGACACAGCATCAGCATTGGCAGTCAAACGCCCGTATATCTCTGTATATGCCTTTTCAAAGGAACTATCGGAGAATTCACCGTCTCTCATCGTTTTGTATCCTGTTAATCAACTTGCGAATAAAAGAAAGTTCTGTCTCGATGACTTTTAGCTCATCTTCTGTCAGTTCCTCTGTCATCAAAGACCTCTGCATTTCACATATCATATCAGATAAAGCGGACAAGAAACTTGTTTCATCTGCGACAGATATAATATCCGCATTGAGACCCGCCGCCATTTCACTGAGAACTTCGATTTTTGAAGAAATCAGATATTCCGAAACAGCAGGATTATGAGCAGCAAGCTGTTCTTCCAAGGTCTTTAATGCTTTAAAATCTGTACTTTTTATATCTTTTATCCCCATAATGTCAGCACCTTTCGGTTTACATATTGGCATTCAAATAACAGTATCCCTGCTATCTAAAATTCATTATACCATATTAGAGTACAGATTGTCAATTGACATATCTGTAGAAAAACACATAAATATCCTATTTAATATGACATAATGCCAAATATAAACCTATAACTTAATCTCTGCCCACAGCCGTTCTTTTCATGTGTTTATGCCGTGAATTTTCTTCTTGTCCATACTCTTCAAAGGTCTGTACAACCAAATTTTCCATAGCTGTATCTGCAATTTTCAGTTGTTTTATCTTATCTGTGAGTAAACTTTTATCTGTATCCAAAGTCAGGTCAGGTGTATTTCCAAGACTTATAATCTTGTCTGCATCATCATATACATTACCCTCGATATAAATATCCTCAAAATTTTCAGCTATATCAAGATAAAGTTCTGCCACAGCAGGATTTTTCTTGTCCATATCGCTTTTATCTATACCATAAAGCTCACAAAGCGAGGAAATAAGCGCATCACTGTTATAAATGCACTGAAAGCTGTCGTATTTGATTCCGTTATGTTCCTGAATGCCAAGGTTCATGAATTCTTCAGTCCCGTTCAAAAGGTCAAGAAGTTTGCTTTCTTTAGTCTTTATTCCTTCATTGAGGTACCTTTCAGCCAGAATATCAAATTCACGCTTGTTTACAGCGAATTTCGACATAAAAACATCACGCAGATATGTTTCCTCTGTACTGTTTAATGCCGTTATCTGTCTTTCGCCCGCTGTATACCTTGCGTCTTCTATAAAGAGCTTGAACTCCCCTGTTTCAAGGTCATATTGTCCTGTTACAGGCTTATCAGATATTCCGACACTCTTGCCTATCGCATCATAAAACCCTGTAAGTCCTGCACGGAGAAACTTGCTGTCTTCAACATAAGGACTTTCAATGCTTATGTTTCTTGCAGCCTTTAAATCAAAGTTATACTCTTTGGTGCGGTCGTATTCTACTTCAACAAGATATTTCATATTGCATTGGTCTTCTCTGTATACGATACACTCATCATTGTACAGAAACCCTTTGCTTGCTTTCGCCCATACACTATGACATCCGTGCCGAAGGTCCTTTCCTGTAAAAGAACTGCCAAGAGCATAATCGGGAGAGTACGGTTTGCCCATTGCAACCTCAAATAAAGCGAGATGCCCTTTATTATCGCTTCCGTTAGCCCAACGTGAACCCCTCATATCCACGTATCCCATGCTCTTTTTGGCAAGAGGAGCAAAATACAAGCCCTGTCCGAACATTTTACCCGTTATGACAGCATTCGGGTTAAGAGACATACCGTTTTTATATATGCTCCACCAGTTTTCTGTGCGTGAACCGTGCCAGAGCAAATGACAACCGCCGTCATGTATTCCCATTTCCTTTTTGCAGGCTTCATACGCTTTGGCTGTTCTTTCATTCCTGACTTCAATGATACGGCTGACTTTATATGCTTCGTCTCCCATTTTGTCGAGGACATTGAACTTGTCTTCAAAGTCTGGGACCTTTGCCGACAAGCCGAACTGTTCAAGAACCGTATTATCTTTTCCCGAATCCTCAGCTTCTTTTTTAGGCACATCCGTGAGTCCTGTTACATCCTTCAAAGCCTGAAGCATATCTTTTTCATTATCAAGAACTGAAACTACATAATCAGGGCTGCTTGTATCGGTAAAATTGACCCGCTCTATATATTCCTTAACGTTTTTTACTTTTCTGGGAAGTGTAACAAGCACTTCTTTATAAAGTCTTTTAAATTCATCTTCAGCAAAACCTTTTTCAACGTCATTATCGGATTTTACATATTGGATGACTAAATCGTTCATTTCCTTGAGCATTTTATCCGTATGCTCTATTGCTTTACTGTTTAATGATGCTTTTATTTCATTCTCGTTATAATAATAATTCTTCTGTACATAATCTCTCTGACTTTTGATAAGAAGTTCTATAAGGTCTCTTGTTTCCTCTTCTTCTATAGGTTTGTATTCCGTTAATTCCTTCGGCTTGACCTTTGGCTTTGCTTCCTTGTCATATCCTATGTCCATTTCTTCGGTTTTATCTGTATAGCCTTTAAGTATTTTTTCATAATATTTAATCCAGAACATTTTGGCAGGATAACCCCTTGACCCTTCTTTGTCAAAGTTATATTTGCTCCTGTCAAGCAAGTCTGTACCGCCTATACGTCCATACGATACATTGAATGAATCATCGCCGTTTTCCTGAAACATTGTATACGACTTATAATCGTTTGTATCCTCATCAAGACACACCAGATAACGTTTCTTTTCATCACAATCCTGATACGAGCTGTCGAAACCACGCCCGTAAGCACTACGGACAAAGAAACTTTTTACTCCGTTTTCTTCTGTAGGCACAAGAAGAAAAGCCTCTGTTTCATCGTTTTCGTTTACCGCACGAACATAAAGTCCGTCTTTATACGGCGTGGGGTCAAGTTTTATTATTTCCTGTGCTATTGCCTGATATGCTTCATCTTTTTCCGCTTGAATATCATATTCATTTATCAGCGATTTATACCACGGAATACGCATAGGCATAGTTTCACTTATTGTTATATGGAAATTTTCTTTGCTCATTTTATCACACCCTGTCTTTATTACACAATTGATGAATTGTGTAATTCCGTTTTTCTATCCAATAAGTGTAATAAAAACAGATATTTATTCGTGCGTCAAGCCTTGTTCACAAACACAAAAGACACCCTCAATTAAGAGAGTGTCATTGCATTGGTGTTAAGTCACAAGCAGGATTTCAGCATTTAATCAAATAATATACGGGCATACTGCATAAGAAGTTCTCTTCTTTTTCTGTCCGCTTCGGCATAGGCATCTTTTACAATATCAGGGGGGTCACAATCGAAATCATTAAAGTGGCACAATATATAGCAAAACTTATTATAGAAGTCTTCTGTCACTTCTATGATTGCCTTGCGGCTGTACGGAGCATACTCATCGCAATACACAGAATATGTTCCTGCCAATAAAAACAGATACAAGTTCATATTCGGGATTCTTACATCGAAATCTGCGGGCTTGCATATATCCTCTGTGCTTTTACCCAAATAATAGTCTTCCTGTGCTTTTGACAGCATATAATCATACATTACTTCGTTGGCAGCATAATCTTCATAATGATATTTAAGCCAATCATAGAAATTATCTGTTACTTTGTACCATTCTTGGCTGCCTAAGTTCTCCCCATTCTCGTTGATTACCTGAGCAATGGTACTCATCAGTAATTCTGATGTGATTTCATGGCAAAAACGCATATCGTTTCTTTCTTTCATCATTACATAAATATGTGCCGATAATACATCTGCAAACCTGTATGCAATAATCTTTGTACCTGTTGTCACTTCAGTGCTTGTTGTCATTTCAGTTGTGTCTCCTTATCTTCGTAGCCTATCTTTCATATTCTGTGGTATTTTTCTTTTTTGTTTTTTCGTCTTTGCAGTCGCTTTGCTCTGCCTGATTGACCTGCTTTTCAGTCTGTGCTTCAAGCATCGCCAATTCCAAATCTATTTTGCACAAATCTTTCACAAGTGCCTTGCCTTCTTCTATTATCGCTCTTTGCTCATCTGTCAGGTCTGCATCATTCAGTTCCGAAAGGAGAGCTACGATACGTTCGATATATTCCGTTTCTTCTTTGAACTGTCTGTCTATGATGCGTGTATACACCTCTCCTTCATCCTTTATATCATTAAGAGGCTGCCCTGTGTCTGAGCCAAAAGCATTACCCAATCTTTCGGTCCATTTAACTACACGCTCGGCAATTTCTGATGCCTTACGGTATAAGTCTTCTTCATCAATATCCAGAACACGCTTTTCCTTGCTGTCAAGGTAATTATTGTATACATCAATGTTGTTAAGTATTTCTTTGGCAATGTTATAATCCTGTTCATTCGGGTCTGCATTGATGAGCAAATCATCAAGAAACGCTTTTTCTTCCATCAGTTCATTTGCTATAAGATGGTCTCTGAATGTATCTGCAACCTCATCCAAGTCATTTCTGACCTGATTGAATATTTCTTTTCTTTCTTCTTCGGAAACATTATCTGATTTGTCCTGATAAATCAGATATTCTTCTGGCGAGACCATTGAAACATACAAATGGGCATAATCCAGAGCCATACTGTCTATATCATAGCTTTCCGCCGTATTAAGATGATAACCCATCCAAGAACCATCATCTTTGTTTTGCTCACAGCTTACTCGTATCCATGCATCAGGGTCTTTTCTCAATATTTCTTTTGATTCTTCTTTGTACAGTTCAAAAGCATCTATAATGTCACCGATAACATCATTTAGATATGCTTCTTTATCCGAAGCTACTGTTTCTTCAAGTTCAGCATCATAGTATTCTACAGCACCGAAGTCAACCGCACTGTTGTCGGCAGTATAGTTTACTACATTGCTGCGGGAAAAACTGTTAAAATCATAAATATCTTTTGCGTTTCTTTTGGACCACTCGTCTTCCGCTTTCTGTCGGTCTTCTGCTCTTCCCGTTATCCTGTCCTTACGGATTTTTTCGGGAGCGTCTATTTCAACAACAAATACGTTTTCCTTGCCATATGCGTCCTGATATGCTTTTGCACCTTCGAGGTCAAGTATCGTTATGTAATCACCTCTGCGGTCTTTTGCAAAAAGGTCGATTTTTTCAGACCCGTAATATACTTTCCCATTACTGCTGTCATACTCACGATATTCAAATATTTCGCCGTTTTTGATTTTTTCTTCAAATTCATCGTTGGTGATGAAATTATACTCCCTTCCATCGACTTCGCCTTCTCTCGGCTGTCTTGTGGTCGTGGTAATGATTTTATCTATGCGATTGTTCAGTTCACCTTCTGCTGATGCTTCAAGCAATGCGTTACATATAGTATCCTTTCCTGAACCCGTTTTACCCGCAAGTACAATAATAGCCATAACAGCACACTCCTTAAATATCAGGTTTTAGATGGAAAATTATGAGTAATTGATGTTTCAACGGTTTTAGTTGCTTTTTCCTCATGTTCAGGAAAATTATCTGTAAAAGTATAGGTTTTAGGCGCAAAATTTGAAAAGAGAGATAAAGGCATACTGCCCATTTTTTGTAACTGAAAACATTTTGCCATTATTTTTCCTGTATTGCCTTCACATCTGCTAAAATAATATTCTGCGTTTTTCTTTATTTCGGGATTTTCAATAAGCATATCATAAGCTTTATCCATTATCAGTTCTTTACGATATGTCAACATTTTTTTGTAAAAATCCTTGCGCACATCACTGATGAACGGGGTATCGTCTATAATCTCATATGCTTTTTTTATGTCCAATTTATGGTACAGCGCAAAAAAAGCTCTTGTGTATTCCTTATCATAGTTAGAAGATAGCAATTCAAAATATCCAAACTTATCTTCTTTATTTTTGTTTGAATTTTTGTTTAATGCTATTTTGGGAAATTCATATATTCTTTTTTTTATTTCATCAGGTGAAGACAAAATGTATTGAAATTTGTCTTCTTTTAAAGAAGGATACAGACAACTCCCGCAATCGTATATCGGAGACGGCTTTATCTCTTTTGTGGTCTTATTGGTCAAAAAACCAAAGTTATCCTTATGCCTGTCAAAATTTCCTAATAAAGTGTCACCTACTATTATGTCCCAGTATTTTTCAATCGCTTGTTGACTTATATCTTTTAAAAAATCACATTCATTATGAACTTTATAAAGCTGCTCATAAGTAGGAATTCTTCCTATCTGGTACTTCGGCAGAATATCTTGCATATACCACGAAAATTCATGTAGCTCCCAACCTTCTTCTCTGAAATCTTCGCAAGCCACAACGACTTCATCATTCCACATTCCAAGAAGAGTGTTTTGAGCTTCTAAACCTAACGCTTGCATAATGTGGCTGCCGACATATTCTGAAATCACATTGTTGCTGATGCTTGTTTTTAAAGAGTTATCGGATTCGTTTGCATTTGGATGCTTGACCATATAGTATTTCCCGTTCATATAGATGCTGTGTTTATTATCTGAACCTGAATAACTGTGAGCATCAGTTTTATATTGTGCTAAATCAATCATCTCTGTACATTCCCCCTCTCAGATAGTAATTTCTGAGTTCATCAGCTTGGTCATCATTTATATCAAGATGCAAGCAGTTGTTTATATTATTATACAAATCGTCTGCATAACAATCAGCCATCAAATCATTATTATTTATGCCGTTAATAAGCAAATCTATTGAATGGTCAATAAGTTCTGGAATTTCAAAATCAAATGTTTTCTTTTTAACCGTTTTTCCGTATTCTACTACCATATTCTGTCCCTTTCATGTATATCTTCAAATACATCGTTTACATAAATAATTATAGCAAATACAAAAATATCTGTCAATCAGCCTTGTTCATCTTCTATTTATCTAACATTTAGTTCCTATGGTAAGTATACCATATAATAATACTTGTTGTCAATTGATAAATCCGTAGAATTTATGTTATTTTTACTGTGTACACTACACATAAAACAAAAACACCGCTGTAATTGCGATGCTTTGTTTTTTATATCAACTTCGTAGCTGTGCTGTATTTTGTCTGGTACGAGATGTTCTCGGCTGATTACGTTCTTCCTTTTGTGCTTCCATGATTTCGAGACAAGCTGTCACTGCTTTACCGATTGCTTCTGTACCCTGTTTAACAGATTTGATGAATTCTTTGAAAGGACCTTTATGTTCCGAAAACTGAGTTTCTGCCATCTTGTCCCTTATAGCACGAATGCTTTCCAATGAGTTCTGAGAATGTAATGCGGTTTTAAACGCACTCTTTTCAAAATTATTACTTTGAAAAGCTGACTTTGCCTGCTCAATTTTATTGGCACATACTTGCAGCACCCCTTTTAAGGATTTATTCTTGGTACGTTCCGATGTGGATGAAGACCAATTTTTTATACTGTTCGGCAATGAATTTGTGTGTTCTAAAATCTTATCTGCTATTTGTGTGGTCATTCTGTCAAGTGAATCAATGAAATTCTTCGGAACAATCGTCTCATAAGCCACTTTGAACGCCTTTATCCCCTTATCTGCCACTACTATGGTTATATCCGATATTTTATCGGAGAGTTCAGATGCTTTTTGTACCGCCTCAGTATGCTGAATAA
>AUXO013365159.1_pt1 | contig 31014 bp, 21 predicted proteins | sample 768731 | NCBI WGS metagenome assembly AUXO01 (sample SAMN02715735, study PRJNA202380) | gut metagenome | biome: sheep rumen | host: Ovis aries | place: New Zealand: Palmerston North
CGGCGAGCGTTAGCGAGCCGTGGAAGTCCGCAAATTCTTCAGCTTTCGCAAAGGTAAGTGTTGTAAAACCGCAATTATCGTCTTGCTATATTGGCAAACGAAGTGACGTTTTGCAACCTAAAAATGCAGTAAGAATTAAGGTTGAAAATGTAGAGCAATTAAAACAAATTAAAAAGGATATAGAAAATGGCAAATACAACGACTTTGATAATGTAATTATACAAACCGCAAGAGATAGCGAAATTGCTGTAAAAATTAAATAAAGCCAACTTTATGTTTTGTCTATTTTAAAAATAGTGTTTTAAAGAAAAATATAAAAGCACAGCTGATACAACCGTTTAATATGACTTTGAATTTGCTGTTATATCGCTAATTTGTCCTATGTTTGCATAGATTGGCCCCATCATCGCCATTCCCATCCACGCGACAACGATACCAAGAAAAATCGTTGTAATAGGCTTTAACATTCCAACTACTTTTTCCGTAGTATCTTTTACTTCTGTGTCGTAAAAATATCTTACATTTTCTAAAATAGGGCCAACTTCGCCGGTTGCTTCGCAAATTGCAATCATTTTTCTAAACATTTGCGGAAAAACTTTTTCCTTTTCTATTGCATTAAAAATTGTTTCGCCGTCTTCAATTTTTTTACTCATGAATTCTATTCTATGTCCTAAGTATTTATTCGCTACAATTTTGGAAATGCTATTCATAATTTCAACAATGTCTGCTCCATTTTTATACATTACGCTAAAAAAAGTTATAAAACGCGAAGTATCAATTTTTAAAATCATCTGTCCAAAAAGAGGTATTTTCAATTTAAACTTATCAAATTTAATTGCGAAGTTGGTGCTTAAAAATTTCAAACTTTTAATAGATATAAATAGGAAAATAAAAGTAAGTAATGCAACATACCACTCATTTCTTATAAACTCTGAAAACGACATCAACATTCTTGTATAAAGTGGCGTTTCCATTCCAAAATATTTTATGAAATCTGTGATTTTTGGTAATAGAACCGTGGAAAGACCAAGAATAATTGCAACGACAAAAGCAAGTGTTGCAAGAGGTCCTCGAACGGCTTTCTTTGCACGCAATTTTACATCATAATCCCATTTTATGTATGCCACAATTTCTTCAAAAGTTGAGGCATATTTTCCAGTTTTTTCCGCCACTGCTATAAGACCTACAAAATCGCTTGTAAAACTTTTAGAGGCTTTTTTGCACGCCTGCGACAAAGGCATACCCCCAGCAACTGAGAAATATATTTTTTCACATATTTGTTTCAACGTGAGACTGCCAGCGACTTCGTTTTTCATTAGTTCCAAAGCGTGCAAGACATCTATACCGACTTTATCCATTGACGCCATTGACGAGAAAAAACTTATCAATTCTTTTTTTGAAAGTTTGTTATCAATTTCTAATGTAAAAAATTGTTTTTTTAGATAGATTATCTCGCAACCGGTTTTTGTTAGCAACTCTTCCGCACTTTCACGATTAAAACTCGTTATTGTTCCTTTTAAAAACCTTTCATTTTTTTTAACTTTATAGGCAAAACTCTGCATATAAATGCAAGAAAGTTTACCAGAAAAAGCATTTTTTACAAGACGATTATATTTTTATCGTTGATTTTAGGGAAATATTAGCATTGTATGAGATTTTGCTGGTGTAATTTGTTTATAACTAATTTGAGTTATAGTTTTTTGTCTTTTTAACAAAGCACACATAACAGACTCTGTAGGAATGTTGCTAGCATCTGGCTGATAAAATATTTTTTTCAATTTCTAATTCTTGCTTTCTGCACTATTTTCGGTTTTGGTCTTTTTATGCCGTTTATACCTATCTTCGTTGCTACCAAACTCTCTTGCAATTAAATCAACTTCACTTTCATTGTTGTTGCCTTTTACTATACCACGTTGTGAAATAATTGGCACTTTTGAATAGAAAATCCTTGCACCTTCCTCGCCGAGGCGTTTAGAAAATAAAAATTCATCATCAATGGTAAAAACACTATCAAAAATATGATTTTCAACATAGTTCATCATTTTTTTTGCTCCCTTGTGCGATATTAAATATCCTGTCGCAATGTAATAATTGTGGTCGTAAATCTCATTGAAATACTTATTCTTGCCGTTCTTAAACAAATCTACAAAATCCTGCCACAAGTTAGATATTTTATACTGTTTTTGTTTTTTTCCTGTTGATACGTCAAGTTTTATCCAATCGTAATAATATGGCACATTTTTAAACATATCGCTCTCTTCAATTTTTGCAAATTTTTGTGGCTCAAAAAATACAAAATCATCTTCCAAAATGACCGCATTTCTATAATCGTTTCTTGCCACATCTCTTATTGCACGCAAATGGCTCATAGTTGCTCCAAGTTCGCCCATTGTTATGAAAGCTCCCATATCGCTTGCTGGCTTATATTTTATGATAAAATCTGGCTCTTGAATATCATAAATATAATACAAATTGTCATACTCAAAAGTTTTGTTGCCTTTCAAAAACTCTGTTGAGGTGGTTTTTTCACCAGTCGTTTTGTTTTCAATTATAATTGAGAATTTTGCATCTGTGCATTTAAATCTAACTTTATCAAGAGTTTGCCCGAACAATTTGCCACCGAGGTTGTTGTTGACATAATCTTCATAGGCTTTTCTCCTGTCGGTAGAACGCTCCATATTTAGAACGTAAACCCTGTCTATGCTTGTGGCAACACTTTTGAGTGTCCTGTTCTTCTTGATCTTATAATACGACAAAGAGAACAGAAGTGCGAAGGCAAGCACAGAAACACAGACTTTATGAACTTTTAAAAACTCAACAAGAGTAAAACGAAATCCAACGAACATAAACCAAAACTGCAAACAAATTACTTCTTCATCGTCATCGCGACAGCATCAGGCACAACATCGTATTTCTCAAACTGCATCGTATATTGAGCCCTTCCTTGCGACATTGAACGAAGCGTGTTGACATACCCGAACATATTTGCCAAAGGAACATATGCGTCAATAACTTGTGCATTTCCGCGAGCACTCATTCCGTTTATTTGTCCGCGACGGCTGTTGATGTCTCCAATTACATCACCCATATATTCTTCCGGTGTGATGACTTCAACTTTCATTATTGGCTCCAACAACTTTGGGTTTGCCTTTTCTTTTAATTCCCTAAACGCATAGCGAGAAGCCAATTCAAATGCCAACGCACTTGAATCTACTTCGTGGAAAGCACCATCAACGAGTGTTGCTTTGAAGTCAATTACAGGATAGCCGTAGCCAAGCCCGTCTTTTTGAGCATATTCCAAACCTTTCATCACGCCCGGTATGTATTCTTTTGGCACGGCACCACCAACGATTTTGCTTTCAAACTGATAACCCGAGCCACGCTCCAATGGCTCAAAATCAATAACAACACGAGCAAATTGTCCTGCACCACCACTTTGTTTTTTATGCAAGTAATCAATTTGAACTGCCTTGCCAAGTGTCTCACGATAGGCGACCTGTGGGGCACCAACATTAACATCAACATTGAATTCTCTTTTCATTCTATCAACAATAATTTCAAGGTGCAACTCGCCCATTCCTTTCAAGATTGTCTGCCCTGTTTCTTCAATACTTTCAACCTGCAACGAAGGGTCTTCTGCAACCAAACGGCTTATCGCAATTCCCATTTTTTCTTGGTCTGCTTGTGTTTTTGGCTCAACTGCAATTTGAATAACTGGGTCTGGGAACTCCATTTTTTCAAGAATTATTGGCTTTTCATTAGCACAAAGTGTGTCGCCTGTTGTTGTATTTTTCAATCCAGCCAATGCGACAATATCACCGGCACGAGCGATTTTTATGTCTTCTCTTTGGTTTGAGTGCATCAAAAGCATACGCCCAATTCTTTCTTTTGAGCCTTTAACACTATTTAAAACACTGCTACCTGCTTCAAGTTTTCCTGAATAAATACGGAGGAAGGTTATAGAGCCAACAAATGGGTCATTTGCAATTTTAAATGCAAGACCACAAAATGGTTCACTGACTTCCGATTTTCTTTCTTCCTCTTGCTCCGTGTTTGGATTTGTTCCTTTTGTTGGCGGAATATCAATAGGCGAAGGCAAGTAGTCAATTACCGCATCAAGCAACAACTGCACGCCCTTGTTTTTGAAAGCCGAACCGCAAAGAACTGGCACGAATTTGAAGGCTATTGTTCCTTTCCTTATACATTTTTTAATATCTTCGTTAGAAATTGTTTCGCCACCGAGATATTTTTCCATTAAATCATCATCCATTTCAACGGCCAATTCAATCATTTTTTCGCGGTATTCTTCGGCTTTTGCTCTCATATTTTCAGGTATTTCTTCATGTCTCATTGTCGCTCCACAATGATCGCCGTCCCAATAAACTGCTTGCATTTTCATTAAATCAACAACACCAGTAAAACTATCACCACTCCCTATTGGCAAGGTTATAGGCATTGGTTTAGCCCCGAGACGTTCAACAATCATTTCCACGCAACGATAAAAATCTGCCCCTGTTCTATCCATTTTATTACAGAAACAAATACGAGGAACATTATATTTATCCGCCTGTCTCCAAACGGTTTCACTTTGAGGCTCGACACCAGCGACGCCGTCAAAGACCGTCACTGCTCCGTCCAAAACACGCAACGAACGCTCAACTTCAACTGTGAAATCCACGTGTCCCGGAGTGTCAATGAGGTTTATTCTATGGTCTTTCCAAAAGCAAGTCGTAGCAGCAGACGTTATAGTAATTCCTCTTTCTCTTTCCTGCTCCATCCAGTCCATTGTTGCCCCACCTTCGTGAACCTCGCCAATTTTGTGTGTCTTTCCTGTATAGAACAAAATACGCTCACTTGTTGTTGTCTTGCCGGCATCAATGTGAGCCATAATTCCAATGTTTCTATATTTATCAATGGTATATTCTGCCATAAAAGCTCAAAATCTAAAAAAGAAAAAATTTATTAAAATAAAAATCAAGATATTTCAGGCTCCAACGTTTTTGTTTGTTGTGTATCGTCTTGCAAAAGGACTGACACCTCTTTTATGTATTGGTAAGATTTAAAGTTTGGGTTGTGTAGTGCCATATGAAAATTTAAATGGACATCGGAAACTGGTGCAAAGAATGCACTTTTTTCATTCATATACCAATTCAATATTTTCTCTCGCAAAGCGCTACTTGCGAGGAAAACACAAAGTCAAAATGCTAAAAAAAAACTTCAAAAAATACCAATAAAAGCTTTTTTATGAGCTCCTGATAGGTGAACTAAATATATAGGTATAGCAAAGCTGTTATTTACTTCACCTTAATACCAAGAACATCTGCAATTGACGCACCTGTATCTTCTGAACCATATTTTTCAATGATTTTCTTATATTCATCTTCTTCAAGATCTTTTATTGACAAAATTAACTTTTTTGAATTTATATCAAGAGCTAATATTTTTGCATCAACCTTATCACCGATTGTGAACCTATCAATTCTTTGATCTAGTCTTTCGCGAGAAAGGTTTGATTTTTTAATCATAGCATAAACTCCGTCGCCAGCTTTGACATTTATTCCATCTGGTCTTAAAGCCAAAACCTCACAAGTGATCGTTTTGCCGACAACGAAAGGATTGTTTTCTTTTTCAAATGGATTTTCTGTAAGTTGCTTGACGCCGAAAGCGATTTTTGTGAATTTATCATCTATTGACAAATAAACAACTTTAACCTTGTCGCCGACTTTGTAAGTTGATAAAATATCCGTTGCAACAAGCCAGCCAAGATTATCAATGCTTACGAAACCCTCAATTTCATTGACAGCAACAAAAAAGCCGTAGTCTATAATTTTTGTAATTTCACCTTCAAATTGTGCCCCGAATGTATTTTGATCGGCAAATTCTTTAAATGGATTTCTCAAAAGCCTCTTGATTGACAAGACCAACTTTTGTCTTTCTCCGTCTATATCAATAACCATTGTCTCTATTTCGTCGCCGACATTATATTGTGCAAGCTTGTCAGTTTTGCCGTTTTCCCAAGAGATTTCAGACATATGAACCAAACCGCTAAGATTGTCTGGGAAATCAACAAAAATTCCATATTTATCAATTTTCGAAATTTTACCTTTAAGAGTTGTACCGATTTCAACCTTAACAGATTTTAACCAATCATTTTCTGTCAAAACTTTCATATTTGCAGCAATTTTATTGTTTTCCTTGTCAAATTTGATTATTTTTGCTTTTACGACGTCTCCGATGTTCACAACCTCTGAAGGATGACTAATTTTATTCCAAGATATATCGGACAAATGTACCAAAGCATCAACACCGAAGCCGAGGTCTATAAAAATACCATAATCCGTTAAATTTCTAACTTTACCCTCTATAATTGAGCCCTCTTGATGTGTTTCGTAGAACGCTTCTCTTTCGCCTTTATAATTCTCGTCTAAGACCATCTTACGTGATAAAACTGCATTTTTTCCATCAAAGCTGACGACTTTAAATTTTTGCCTCTTTCCAATCAATTCGTCTTCATTTAAAATACCATCTGCGCTGATTTGACTACCGGGCAGGAAGGCAATAAAGCCGTCTATATCAACAGACAGACCACTTTTTACTTTTGCAAATGGAATACCTTCAATGACTTCATCTTTTTCAAGTGCTTCAAAGACTTTTAATTTTGATTCCTCTCTTATTGCGTTTTCACGGCTTAAAAGCGAAGTTTTTCCAATATTGTCGTTGCTTGTGACGTATAAATCAACTGTGTCGCCAATTTGTAAATTTTCTCCTTCGCCTTTACGATAAAATTCTTTTATAGATAAGACAGCATCACAACGCAATCCAGCCTCGACAACGACAATTCCTTTTTTGCGATCAATGTTGACGACTTTTCCTTTCACGACTTTACCAACGGAGTTGATATTACTATTTACAAAGCTCTCAAAATAAGCATAAACCAAGTCGGTTTTCTTTACATCCATCTCTGATGACATTCAAGTACAAGTACAACTTTTTATGCACGATTTTAAAATCAAGTGTTTTCTCAAAAAAATGGATTTTGGCAATTGAAGAAAGGATATAAAATAAATCGTTGCAAAATATAAAAGAGAAAATATAATGCTTATGGCTTGTTGCCGTTTGTTGTTTGCAACTTATTTTATGAGTGATGAAATAAGAAGAAATAGATATTGCTCCTTTTGTGGGTCTTCTAAGGCGGAAGTTGAGACTTTAATAACTGGCCCAGATGTGAATATTTGCAACGAATGTGTAAAGGTTTGCGTTGGGTTATTAGGACTTGAAACAATGCCGGTAAAGAATTTATTCCATAAGGAGAATGAGGAAATAAAAAATAATAGTGGTGAAAATAAACTATCTTCTCCGTCGGAAATTAAAAAGTTTTTGGACTCTTACATCATTGGGCAAGATTATGCAAAAAAGGTTTTATCGGTTGCTGTTTATAATCATTACAAGAGGTTAAAATACTTGGAAAAGGAGAAAATTGAAGATGATGTTGAAATAACAAAATCAAATGTTTTATTGATTGGCCCAACTGGCTGTGGAAAAACACTATTGGCTCAAACATTGGCAAAATTACTTGATGTTCCTTTTGCAATAGCAGACGCTACAACTTTAACAGAAGCGGGATATGTTGGCGACGACGTCGAGAATGTCTTGCAAAGATTGATACAAAACGCAAATGGTGATGTAAAAAAAGCAGAAAAGGGGATTGTTTATATTGATGAGATTGATAAAATCGGCAGGAAAAGCGAAAGTCCGTCAATAACGCGAGATGTATCAGGGGAGGGAGTTCAACAAGCTCTTCTAAAAATTATAGAAGGAACAACAGCGAGTGTTAACAAAGAGGGCGACAGAAAACATCCAAATAGTGAGAGATACAATATAAATACAAAAAACATTTTATTTATTTGCGGTGGAGCTTTTGAGGGCATTGACAAAATAATCGGCAGAAGAGTTGCAAAAAGTTCAATAGGCTTCATAGCTGATGTGAAAAGCAAAGATAATGAAAAAGAAAATATGAAGATAATGAAAAAAATCAATAGCGACGACCTTACGAAATACGGCTTAATCCCTGAACTTATAGGTCGTTTGCCAATTATAGCTGTTCTTGATTCTTTGGATGAGGATGATTTGGTGAATATTTTAACAAAACCAAAAAATGCGATTGTAAAGCAATATAAAAAGCTTTTTGAGATGGATAAGATTTCGTTAAATTTTGAAGAAGAAGCATTAAAATTGATTGCGGAGAAGAGTATGAAAAAAAAATCAGGTGCCCGTGGTTTGCGTTCTCTTGTTGAAAAAGTATTGCTTGATACAATGTATGATGTTCCGAAAAGTAGCTGGAAGGAAGTTGGAGTTAAGAGAGAAGACAATGATTTCTTGATAGAAAAAAAAGGGGACAATATTCAGGAAATTACAAAGGTGAAAGGCTTTTTCGAAAAAGACGACAAGAAAAAAAAAGATGACAATAAAAGCAAAAAAGACGATTTTGGAGATAAATTAAAGGATAGAAAAGTTGGATAATTTTTATAATGATAAGGATAGGTTTAACCGGTGGTTTAGCAAGTGGCAAAAGCACCGCTTTAAGTATTTTTAAAAGTCTTGGATGTGCAACGTTTTCGAGCGACGATGTTGTTCATAGGCTTTTTGAGAAAAATAGCAAAATTGTCGCGATGATTAAGACACATTTCGGTTGTGTGGATGACAGAGGGGTTGTAAATCGTAAAATGTTGGGGAAAATTGTTTTTAATGACAAAATAAAAAGAGCAAAACTTGAAAGTATAATTCATCCTGCGATCAAGAGTGTAAGAAAAGAATTTTTTAAGATATCGGAAAATAAAGGAGTTCTTTTTGCCGTATGCGAAACGCCGTTGTTGTTTGAAAAAAAACTTATCAGCGAGTTTGACTATTCCGTTTTAATAACCGCCGGCCTGGATGTCAGAGTTGAAAGGTTTTTAAATACAAAATCACAAGACAGAAAACAGGATGATTTTTTTGAAATTTCCAAAAATCAATTATCGGACAGCAAAAAAATCGCTATGGCCGATTTTGTTGTAAAAAACAACGGCTCAAAGGAAGAATTAAGAAAAAAGCTTGAAGACGTTTTAAGCTCCATTAAAAAGCAAAAAAGAATTTGATTTTTCAATTATTTGCCTTGTTCGTTTGTCTTGATTTTAAAAAAAAAGCAAATAGCCGACCTTTGCTTTGTTTTTCTTTTTTATGGCAGAGATAATAAACTTTTTCGGTCAATCTCAAACTTATAAAGAAGGAAGAAGGGGAATTGATGTTATTTCTTTTTTACCAAAATTGAAATATCTAAACGGCGAAACGATGGTAATAAGTATAGATGAAAAAATCATCACTGACGGTAAGTTGCTTGAAAATTTTTTACGAGAAATTTTACTAATGAAATATGTTGGTGTTTCTGTTATTCTCGTTATGGACATAAGAAGCGAGGTAAATAAATATTTATACGAGAATTCCGGTATTGAAAGTAAGCTTGACAATGATGTTGCTGTTAGTATTGAAAAAGATTATGATGTTGTTGATGTTTTGATAAAACACAATGGCCTGAATGCAGTTTACGATGTTATGGATAATTTTGGAGCAAATGTTCTTGCCGTTTCGGCCTCTACTCTTGGAATTAAATTTGCAGATATAGGAGCAAATGATTTTGCATTTTTTGAAAAGGATAGGAGAAATTTCAATAATGTTGGCTTTAAAAATAAAACTTCAAAAACAAGTGTCGGCTTGTTGGATGAGATATTAAAAACCGATATTATTCCAATAATTTCACCAATAGTAAGAGATTTTCACGGAGTAAATTACGTTATGGAAGGCAAGTATTTTTCCGCTCGTTTGGCTGGCTTGCTTGGTGCTTTAAAGTGCGTAATTACATACAGCGATGAGAAGAAAATACCAAAAGGTTGCGTTTATGGAGCCGATCGTATTGTTGAAGTTGTAGGTGAAGATGGATATAGTGCGAATTTTTCAAACGTCGCAAAAGCAAGTGCCGAAGCAATAAAAAATGGCACACAGGGCGTTCATATTATAGATCCGAAAACCGTTGATATTGTAGAGGAGCTTTGTAGTGGAAATTTTTCCGGTATTTTTGTCTACGAAGACGAAGTGAGCCATTTGTAAAATAACCTTTCGTGAAACACTATGGCAGACGAGGAGAATGATTTGAATGATTTAAAAAAAAGCTTTTGGATTACAGCAAATGCAGGCAGTGGAAAGACAACTCATCTGGTTAATAGGTTTTTGTCATTATTAAAAAGTGGTTTGAAACCAGAGGAGATTTTTTGCATTACATACACACGAGCAGGGGCGAGCGAGATGGCTGAAAGAGTTTTGCGTCTATCAAAAGAAAATGGGCTTTTTCTTAAAAGATACCAATTAAAGATTTCCACAATTCATAGTATGTGCAAAGATCTTTTAGAGCAAAACGGCGAGATAAGTAAGGATATAAAAATCTTTAATGGTGATGAAAAAATAAAACGAAAAATAATTGAGAAGATAATAAAAAGTCTTGAATTTTGCGAAAATGTTGAGCTAAAAAAGAGCATTACCAACATTTTAAGTAATTTGTCGGAAGTTGAGAATATAACTTCTTTTTACGAGCTTGTTGATAAAATCATAAAACAGCAAAATGCGTTTTTGTCGTTGTTTGCTAAGATTGTAAAACCAAATAGCAACGGATTTTCCTCAAATAGAATTTTAGAAAGCATAGACATTAAAAGAATGCAGGAGCTTTTGCCAAACGGGCTGACAAAGTTCGTGGATTATCAACCTGTTCTTTTTGAAAAAAGAAAAAAGTTGCAAGACGAATTAAAGCAATGCGATTTGCCGTTTTTATGTAGCCTTGCCATTGAAGTGCTTGGAGAGAAAGAGTTTGAAAAAAAATATAGCAATCATTACGATTTTCATAAGCTGGAAAACTGGCGGAGCATTGTTTTAACAACAACAAATACGAGGAGGAAAAAAGTTGACAAAAGTTCATCTAAAATTGTGGTGGAAATTCAGGATTATTTCGTTGAGCAACTTCGTCAAATAGGTATAAACTCAACAATTTCAACTTTGCAATTTGCTTATTTTGTGCTTTTTGAATATCAAAAAATTAAAACAGAAATGGAAGTCATAACCTATGACGATATTTTATTTCAAGCTCTGCAATCAATTAAAAGTGGGAGTTTGGTGGTGAAAAACGGGGAAATCGTTGGCAGTAAAATAAAGTTTTTAATGCTCGATGAAGCACAAGACACCAATCCAATAAGCTGGGAAATTGTGGAGGAGATTGTAAGACGTAGTGGTTGCAATTTTTTTGTGGTTGGAGACAAAAAGCAGTCAATTTATAGATTTCAAGGAGCAAGAGTTGAAGAATATGAGAGAAATAAGGAGGTTTTTAGAAAAATAGCTTGCGATTTTGGTCATATTTTTGTTGATGACGCCAATTTATTAGTTTCATATCGTTCAATTTCTCCTATTTTAGAAATTGCAGATAAGTTTTGCAATAACGAAAAAGCAAAAAGGAATTTTACAACAAAAGGCGAGGAAAAAATAAATCATATTTTTAATGAAAATATTGTGAAAGATAAGGCGGATGGCTATAATTTGCCTTATGATAAAAGTATAATTTTTAAAGACATTGAAGAGTTTTACGGCAACGAAGACGAAGAAGAAAATCAGGAAGATAGAGATGAGAACACTGAACTGGCAGGAAGTAATGAACAATCTTTATGGCTCGCGAGGATTAACAAAGAAAGAGAAAAGCAGGAAAATAGAAAAAAAAGCAACGAAAATGTTGCTGGCGAAATCGCTGAATATGTCAGGATAAATCAAGAAGAAATTGATGCCGGCATTGTTGATAAAAAATATAATCGTGTGGCTTTGATATACCCAAAAAATTCAAATGGAGACATTTTTGAAATAGTAAATGCACTTCGTAAAAACCACAATATTGAAGTTGAATTGAAACCAGAATTTGAAAGTAGAAGTATTTATTTTTATGACTTGTTGGCATTTTTTCAATTTGCTTGTTTGCAAATAGATAACATGAACCTTGCCTGTTTATTGAAAAGCGATTTTTTTGGTTTTGATGACAAACTTTTACAAAATATTTGCACAAGTGGAAAGAGAATTGATATAGAAAATACTTTGTGGCAAAAAATACAAAGTCAGGTTTTGCTTGACGCAGAGGAAAACCAAAAGGTAAAGTATGCGGTTGAGACATTGAAAAAAGTCGTTGCCTGCATATCCACGGAAGAGGTTTTTAGTGTAATTAAATTGATTATTGAAAGCAATGGCGAGCTACTTGGGAATTATGTCAATGCCTTTGATTTATTAAAATACTGCATTGAGAAATATAAGGATAGCTATAATTTTGACATAAGGGGTTTTATTGAAGCCGTTGGGAGCGATAATTTTGAGGATTATGAGAAAAACGATACACTTCAAACGAATGACGAACACAAAACAAAATCAAAAGTTTTTTTAAGCACAATCCACGGGGTAAAGGGAATGGAATTTGATAGTGTTATTTTTTTAAAACCAAAAAATAAGGCCTCAAATGGTGAACAGTTTTTGTTTTTCGGCAATAGCTTTTGGTATAAAGCTTCTGGCGCAAAATTGCAAGAAGATGATGATAATTGTGCGGAATTATTGGAAGCAATAGATGAAGATAAAGAGCTTACGGAAAGCGAAAAATATAGGTTGTTTTATGTGGCAATCACGAGAGCAAGGCGAAGGCTGGTTTATATTGGCGACACTTGCGATGTAGGCAGAAAAGGGCAAGAAGATTATTTTTATAGACAATTATTTTTAAATTCAAAACCTGCGGAGAGTGAGTTATGAATTTCAGCCTAAAAAAGCTGGTTATTAGTAATAGTTTATACGCTTTTTTCAATGTTTATCTCGTTTGGCAAGTAATTACTCCTTATTTTCGTGCAAGCTCAATGGACGCATTACAAATTTCAAGCTTGCATACAATTCAAACAGCTTTTTGGTTTATTTTTCTCTATTTAAGCGGTTTTGCCTTTGATTTACTTGGTGCGAGGTTAGTTTTCTTTGTGGGAAGAGTTGCAAGCTTTCTGGCAACTTTGTGTTTATTAAATCCTACTTTTATAAATTTTGTTATAACAATGATGCTTTTTGGTATTTCTCGCGGAGTTATTTACGGGAAATATACTTCTTATGTTTATAACACTTTGAGCTTAAACAATAAATTACATATTTATCCGCGTGTTGCAAGTGCATATTATTTTGTTTGGGATATCGCAATAGCTATTATGTCTTATTCTGCCTCGCTTGTTTTAAAGTATTATGATTATAAAATTTTGATTTATGCAGGGGTAATTTTGCAAGTATTAGCAATTGTTTCTGTCTTTATTTTTATTCCGAGTGGCAAAGATGAAAGCTTTCAGCAATTTAAATCAAGTAGTATTAAAGAAATTATTATATCAATTATTGTTTGTATGAAAAATAGCAGTATTTTCACTTATCTAATTCTTTTTTATGGTGTGCTGTCATGTATGACATATCCGCTGTTTATAATTATTGGTGATATGATTTTGGTTGATAACGGCTGGACTGGTGCAGAGGTTGCGAAATATACAACGTTTATGACGACAGCAATGGCAATAGGAACGGCAATACCGATTTTGTTTTTCCCGAGTGGTATTTCTGTAAAAAATTGTGTTCGCATTTCTTTCGTACAAATATTGCTCGCTCTGCTTGCCGGTGTAATTTACAATGTCTGGTTTTTTGCCGTTGTCGGCTGTTTTACTTGTATGACTTATTCTTTATTTCAAGTTTCTGCGGAAAGAAAGTTTGAGGAATATTCAAATAAAAAAGTTCGCGGAAGTGCGACATCGTTTGCCTTGTCAATAGGCACAATGTTGCAAATGTTTAATGTTATGGTTATAGGTTTTTTAGCCAAATCTTTTTCTTATCACATCGGGCTTATTGTGATAATTGTTCCAATTTGTCTTATTGTTGGTTTCTTGACAAAAAAGTTGAAGATTTAAAGCTTATCAAGAAATCTTTTTTCAATGCAAAATTTTAAGCCAGCAATTTGCCAGAGAATGGAAAACTTTTTGCAAGTCAATCTTGCAATGTTTTGGTCGGTCATTTGTTGCTTTTTTTAGGTTGGTGTGCCCGGCGCGATTTGAACGCGCGACCTACAACTTAGGAGGTTGTCGCTCTATCCAGCTGAGCTACGAGCACAAGCAGTAAAAGCGATAATTTAATATAAAAAAATCAAGCTTTTTATTTTTGGCTTTTAAATTCGTTTCTATTCAACCGCCAATCATTTCGTGCAAATGTACAAGCTTTTTTGAAATTAACTTGCATAAAACATTGGAGTTTTTTCTATCGTTTGGTTTTGCATATGTTTAATTCCAAACAACATTAGCAAACTTGGGGCAAAAGTTAGCGATGAAATTGTGCCAACGATAATGCCAAAAATGACAACAAGCCCAAATTCATAAACAAACCTATCGCCAAAAAATAGCAAGCTCAATGCAATTATTATTGTTGTCATTGACGTCAGGACACTTCTAATAAGCACACCTTTAAGACTTGATTTGACATTTTCTGCAACTGATTTATCTTTTTCAAACTTTAAACTTTCCCTTATTCTGTCAAATACGACGATTTTATCGTTTATGCAATAACCTATAATGGTTAGTAATGCCGTAAGTGTTAAAAGACAAAACTCAACACTTTTAATGTTTATAAAACAAATAGCCATCAAGACATCAAAAGAGAGTGCGATAATCCCAGCAAGTGCAAATCGCCAATTAAAGCGAATTATCATATAAAGCCCAATGCAAACGAGAGCAAAAATACAGGCCGAAAAGCTATCTTCGAGGAATGTTTTTGTCATTTGCGGAGACACAAAATCGGTGCTTACAATCTTGGCATCTTTATTGTTGATTGATGTTTTAATTTTTTCAATTACTTTGTCGTAATCGCTTGTTGTTGTAGTTTTTATAATTAAATTATCGCCACTTTTTTGAATAGTTGGGGTTGAATTGATACTTTTTTCTATATTTTTATTGATTGTCCCAGTATCGCAATCTTTACATTGAATTTCAACAACAAGTCCGCCGGCAAATTCTATTCCTTTATTAAAAGGATTTGTCAAAATTGTATGCACTGCACTGGAGGATATTGCAAAGACACAACCAACCACGATAAAGGAAATTAACTTCGGAAACCTTTGTTTTTTTTGCCTTATCTCGCGATAAACGACACCCTTATTAGTAAGAACACCCTTTGAAGATATGTTGCTAATTTTATCTAAAACTTTTTTATCGGTCATTTTTTAACTAACAAATGGCATAAAGACATATTTTACGCTATCGTCGTCAATAGGTCTTATTAAAAGTGGTGTTGTTGCATCAAGAATTTGAAATCTAACAATACTTGAAGATATCTTTTTCAAAATCTCCTGCAACAAACGATAATTGCAAACAATTTCTATATTCTCGCTATCGCCATATGTTGCATCAATTTTACCAGATGAATTATTTCCGTTTTCATCGCAGGTCAACGAAACGGCATCCTTTGAAATTGCGAGCTTTATACGGAAAGTGTTCTCTGCTATCGAAGTCAGGTAAGTTATTAAATTCTGCAAATCTGTGTTTTTGACTTCCAAAACTTTGTTATTTGCTTCTGGAATAACTGCTCTATATTTTGGGAACTTCGTATCAAGCAAGCGAGAAGTGTAAGTTGCAAATCCATTTGAAACTTGAATTGTATTTTCTGTGTATTCAATTACTACTTCACTTTGCTCTTCGCCTATCATTGTCAAGATATATTCCGAAGCCTTTTTTGGAACAATTAATTCTGGTATTTCTTTATCGTAATTTGCATTTCTCTCAGCAACCCCAAGTCGCATTCCATCTGTTGCGACGATAAAAACTTTGCCTTTTTGCTCTTCAATGGAGTGTATCATTACACAATTTATGTGTTGTTTTGCTTGGTCTATGCAACAACTGACGGCAGAGATTGCAGTTTTTAAATCCTGAGCATTGATTTGGAATTTTCCGCTGTCTTCAAGTTTCTGGGTTTCAAAGTATTCTTCGCTTGCATCGCTCAAAGCAACTTTGAATTTACAAGCATTGTTTTCAACAATAAGGAAGTTTTCTTCTGTGGAAATGTTAATTTTTTCACCAACACTTTTTTTAACAATACTGGCAAAAACTTTTCCATTAACCACAAAGCTACCTTGTTTTTTTTCTTCACAATCAAAAACTATCGCAACTTTCGCGTCTTCATTTATGGTTTTTGCGGTAATTTTCTCGCCTATTACAAACAAAACATTGTTATCGCTCATTATTCCGCCGGAAAAAATTGGTTCAAGCTGTGAAACTATTTTTTTCAATTCATTAACTCCAATATTAAATCCACAATCGCTCATAAAAACGAAAACCCAAGAAAGATTTTTTTGTGAAAAATAAAATTCAAGAAAAATAAACACGAAGTGCTGAATGAAATTGCTTAATTTTAATTAAGTGTTATTGAGGATTAAAATTTTTAGTTTGTTGCAAATAGCTATCAACTGATTGGCTAAATATTATTGATTTTAATAAAAATCGTTAATCCGTTAGGTTGGTTATTTTTTGTCTTTCTTGAAGAAGGTAAGTAAAATTGAAGATATTCGCAAAAAACTTGCATTAAGGTTTTCCTCCAATAACAAAAGGATTATAAGAAATAAGATTACGATAGTAAAAAATACAGCATTTAAGCCTTCGGTATTGCCAAAACTATTGTTGTTCATCTTATTCTTTCCGTTCTTTGTCCTTTGGTGGTATTTTCGCTTATTAAAAACCAAACCAAGACAATGGTTTTTTTTAACTTTTACAGGGGTGTCGGTTGTGTTTTTTTACCTTTTGTTTTGCGTAATTACTTTGCCAAAAATTGAAAAACTAACGGAATATCGCCCAGTTTTATCAAGCAAATTTTACGACAGAAATGGTGAAATGATTTTTGAGGTTGGAAACGAAAGACGTGAATATGTTGAATTTGAGAAAATTCCAAAAATGTTGGTTTATGCTTTCATAAGTGCGGAAGACAAGACATTTTACACAAATTCAGGGGTTGATTTTGTCGGTCTTGGAAGAACGATTTTGCAAGATGCAGTAAAGTTTCTTCGCCGTCAAAGGCTCGCAGGTGCCTCAACAATAACACAGCAGGTTGTTAAAAACATACTTTTGACAAATGAATATAGTATTACAAGAAAAATAAAAGAAATCATTTTGTCATATAAAGTCGCAAAGCAGTTGCCAAAGGACAAAATTATGGAGATTTATTTAAATCACATTTATCTCGGCAATCAAGCTTATGGTATTTCAAGTGCAGCTTTGGAGTATTTTGGTAAAACTTTGGCTCAACTAACGGTTCCAGAGATGGCATTGCTTGCAGCTATGCCAAAAGCTCCTTCGGCTATAAATCCGTTTAGAAATTACAAAAGGGCATTAGTAAGACGAAATTATGTATTGCAAAGAATGATGGAAGATGGATATATCACACAAGAACAATATGAAAATTATTCCAATGCGGAAATTGTCGTAAAGAAAAGGTATAATTTTTATTATCCATTTTATGCACCGGCGTTTTTTGCTCAAAGTTTGTTAACTTCAAAAGAGACAAAGCTCTCAAAGGATAATGTTTTGAATGATGGTTATATTGTCAACTTAACACTTGATGGAAAAATGCAGAGATTGGCACAAAAGGCTTTGAATGAAAACCTTGAAAGATATTCAAAAAATCACGGGTTCGAGGGGGCAATTTTTTCATTTTCGGAGGAAAAAATGAAAGAAAAAACACCAGCGGAACTATTGAGAAGCGTAGATGAGCCGGAAAATATAGGAAAGTTTTTATTGGCATTGGTTTTGAAAGTAGAAAAGGATAAAGTTCAAGTTGGCTTAAAAGACGGCACAAAAGGTTTTGTTGGTTTGAATGATATGCTTTGGGCGAAGCCCAAGATCTCGGAAACAGAGGTGGAAAACATTGAAATAAAAGATTGTAGTCAGGTGTTAAAGGTTGGAGATGTTGTTGTCGTTGGCAAGAAGACAGACATAGGCAATTATTACTCATTGGAGCAGTTGCCAAAGATAAACGGAGGTGTGCTTATTATGAACCCAAAAAGTGGGGAGATTTTGGCAATGGTTGGAGGATATAACGATCCTGCCGGATCTTTCAATAGAACAATTCAAGCATTTCGTCAGCTCGGTTCTATTGTAAAGCCTTTTGTTTATGGAACTGCTTTGGAAAAAGGATATACGCCAACATCAATTTTTATGGATGCGGACATAAATATAAATATCGGCGATGGAATTATATGGACACCGGAAAATGACAGCAAAACAACAAGAGGGCCAATGACACTTCGCAGAGCTTTGGAACTTTCAAGAAATACAGTGACGGTGAGAGTTGCAAACGAGATTGGTGTAAAATCTATAAGAAAAGCGATAAAAAAGGCTAAAATAAACGATAATCCAGACCATAATTTAGGTATTGCCATTGGTTCAGTTGAGAGTTCTTTGTTGAAAATTGGGACAGCATTTTCTAATTTTGTCAATGACGGCGTAATGCCTCAAACTTATATGATATCTTCCGTTAAAAACATTATAGAAAACAAGAAAATTATAGATTTAACAACAGAACAGAACATTGAAGATGAAGATGATCAAGAAAATAAAAAAACTAATAAAAACGAAAAGGAGGATAATGAAACAAGTAATTTGGTGCTTGGTAAGTTGTTTTTTACTGATTGCGATGCAAATTCTCAATGTCGTATTGAGCTTGAAGATTTAAACAATGCTTTACAAACAGGTGAGAAAAAAGATGATTTAAAAAATACAAATGAAAAAGATGCGGACAAGACAGAACAAGGAAAAACAAAACAAAAACAGGAAGGTTTGAATGACAATGAAGGAAAGAATAAAGAAAATTCTGACAGTGAGGAGGGAAATAATAAAGAAAACAAGGTTATTTTACTTGACGAGAAAACAGAAAAAAGAAGATTGTTTACACCGCAAACTGCTTATCAAATCTTAAATATCTTACAAGGAGCGGTTAAAAACGGGACTTCGAGGAGGCTTTCCAGTATGCCAATGTCGTTATCTTCAAAAACAGGAACATCAAATGGCGGAAAAGATTTGTGGAATGTTGTTATGACGCCAGAGCTTTTGATTGTTGCTTTTGTCGGCTATGATGTTCCAACTGAAACGAATAACTATGGCGGACAATATGCTTTGCCAATATCAAAAGATATTCTGATGGAGCTTTATAATGATGGCTATGTGTTCGGGGATTTTAAAACTCCCGATGGAATTACTTTTGTGAAAGTCAATCGTAATACTGGAATACCAACGGAGGACGACGATAATGCAATTTTTGAAGCGTTCAAAGAAACTGATGAAATTCCAACTGAAAAAAAAGAAGAGGAGATTGATATTACTGATATAGATGGGTGATTTATGGACAAAGAAGCGGGAAAACATATTGTATTAGCGAGGAAATACAGACCAAAAATTTTGGCAGAACTTATAGGGCAAGATGTTTTTGTAAAAACAATATCAAATGCTATTACAACCAATAAATTGCATCACGCTTTTTTATTAACTGGAACAAGAGGCGTAGGGAAGACGTCGTCCGCGAGAATTTTGGCTTTGAGTTTAAATTGTAAAAAATTTGATGCCCCTACATTGACACCCTGCCTTGAATGCGAATGTTGCAAGGCAATTTTAAACGGTTCGAACCCTGATGTAATTGAGTTCGACGCCGCAAGCAATACAGGCAAAGACGATATTCACGAGGCCGTGCTTGATAAAATTGCCTATGCTCCAATGATGTCAAGGTATAGGGTTTATATTATTGACGAAGTTCATATGCTGTCAAAGAGTGCTTTTAATGCTTTTTTAAAAACACTTGAAGAGCCACCTGAAAAAATAAAATTCATTTTCGCAACAACGGAAGTCAATAAAGTGCCCATTACAATTATGTCAAGGTGCCAAAAGTTTTATTTAAAAAATGTTTCCGCTGATGTAATTTTTCCACATTTAAAAAAAATCTGCGAACAGGAAGGGATTAAATACGACGAAGAAAGCTTAAAATTGATAGCAAAATATGCCAACGGCTCGGTTAGAGACGGACTTTCTTTATTGGATCAAGCGATCAGTATTTGTAGCGGTGCCGTATCTTTGCAAGAAGTTGAAAAGATGTTGGCAATTCCAGACAAGCAAATGTTGGCAGAGCTTTTTTATTTTGTTTATCTTGGAAACATAAAAGAGTCATTGGAAAAGGCCGATTGTTTTATTTCAAATGAGGTTGATATTTCTTCGGTCGTGAATGAGATTATGGAAATAATTCTTGAAGGTTTAAAAGTTGCGAGCGGAGTAATTGAAACGGATAAAGCAAGTATTGAAGTCGCTGATGTTTTGTTAAAATTGATTGATGATAATAATTTAAATATTCCTCGTCTTTTGAGAATGTGGCAAGTTGTTTCAAATTCGCTTGGAGAGATTAAAAACATTCAGTCTCGTCAATATTTAACAATTTTGATTTATAAACTTTGTTATATTTCAACGCTCCCTACGCCAGTGGAAATATTAAAAACCATTAAGGATGAAGATTTGAAAAATGCTTCTTCAATATTTCCAGAGGCAAAGGTTGTGAAATAGTGGTTATTTACTTGTAATTCTTTTTCTTATCTTCTTCTTGATTATTTTTGTATAAGTCGAGTATTACGCTTTTATCATCGCGTTCCGTTTGTATTGAGCAGTTCTCGGCATTTTTATAAAAATTGCTTTCTTGTATCATCCTTTGTATTTCCATAAAATGATTTTTATCGACAAAATTTTTTTTTAAACTGCTTTCTTTCTGCAACTTTGTTTCGTAATCGAGTTGAAAAGCATTATTAAGCACGTTTTTCGAATGTTTGATATTATCGTCTAGAATTGTTTTCAGTGTCTTGGTGTCTTTCCATTCTAAGTTTTCTTTGTTGTATTTTTGAATTTTGTTTAACGAATTTTCCAATTTAACTTTACTGTGCGTTATATAATAATTATTTCCTTTTTCTTTACTCAATTGATTAGCTCTTTCCAAAGAAGTTCTCCCAAATTTATACCTTACGCTATGGTTAAAGCCTTCTATGCAATTTATTATCTTGTCTCTTTTCTTGCTTTTAGAAGGTTTTAACTTAAATAAATAAAACTCGTTGTTTTTTTCCTTTTTTTTATTTAACGAAAAATTTCTTTTGCTTTCATTAAGATTATTATTTTTTTGACCAATTTGTAGATCTATTTTCTGTGCATATTTCCCGCCATCTGGATTATTTATTATGTTCAAATTTTTTTCCTTTTTGTCTTCGTCAAGTTTGACAGTAGAAATATTGTTTATAGTAGAAATGTTATTCGTTTTTGTTTTTTTCTTTTTCTTTTTTTTCTTACCTGCACCTTGCACGGTATCGCGTTTTTCTTCCTCTGCTTCGACTTCTTCTTCGTGTAATTGTTTTAAGCGTGCCTTTAAAACCCCTCTTTGCTCACCTATTTCATCACGGTGTATAGCTATACTATTCAATACCAGCAATATTTTTCCGATATATTCTAATCTTTCCATTTGTCTCATTTCTATACCTTCAATGTCTATGCCAAAATCATCATCTTCTTCTATATTGGCTATTTCATTGTCAAAAAAAGCTTGCTTTTCTTGGTTGTTGGCCCATTGAAAATCGCCTATCATCTCATCGTGCATTGTTTCTACCCATGAATAAAAGCACGCATAAAATTCTCTTCGCGATATATCTTTAGGATCGAAAATTGATTTAATATCGTCGTAAAAATTAGAAGCTATATTTGCCAAAAGACAAAGATTGTCTGTCGTTATATTTAATTCAATATTTTGTTTCTTTCTTTCTTTGTTAAGCAATCTGTCTGATGTAAATTGCGATATTAAACCTTCAAATTGTTTTAATCGTTCGTGATTTGAAAGTTGTTTATTTTTTGCCGTCTCAAAATCTTGAGAACTAGTGTCCATCTTTTGATAAATATCGATAAATTGTTCGAGTTGTTGCTTTTTTTGCAAAAGTTGGTTTTGGAATTTTTCATTTCTTCCGTCTGTTTGTTTATCAATTCTTCAACTCTGATTAGATCTAATGTTTTTTTTTTATATTCTTCTTCCCACTTCGGGTATAGTGTGTTGAATAAAATTTCACATAAATTCCATCCTTGCCCATTTGCGTGTAAAAAAAGCGGATCTGAGTAAGGCAACTTTTTTTGCGATAGCAAAGATTCGTATTTTTTTGTTATGTTGTCCATAACTGTATCGTACTTTTTTTGCAAATCTTGTTTCGTAGGTACTCCTGTTTGGCATGGCTCTAGTGATTTTTTAGATAATTCTTTCATTTTTTTACCCGATACAGATGATGCAAAGATGGTATCGACCATTTTACCGACATTTTTAAGGACAACGGGTTCTTTAATGCCGGGGATAAGTTCCAGATCTTGCATGTTATTATTATTAGAATTAATACTTTCCATAAGAAAACACCAAGTTTATACCATTTTGATTGATTTTTTCAAATTTTCTTGAAAATTATATTTTTATCGTAAATCTTTCGGTGTTGCCTCTATAGCTCAGTTGGTAGAGCATGGGACTGAAAATCCCTGTGTCGTTGGTTCGATTCCGACTGGAGGCACTTTTTTATACGATAATCGTTATCTCTGTTAGTTAGTTTTTATAAAAATTAGTTTTTATAAAAATTCTGTTTTTTTAATGGATTTTTACTAAAGTTAGATGTGGGGTTTGGTGAGGAGAGTAAATCTGGAATTGAAGAACTAGGCTCAACATTTGGTGCCGATGTTATAAATCGTTTTGAAAATGACGATCTTTCTTGCGTTTCGGATCCAAAAGTTCATCAAATACAAAATGATCTTGATTTGGTAAATCACCCAGATGATTTGGAAAAATATCACGACGATCTTAAAGATAAAAAGCCGAAATACGGAAAGGAAGTATTAAATAACGGCGACGACAAGGTGCCTTCATTTAACTTATTGGACGGCATGACGCTTGGTGCAACATTTTTAGCAAGATTGGCATTTCAAGGATATACAGATTGTAAGCAGTTTAGGGATAAAGATGAGAAGGAAGTTGCTGAAAATTGTGCAAAAAATAATGTAGATTACGTGTCAAATAATTGGAACGACGATATAAAAGAAATAACATCCGGTATAGGTATATACAATGATATACAAAAATTGAAAAGAGGACTACAAGGTAATGACGATGACATAGAACTTATTTCAAAAATAGAAGATAAGCAATTTCAATTGGACGGTATTTGTGCCAATAATAGGACGTTAGATGTGTTGGTAAACAGCGATAAAGATGCGTGTGCATTGGCACAAGGAAAATATCACGTTGGAGTGTTTGCTTCAAAAATAAACGATAAAGGTGAGAAAGAATTTTTTTTGATAGATCAAGGAGGGAGAAAAGCACCCGGAAGTAGTTTTCCTGACGAACAGACATTGTTTGGCAGTGGCATTAAAGTAATGAACGTTAAATCAACAAACGGTATGTGTATGGCAACATCGAATGCTTGTTTAAAAAAAATATCTAAGGAAGGGCTTGACAATTTTTTAGATAAACACGCATCCGAAGTTATCTATAACGGTAAAGACGAAACACCGGAACTTGAACTTATTGATATTTTGACGCTTGGTATTACGTATTTAATAAAACTCGCACAGCAGGGAGCAAAAGATAACCAAAGGTTCAAGAATGAAGAGCCTATGATTGCTAATAATTGCGAAAAAAATAATATAGACTACGTTAAGGACAACGAAAAAGATGGAATTAAAGATGTTACAAAAGGCATAGGCTTATATCACGATATTAGCGATATTAAAAAACAGATTGCAAAAGAAGGTAATAATCCAGAATTGACAAAATCTTTGGAAGCAAAACAGAAAGAACTTAAACAAATGTGTAGTGAAAATAGAACACTTGATACATTGATAAACAGTGATAAACAAAGTTGTGCTATTGCACGAGGACTTTTTCACGTTGGTGTTTTTGCTTCAAAAATAAACGATAAAGGTGAGAAAGAATTTTTTTTGGTAGATCAAGGCGGTAGAAAAATGGTCGGCAGTGGTTTTCCAAGTGATGATACGCTTGCGAAAAATGGTATCAATGTAGTTGAAACACAGGCGTCAAATGGAATGTGTATGGCGACAGCAAGTGCTGGTATTCAAAAGATATCTCAATGCGGTTTGGATGAGTTTGTTAAAAAATACACGATAGCCGAAAAAGAGAGCGTGAGGGATAATGTCAAATATGAAAAACAACAAAATGGCAATAATTTATCTTTACAAAAACCAGAAGAGCAAAAGGGAAAAATAAATATACTGAGTATAGAAGGTAAATCGACAAAAATTGGAGAGGATAATGCCTCACATCAAGATCGCATCAATAACGATGGCACTACGAAAAGTCAAAGCGATGAAAAGAAAATATTTATCAAAAATGTAAATAGCGTCAATGGTTCAACTTTTAAGCAAAATAATGTCAACGTATCTAATACAAAAAAGCAAGAATTAAACATATAAAATCAAAGTGATGTAGCGAATAATATTTTGCTACGGTAAGAAATAGGAGAAGATTTTGTTAAAGTCATCAAGTAATGGATTGAGATACAGACCCAACAACAATAATTTATTCAAAATGTTTTTCATATAACAAAAACTATACACAATGGATAAAAAAGATGTATGTAAAATACTTTACTTATTAAAACAACAACTATTGAAATAACTTGACGATTTCAAGTAGGTCATCAGCATCGGCAAAGTCAATTTCAATTTTTCCGCTCCCGTTTCTTTTTAGAGACAATTTTACATTGAAACCACAACTATCTTTTAGTTGTTCCTCTATGATTTTTACATTATTTTGTATATTTTGCCATTCTACATCTGTTTGATTTGATATGCGATTTTTTAGTTGCTCGCTGTCTATTTTTTCTTCACTGTTATTTTGTAGAATAGGGCTATACAATTGTTTTATCATATCAAATGTGATGTTAGCAACATCGTCATTGCCATCATTTGAAGCATCGTCGTTATTTTTTTTATCATTTTTTCGGCCTTCTTCTTCAAGAGTTCCTTTTTCAATCCATTTTTCAAGATTTCTTACTGAAAGTTGTTTTTCAATAATTGTTTCAAGGTAATATTCTGGGTTATCTACGCTGAGCAAAACTTTTGCGTGTCCAAGTGTGATATTTCCATTTTTAATCGCACTTTGCACATTTTCAGGAAGTGATAAAATTCGCAATAAATTCGTGATGTGTGCTCGGCTTTTGCCAACTGATTGAGCCAACTCCTGATGTGTATAACCAAAAGCATCAAGAACTTTTTTATATCCATTTGCTTCTTCTATTGGATTTAAATCTTCGCGTTGAACGTTTTCAATGATGGCATTCTTTAAGATTTCTTTTTCTTCAATATCAAGCACGATAGCCTTAATTTTATCAAGTCCAGCAAGTTTTGAAGCTCTAAATCTTCTTTCACCAGCGATAATTAAATATTTTGTTTTGTCATTTTTATCAACAGACACGACAATTGGTTGAAGTAATCCATTGTTCTTTATACTTTCGCTTAATTCTCGCAATTTTATATCGTCAAAAGTTTTTCTTGGCTGATTTGGGTTTGCTTTGATGTCGTCAATATTTATTTCTAATAGCATATTTTTGGATAAACCATTTTCTTGCTTTTCAATTTGTTGAATAACATCGCTGTTAAAACTATCGTCCATTGCCAAAAGACTTGCTATACCGCGACCTAATTTTTTTTCTCCTTCTTTTGAAGACATTCAAAAGAGAGAAAAGTTTTTTTATTAAAAAGCAAGATTGATTTTTTTTCATCTTATCCAGAATGTCTCAACTATTTTTTCACTTTTTCAAGTAATTTTTCTGCATTTTTTAAGGCTTCTTCTGTAATCTCATCTCCTGATATCATTTCTGCTATTGCTCTCACTCTTTCTTCGTAATTTAGCCTTTTAATTGCTGTTTTTGCAATATCCAAATTCTGTTCCTTACTGACAAAAAAGTGAGTATCAGCACAACTTGCCGTTTGAGAATTGTGAGTTATACAAATAACTTGTGTTGTTTGTGCTAAATTTTTCATTTCACAACCTATCGCAAATGCAACATTTCCGCTTACGCCCGTGTCAATTTCGTCAAATATAATCGTTGATGTGCTTTGTGTTGTGCATAACGCTGATTTGAACGCCAGCATAAACCTTGAAAGTTCACCACCTGAAGCTATTTTGTGGATAGGGGAAGGAGCCAAACCAGCGTTCATAGAAGCAAAAAATACAACTTTATCTGTTCCAGTTTCGGTCGGCTCAATATCTTCAAATTGTGTATAAAATCTTACTTTTTCCATTTTTAGATTTTGCAGTTTTGAAATCACGATTGCTTCAAGTTGTTTAGCATTTTCTTTGCGTTTTTCTTTAAGCTTTAAAGCTATTTCATTATATTTGTTCTCCGCGACTCTAACCTCGTTCAGTAATTGTGTAAGTATCTCGTCGGAGAAAGATAATTTTTTTAGTTTTGCCGTTGCTTGTTCATATTGTCTTAAAAGCTCGTATGGCGTCGTTTGATACTTTCTTGCTATTTCATTTATTGCTGAAATTCTTTCCTCTATCGTTGTAAGCTCTTCGTCGTCAAAATAATTTTTTGATGCAAAATCTGCAATGAGTTCTTCTGCCATTTGGCTGGAATTATAAACACTTTCAAGTGCCTCATTTATTGCGAAAAATTTGCCCTTTAAATCACTATTTTCTTCAATTGTTGCTTCTGCTCGTTGCAAATTATCCTGTGTTTTGTTGATTGCATTGCCAATTTTTGCATTAAAAAAACAATCATAAGCGTTTTTGATATAAGTGGCAATTTTCTCGCTATCCACCATTTGTTTGCGTGCGGACAGCAATTTATCATATTCGCCATCTTCAAGATTTAGTGCCTCTATGTCTTTGACAAAATCCTGCAAGTATTCCATATTTTCTTTTTGTCGCTCAATTTCTGCTTTTGTTGCTTCGTATTTTTCCTTCGCTTCTTTTGCTTCAAAATATAGTTTTTTGCAAACTTTCAAATCATCGTGCAAATTGCCAAATTTATCCAGAATAGATAAGTGTTTTTTAATGCTAAACAAATCCGTCTGCTCAAATTGGCTATAAATTTCCAGCAAATGTCCTGCTATGCTATTTACAAACTGAATTGTAGTTTGTATATCATTTATAAAAATCTTGCTCCCGTTTCTTGTGATGATTTTTTTAATGATTATCGTTGTTTCATTTTCGTTTGCAAAAAAACCATTTTCGTAAAGTTGACCTTGAATTTCTCTGTCTTCAACTTCAAAAGTCGCCACAATAACTCCGTACTTTTCTGGATTTCTTAAAATGCTTGTTTCAGCTCTCTTGCCAAGAATTATTCCAATGCTGTCAAGTAAAACCGACTTTCCTGCACCAGTTTGTCCGGTTATGGCAGTAAGCCCATCGCCAAACTCAACTTGAAGTTCGTCCATTAGAAGTATGTTGTCAATTTTTAATTGTGTAAGCATCTAATCAGAACAAGCATCAAATAAAGATTATTTTAATCAATTCTTTTTTTTTACTAACTACTTCAAGAAGTAGTTAAATGATATCAAATTTATAACCAATATTGAATTTTATGACAGGCCAGAATGAAGCAAAGCTTGGAACCGCTTTATTTATATCGTCTCTAATGTTATAAACTTCACGTTGTCCATTCTCAATGTCTTCGCTATATTGATTGATGAGTGCTTCGGCAAGATTATTTTCCCCGTGTTGTTCAAAATATGAGCCAATATTTATTTCATTACCTTCACTATCAAGAACCGAAACATCGTCTCCATATTGTTCTATAACATCGTTCCAATTAATTTGATTTGCATCAAGATTTATATTTAAATCTCTTAAGATACTCTCAATATTGCTACCATAGGTGTTATTAGTGTCGTTATTAGCAACTCTATAAACATTTCTATAATCGCGATAGTTTGCATTATTGCCACCGACATTATAGTTTGTCGTTATATTTTCAATAGACGCCTTCCATTTTCCTGTATAGATTACACCGACGTCAAACCCAAGTGTAAGCCCAACAATAGGATTGAAGTCCCAACCTAAACCAACATAAGGTTTAATGCCGTTTGCAATAGTGAATTTGAATTTGCCACTGATATCGAAATGCATAGGCATTACTCCTGCGTATACGTCAAAACGTTTAGCACCATTCACTGATACACTATAATCCATCATCCTAAAACCTGCATCAATATGGAAAGAACCTCTAAATGGTCTTACAGATAAATCAAAACCCCAGCTTGAAAATTTTGCACTTGCATCCGTTATTAAATCAGAAGCATTTTTTGCAATGTTGCTAATAGGCGAAACGACTGCATCAGGCATATAATCATATACACCCCTCAATCCAATGATGTTTTTCCAGTAGTATGAAGCTCCAAATGAAATACCTTGAGTACCAACACCGGCTCCAAAGTATATTGTTGCGTTTGATTTTTTTGTACAAGTCAAGGACAAAAAAATGAACGGTAATAATAAAATTCTTCTTGAGAATCTCATATCGACGCCGTGAAAGGTAAAGAAACTCTATTAAAAGTCAAGTAATTTCATTGAAAGTTTTTCTTTTCTTACTTCTTCATCTCACTTTATCAACCAATGAATTTGGTATCAACATAAACCATTCGCCGGGGAAGTTTTGATTTTTCGCTATAAACTCACCTTTTTGTCCGTGCCCCATATATAAATCAGCACGCACGACACCTTTAATAGCACTGCCTGTGTCTTGTGCAATGTATAAGCGGTTCCAGTCAACCCATTTATCATCGTCGCGATTGTCGCTGTCAACTATCGCTATGTGCGTTTGTATCCACATTGGCACGCCATAAGGTATGTAGGCTGGGTCAATCGCAATACTTCTTGATTGTGTTAATGGAACACCTTGTGAACCAAGAACTGGTTCAAGACCTGATTTTTTTTCAAAGAAAACATAGCTATCTGTAATACTTGTTGCTTGTAAAGCTTCTCTTGGATGTTCATTTAACCAAGCAATTGTATTGTTATATCCACTTACAGGACAAAAACCCGGATGTTGTTTAATGTACTCGCTGTAGACGGTGAACTTCATATTGTTTTTGCCGGCATAATTATAACGAATTTGTTGTCCGTCTTCTGTTATTCCAATACCGGAACCCTGAACTTGCATAAAGTACACGTCCATAGGGTTAGAAGCCCAACCTATTTCAAGTCCTCGCCCTGCAAGACCGCCGTGATTTATTTGATTACGACTTAAACATTGTTTTGAAGTCTTACATTCTGGTGGTATTGAATAAATTGGATACCAATATTTGTCTGTTCTTTTTAACGAAACAGGTAGTTCCCAGATGTAATAACCTGTAAATTTGCTCGTATCTTTTCCACTCGCGTCGGTTATTCTGAATGGAGAGAAATATCTTTCAAAAAATAGTTTTGCATAATTGGTTTTGTAATATTGGTAGCCTATGGAACATAATTCAAGCCAATCTGCTTCTGTGCCTATTTTTAGGGTTTTTGATTGTATTGGTTTTGTGCCTTTGTATGCTTTACAGCTTTGTAAAAACGCATAAAGTGCATCTTTAAAATCATCGCCGTGCCAGTCTTCAAGATATGAATATCCAGTTTCTTCAAAAAGCATTTGCCCACGTCTAAACTTTCTTTTGTTATCCAAACAAACGCTTTTTATTGTCCCATTGATAAGTCCGTCATCTTCAAGGTCTTTGAGAAGTGTTGATTGTTTAGCTCTGCAAATGCCAATTTCTCCCATTAAATCCGTTCTGTCCCAAGAAAAGATGTCTGTACTAATATGATTTTGAGTGAATATTTTTCTTCCCGTTGCTATGTTTGTATTGCCTTGTTTTTGTATTGATAATTCAACGTCTTCAAGGAAAATACTTTCCTCCAAAGAAACGGAAGAAATGTTTGTATTAACATAAGAAGCTTTATTAGCTTTTACTTCGTTTTTTTTGTTTGCTACATAATATTTATCTTGTTTTACTTTTTGTCTATAATGACCTCTTTTTTTTCTAATCGTGCAAGACGTCAACGCGACGGATAAAATTATCGTCAAAGCAACAAGTTTCGTTTTTAAATACATAAAACAACTTTAAAACATCAATATTCTTCTATTTTTTCAACAAACCAAGTTTTACTTTTTGATGCAAAATCGTGTGTAAAGGTCCATTTTTCATTTACATCAATTATTTCACTTTTATCCCCGTCGATTATTGCTCCGTTTTTGTCGGTTGTGTAATTTATTTGCTTCATTTTGAATAAAATGATAATATCAAACTTACTGCCGTTTTTTTCTATATTTTCAATCTTTCCTTCACTACATTCAACGAGTATGATATTGTTTTTATTATCTTCATCAAATGAGTTGCAAACAACGTCACAAAGTGGAGAAGATAGAAATTTTTTGATTGTCGTTTTATCTTTATCGTTATTTGCTTTTATAACCATTTCAAGGACTTTTATGGCTATAGACTGGAATTTTTTTAGATTAAAACCATCAATTTTTTCGCTTATTTCTTTTGAATATTTTAAACTATTTTCTGATAAATAATTGAATTCTTCTTCGTTGGCGACGTCGTTATTTTCTTCGCTTTCAATCTTTTCAGCGTCTTTTATTTTTTGCTTGTAAAAGCCTTTATTGTCGCTGTCAAAAAACAATCTATCGTCTTCTTCACCAAGTATTGAATGAAGCTTTTTTAAAACAAAAAAAGCTATGATGGCAAAGATTATTATTTCAATCACATTGAACTTGTTATTTTTGTTTTGTATTTTTCAAGTATTTTATTACTCGTTTATTGATGCAAAATGATTATTAAGGTTGTAATTACATAAGTAAGCGTAAATTGATATTTTTTTTCC
>AUXO016412090.1_pt1 | contig 30990 bp, 31 predicted proteins | sample 768731 | NCBI WGS metagenome assembly AUXO01 (sample SAMN02715735, study PRJNA202380) | gut metagenome | biome: sheep rumen | host: Ovis aries | place: New Zealand: Palmerston North
GAATATTTCTTCTGGAGGTTCTCTTTCTGTAGGTGTACCTGCCACCTTCTCAGATACACTCAACGTTTCCAAAGGCTCATCCTCATTCAACCTATCAGGTTCCTCCATAGGAGGATGTGTAGGAAGTAATTCTTTGAATATTACAGGCTCTGGGGTATCTGCATCAGCCTCGGAAGTAGGTATCAAGTCTACAGGTAATCTGACGATGGGGGGTAATTCAGCCTCTCTGAGCGCTGGTTCGACTCTTTCCATGTCGGCAGGTTCCTCAGCGTCCTTTTCAGCAGGTATTGTATCAATAACAGGAAGTAGTAGAAGCACAATAGATGCTCCTTCCAATACAATAAAGGCTGGGTCAAAAGGCAGTATAGCACTGAGTGGAAGTGGGAATGGAAGTATTTCGGTATCTTCATCTGAAATAGAAGTCTCAGCCTCTTCAAGTGTGATTCTGAAGAAGGATAATAATAAGATACAGATAGACAGTTCAGGAACTACTGTATCAGGACCTTTCACTGCATCAGGAAATACAGCGTTCAGCAATGATGCTTCCATAGGGGGCAGTCTTTCAGTTTCAGGAACTTCCTCTCTTGATGGAGGCCTCTCTGTTTCAGGGTCGACCTCCCTAGAAGGAAATCTCACTGTAAGTGGAACTTCCACCATGAATGGCAAGGTATCGGCCAACGGAGGTCTCTCTGTAGGAAGTACTGGGCTTTCTGTTTCTGGCCCTTCTTCATTCAATGGACATACTACCATATCTCATGGAAGTTCCACTCTGACTGTAGGAAGTTCTTCTACCACAGTAGAAGAGGGTGGTGCCAATGTTCTGACACTGGGCACCAGCAGTGGTGGGATATCCTATAGTAACAGACTTTTCACTATTTCTGCAGGTAGTTTTTCTGTCAATGCACCAACAATATCCGCCAGTGGGAATGTAAATGTATCAGGGAATCTGACAACTTCAGGTTCCAGTGCCTCCATTAAGAACAGTGACATTTCCATAGGGGGGTCAGGAAATACAGTCAAGGTAGAAGGTTCCAATGCACTAGGAATATATACATCAGGAGGCTCCGCAGGAAATGTTTCCTATGGAAGCAGCTCTCTGATGAAATCCCAGAATATCTATTTCGATAGTACTCTGAGGAGCAACAATATTGAAATCTACTGGGACAGTTCCAACAGCTCCCTTGTGTTCGGTAAGAGATGATAGATGGCAAAAAGACTCATAGAATCCAGTTCGACCGCTACAAGAATATACAGGATGAAGGAATCCGAATTCAACAGGAGTCAGTTCACCAAGGGACCTTCCTATCTCCAGAGTGGGCTGTTCGACTTAAAGGATATAATATCCTACAGCTCCTCACTGTCGGAGGACGAGATACCTGAAGTAAGGGATGTATACAATATTAAGGATAATGTTTCTACTCCTCCTGCACCTCTGTCTTCGAGAAGTGATAGTGTTACTGCAGGAGTATTCAGCGAGAGACCTCCCTATCTTGCACTCATGGATTCCACTACTGAATTCTATCCTATGGGAATGGACATGAAGTATTACAGAAGGGATGCCTACATGGCCAATGACCCTTCCATTCCTACCCCAGAGGAAGATACCATGGATACAGATGGAAACGGGCTGTTCGGGAATAATTCAGAGTATTCAAGGTCACTGGATGTATTCCCAATGGGGGCATGCCACAGTAGCAGCAGGGCTAGGGATTTCAATCTTCTCCACTTTGATAATGGGAAGGATGGGTGGGAATCCAACTGGAACATTAATGAAGATGCCCCGAAGGAAGGGATGTTCTTTGCATATGATATGGTAGAACTGGAGAGCGGTCGTTCCCATTCATTCACCAAGTCATCCATATCTCTTGAATCGAATACTACCTATTGCCTGTCATTCTTCTCAAGGATATGTGATGAGAACCCCTCTGATGTAGATACAAGAGATGGGGAGAAGCTCAGATGCACCATTTCTGCCTACATTGCAGGAACTTCAGGTTCGTTCACCACGAATACTTTCTGGAACAGGAATTTCATGATGTTCACTACAGGGGGAAGTACAGGAAGTACTGTATCTGCCTCACTGTCGATTTCTGTTCCCTCAACATCAAGACCTGTGAGGATATCAGGGATGATGATATCCAAGGGGGACTGGCCTGTTCCGTACGACCGAAGAAGAGTGGAGTATAGAGAGGGAGAAATCTCCAATGCCCAGTCCTCTGTAGAATATTATCCTCTCGTAGTGAAGTCAGGAAAACTGTCGATGTCGTCTCCATGGACAGTGATGTACTTCAGATATCTTGAAGGGCCTTCGGATTCATCATGTCCCATGTTCGACCATATGGGGGGCTCCTCCTTTGGATACAAGAACGGAAAGGTAATGGTGAACGGGAGCTATGAAGGAATCTCAATCGATGCATCCTCTTTTATAGGTCATCAGGAAATTGTTTTTCTCACCCATAATGAAGATTCTCTCTCGATGGTGATGAATGTCCATTCTTCCTCAGGGGGTTCATACAGTGTGTCGGTGCCTCTATCCAGTGTATCCAATACGTATGATGGAGTCGAATACAATGTGATGCTGGGGAGCAACTCTCTGGATGGTGATGGTTATGGATATTATAGGGACATGTGCATAGTACCAAGGGTATTGACTTCCGATGAGATGAAGAAAATAATGTCCTCATTCTTTGATGTCTCTGTATCTGGAGATTTCAACTACTCAAGAGACTATTATTATGAACCCTCCAGTTACTCATCCATAACATGGAGCGGTCTGATATCCCTTACTTCTTCCAGAAAGGGGGATGCCTATCGTCTTTCTGATGAAGGGGGAGCTTCCTATGGGTATCATCAAGGGAATATAATGGTGTGCGACCAGGGATTCAATTCTGCCATCAGTCCTGAACAGATAGGGTTCTACTGGACAAGAACACCTGTAAAAACAGAGGAGACAATTATCAGCGGGAATACACTGATGAGAGCTGGAAGAATAATAGAAGGATATATAGGAGAATAGAATGGCATATTTGAAGGGTGGTACCGTAGTAGACGGAAATATATATGTAGAGGGCGGACTGAGAGTCAAGCAGATAATAGACTCCTCAGGAAGGAATCTTCCCCATCTGGCTGGAGACGACAGCAGTGTTCCCGATAGGCTGGTGAGGTTCTCTGATACTACTGGAGGTATAGATAAATCCAATATATTGGTGAAATCAGATTCCGGAAAGGAAGGTATCTATGCCGTAACAGGAAACAGGGAAGTCCCTCTTGTCGTGGGAACTACCGATAGGGTGACAGTGAATGATGTAGGTGCAGCATCCTCACAGGCCGATTATCTCTATCTTGATGCTGCGGATACAGTCCATATCATGGCAGGAGGTACTACATCACAGGTGTCTGTTACATCCTCAGGAGTGAACTTCCATCATACTGCAGGAAATATAAAAGTAGGATCTAGTGGTCCCAGTTTTTGTGGAATGGTAAAGAACTCTTCCGGAAGTTACTCTATAGGAGGAGAACTCTACAGCCAGGCATCAAGTGGTCAGATACCTGACATCTATGCCTACATATAATCTGTATGTCCCTATTCGATAGGGAAGGAGATGATTCGTGGATAGACCACATATAATAGTCTATGCTCTATTCCTGATGTTCGAGGTGTTCTCTGTTTCCTTCTTCATGGAGTTCTACAAGAAGGAGATAAGGAATAATAGATGTTCCGTTGTAGAGATAAGAGCAGTAGGATTCATACTGTCGGTTCTGTGCGTTATCCTTCTGGGGGTCAGCAATCTGATGTATCCCCTGTTGAACAGGATGTTCGGTTCCAGCATGTGGCTCGACTATCTAGTATATCTGATGTCATTCTATTTCATGCAGATGGAATCCAATATGAAGATTGTCAAGAGGATGGTAGGTGCCCTTGCTCTCAGATGGTTGACGGACCATACCGGAATGGATATGGTATCATTCAGGTATGTCATGGAGAGGATAGAGGAAGAAAAAGGTAGCAGAAAGCCTGACAAAGATTCCTTATAATATTCTTGTTGGGGGAGGCCCCCTAGCCTTTGGAGATGCCCATCAATCGACTCTTCAGGGCAGTAGATATTGAATATTAAGCTGAATTAAGCTGAACATAAGTTCACAATAAGGATAAGAGGTCAGATTTATGAAATTGCTCAAGGATTTTATAATGGTAAAGGAACCCCTGGAAGAAGAGAAGAAGAGTGCCGGGGGTATTATTGTCTCTACGGACAATACTGTGAAGATGACGGACCCTATGGTCAATGAAGTGGAATTCGTAGGACCTGATGTAGAGAATATCTCCAAGGGTGACAGTGTTCTGTATCTTCCCAAGGATGGCACTCCGATAAAGAGAAAGGGTGGTGGATACAGATGGAGACTCTTCAAGGAAGATAGGATAATCGCTGTAGTGGACAGTGCAGATGAACTATGAGTCCTTCTGTATACAGGTTCATGGAAATGATGGGCATCCCCTTTGATGGGGATGTCCATTCAGTCATAGGGGAATATGATGGGGATTCTCCTGATATGAAGGTGTTCCTCTACTGTGGAGACAGTATTCATCCATCCAGAAAGAAGATGGGGGTGGATATGAAGAGGTTCCTTTCGGTCATGGAAAGGATGACAGGGAGGAGAATTCTCAAGGGTATCCAGAGCAATTCCATCTATGATGGAATCTCCCACAGAAGGATAGTATGGATGAGACTGTATCTTCCTCAGGGGAGTCTTCAGCTGGAGTATGAGGATTCAAGGGAAATGATAGAATTGTCCGATAGTATCGCAGAATCTCTGAGAGAATCCTTCCATGTGGAGGAGTCAGAGACGCAGAGTACAGATACCTGACAGGGTAACTAATTAAGAGTTCTGGGTACCCAGGAATATGAGGTGGAAATGATGGAATTGACAGTCATGGAAGAGGGTTGTCTGCAGTGCCCATGATGAATACTGTAATGGTATGAATCATTGAAATCTGCGGTTTTTTTTTTCTACGGGGATGGATGGAATCCAAGATTCCCTATATATACTGGGTATACCGGTATGTTTTCATTGATGATATTTATGAAGGACAGCACATCAGGAATGTATACAATCCGTGCAGTTCATAATATAGACCTTATGGAGGAGTTGAAATAATGGAGAGACTTGTTCTACTGTCTACAGGGTGTCCTCGATGCAGGATGCTGGAGACAAGACTGAAGAGAGAGGGGTTCTCTTTCGATGTAGTAGATGATGAGGAGAAGATAAGGGAGATGGGATTCATGGAAGTTCCCATCCTCCAGTGTGGAGATAGATTCATGAATTTCAAGGAAGCAATCGACTGGATGTCAGGAGAAGGAAGATGATGAGCAATACAATGGACCATGAGAACCAGATAGATATCACCGACCCTTCATTTGGGTATGGTACTACGAACCAGGCTCTGTGCAGGGTAAGGAGCTGCCTCAATTATTCTCTCAAGAACAATTATGGTATAGACGACCCTGAAACGACCGAGAAGTTCCTTAGGATGCATGGTCTCAGCAAGGACCACTTCGATTTCATAAACAATTTCGAGAACCTCATAGAGAAGGGTATTTCGGACAACTCGGTAGATACCAATGCCAACAAGCAGGAGATATCCATCAATGGGCTCTTCAATGAGGTGGCCATGCCAATCAAGAAGATAACCGGATACAGGTATCTGTACAGGAAGATGAAGGACATGTATGGGAAGAAGAGGGCCAAGTATCTTTCCGGACTCATGTACGATATGAGCCTTGCCCTTGCAGATTCAACGAACATACTCAGTCCATACTGCTGGTCACTGAATGCTTCCAAACTGGTAATAGAAGGTCGTCAGTGGGGGAGTCTCTATTCCCTTCCTCCCAAGAGACTGTCCTCGTATCTCAGCTGTCTGGCCGAGGTCATTCACCAGCTCTCCAATCACCTGGCAGGTGCTATTGCAATCGGTTCGTTCTTCCTTGACCTTGCCCATATGTACATATACAGGGATGGAAGAACACTTTCCGAGCTGAAGAACAACCGTTCATTGAGAAAGGACATAGAAAACAGCCTCCAGTCCTTCATACATTCCATGAATCACCTTTCAAGGAACAGTGTGGAATCTCCGTTCACGAATATCTCCATAATGGATCCTGTAAAACTGAGGGCCCTTGTTGCGGATGACAACATGGGATGGTATTTCGAAAAGGATGATGCTCTGGATGGTCGACCTGAGAAGGCTCTGGAGGACTGTGGTGACAGTGAATGGAAGGAGTATGTCATAGATATCATTCTTGAACTGGAGGATATCTACATGAACATCATGGATGAGGGAGACAAGTGCCATGATGGCAGACCTATCACCTTCCCTGTATCCACTGTCAACATTTCAAGAAGAAGGAATGATGAGGGTAAGTACGAGCTGGAGGACAGGGACTTTGTAGACCATGTATGCAGCAACCACGATATAATGAGATACAACATCTATGTCTCGGAAGGCAACAAGTTGGCAAGCTGCTGTTTTACAGGTGACCAGGTATTTACCTATATAGATGAAGGTGGAAAGACTGCAATTACCACTTTTGAGGATTTTGCAAAAAGATATCTTAATGGTGAAGGGCCTGAGGAAGCTCATATAGAAGAAGGCAAGTATGTAAAGGATCCTGAAAATGGAGAAGTTGTCCCTATTACTGGTGTTATCAGGATGGAAAATCAGTTCAATAGAATCATTGACATAGAATTGGAAGATGGCTCTGTAATAAAGGCTACTCCAAATCAGAAGTTCTATGATAACAATTCAGGAAATATGGTAACAGCACAGGAGATTATGGAAAATCCAGAAAGGTATGATATCTAAACTATCTGTCCTACAACAGAGTGTAACCTTATCTGATAAATCATCATAATTAAATATGAAGTATGATGCTAAGGATAAAGATAGAGAATCCTATACATAAAGAGGTGTTTAATGAAAATAAAGAACGTATCATCCAGAAGAACAGAAGAGTACGTATACGATATAGAGGTAGGTACCAAGGACCATACCTTCAATCTCTATGATGACCATAGAGTCAGTAACTGTCGTCTCATAAATGACAATGACCTGTTCGAACTGGGGTCACAGGTGAACAGTTTCGGAGGTGCAGGTCTATCTCTAGGTTCCCATAGGGTAGTTACCATCAACCTCAGAAGAATCTCTCTGGAATCGGAATCCTATGAGGATTTCAAGGACAGACTGAAGAGGAGGATGGAGGATGCCTCCGATATTCTCAAGGCACACAAGGAACTTCTCAAGGATATGGTGGCAAGGAAGACCCAGCCATTCATAGATATGGGGTGGATAGACCTTGACAGAATGTTCAGTACCTTTGGTATAATGGGGTACTATGAGGCTTCCGAGGACTTCAAGAAAAAGTACGGGGAGGATTTCGACTACATTTCCGATATGATAGAATTCATGGAAGAGAATTCCAGAAGGATATCAAGGGAGAAGGGTATAGTCACCAATATAGAGGAAATCCCAGGAGAATCCATGAGTTCCAAACTGGCCAATACCGATAGATGGATATTCGGTGAGGAGAAGGTACCCGAGCCTCTGTATTCCAATCAGATAATCCCTCTATGGAAGGATGTGACACTCTATGAGAAGTTCAAGGCAGAAGGTGTGGCTTCGAAGATGTCAGGAGGTGGAATCTGTCACTATTCCCTTGGGGAGAAGATTACATCCAAGCAGGCCAGAATGGTCATAGAGGCTGCATTGGAGTCCGGCTGTGAGCATTTTGCGCTGAATCCCACATATAGCGTATGTGAGAATGACCATTTTGTATTTGGAAAGAACAAGGTGTGTCCTATCTGCAATGGATCTATAGTTTCAAATTTTTCTCGCACGGTCGGATTTTTTATTTTGACAAAAAACATGTCTTCTGTCAAGAGAAAATATGATTATGAAAGAAGATTTTATAAAGGTGTCTAGCATACATATTCTGATAAAGAATATATCTTTGATATATTGCCTATGGCCATAAGGTCATAGGCTTTTTATTTGCAGGATTGGGAGGATACTCGGTCTTTAGCCTTATATCTGTTCACTCATACATAAGGTACCAAGACCTCTTAAAATTAACTAATTGGAGTATATCATAATAGGAGTAGACATGTCCGATAATACAGTGCTCATAGATGGATTTTCAGTAGGAACAGATGTTCCGTTCGAGTATGATGAGAGATACCTTGAAAGAAGATTTGACCAGTTCAATAGAAGATACTTTGGGGGGGAGCTCCCCCATGTCAATATGAATGTAGTATCCGTCAAGGCTGGATACCTTGGTCGGTGCCGTGTCAAGGCAACAGTCTATAAATATGGCAGTACACGTATAGTAAAGGATATACTATGGATGGGTATCAATATGAACCAATTCTATGAAAGGAATGAAAAGACAGTATGTTCTACCCTCCTGCACGAGATGATACATGTATATGAGTACAGTGTTCTCCATAGAATGGCAGGTCACGAAAGAAATTTCCTTAGAAAGATGAATGAGATAAATTCAGGAACAGAATGGGGTGTCTCTACCACTGAAACAGTAGAGGAGATAAATGCAAGAGGGTCTGCTCCCTCCAGTGTACTTGACAACCTGAGAAACAACTGCTACCTTCTTGTATCCGATAGAGGGTCCGACCTCCTGGCATTCATTGTAAAGAAGAACAACATTGGGAGCTTCGACTGGATGTTCGAAAGGTACCCCACCAAGGTATATAATATATATGATGGAAATGATTTTGCATCCCTTCCTATAGGAAACAAGAAGGTGCATGGATTGTCTTTTACAGAGGAGATAATGAAGAGTCTTCTGGACAGCGGAAAGATAGGGGTAGAGAATATAGACATCAAAGGTATAAGATCCTCCATAGATGATAATGAGGCTCAGAGAATAAGGAGCAACTGCTATCTTGGTGTCATTCCCATAGGGGAGTTCTGCTATGTATTCCTTTTCAGCAAGAAGAATCTTGCGGATTTCAAGATAGATATTGCCTATCATAAGGGAGAAATATACGGGATAAAGGATGGAAGCCCATTCGTGGGGTATACCGTATGCAGGAAGACCATCCGCTATAGGAAGGTACCCAAGGAGGATATTGACAGAATGAAGTATGAAGGAAAGATATACCCATACCCATATTCTCTTTCGGAGAAGAAGGATATGTCTTCAGGAACCAGAATGAAGGAATCTTCCCTTGAAAGTAGACTGGAATCAGACCCTTTCGTGGAAGTTCTTGATATAAAGGATGCTGATGAGGATTCCGTGATGGTGGATATGACCATTATCTGATTCAATAGGGAGATACTCGATATGATACATCTGATGGGTATCAGGGAGACATTCCTTGATTACCCTGACAATGAGAGTCTTGCAGTCATAGTATTCACCGAGGGGTGTTCCCACGGGTGCAGAGGGTGTCAGAACGCCGAATACCAGAATCAGAGGAAGGAATCTGCAGTGAGCAGAGAGGCATTCCTCGATATGATACTGGAGAGGTGCAGAAGGAACCATACGAACAAGGTAGTGTTTTCTGGAGGAGACCCTCTGTATCATTCCAATGGTGATGACCAGCTCAGGGATATAATCGATGTCATAGATTACCTTGAAGGTAATGGATACAGCTGCTGTGTGTATACTGGATATGATTTTGAAGAGGTGGAGAGAATCTACAGGAAATATGGAAATGGGAGGAGAACCCCTCTCTATTTCAAGTGCGGAAGATTCGTGGATTCATTGAGAGACAAGGAGTCTGGGAAGACCGATGATGGAATGACTCTGGCCACCACCAACCAGTATTTCATGAAAAGGGTAGATGAATGGTCTTCTCCACATACCGAATGGGAGTATCCAGTCTATGAAAGGGTGAGCGATACCAACAGGGTGCTCTTCTCTCAAGGTTCAGGTCGATGACCTGATTTTTTTTGCCCAGGGTATTGACAATTCTCTAAGGTAGAGATATAATAGTGTCATAGTCAAGGAAGTAGGATATGCCTGAAATGATGGAAAATATGAAGAAGGTATGGGCTCTTGAGAGAAAAGAGGGCGACCATTGGTCCACTGTAATCTGCTCAATGAACTATTTCAGATTCTGCAGTGATGCCAGGAAGGAACTTGACAGAGCAGACTCCGAGGCTGCATCCGAGCTGAAGAAGGAAATCGGAGAGGTGTCATGGTCTCCTGTGATTTCCGATAGATTCAGAAAGATGCACAGTGAGGTCAGGAAAATGTTCAGGATCGTAGAGGGTCAGATTCCTAAGGACTCCAAGGAGAGGGAACGATATGTGGACAATCCTCTGGTCAACATCAACGAAGGAGTCTACAGTTATGTATGGAATAACAGAAAGAGGAAAAAGAAGGAAAGCAGATGATATACAGACCAAGGAATATCCCCACCATAAGAGCAGTAAAATTCTGCGATGAGAACAGAAAGGAACTCTTCGATCTCGGAGTAGTGAAGATACACAAGGGTCCTCAGGGGGTGTGCAGTTTGGACGTCCCTGGGGTGTGCAATGTATGTGGCAAGAGTATAGAGGAACATGGAAAATACAAGGGGATGTATCTCGTATGTCCAGGGTATTATATAATATATGAGGGGCGCTCTCTGGTGAATATCATGGAACCTGAGAAATTCGAATCCATGTATAGACCCATGGTGGAACCCTGTGATGTTGCTGCGGAGATAGATGATGGAAAGGAAGAAGAAAGAGAGGACACCTGATACAGTGACAACTCCATCAAGGGGAAAATCAAGGAAGGACTCCAGTAAGGATTTCGATTTCGGTGGATTGACAAGAGAGGAAAGAAGAAGTCTCATAAAGGAGGTACTTCTTCCAGGTCATAGGGTGGACCTGCCATTTACAGTGGAGGGTTCTGAATATGTCCCCACAGAGTGGGTGGTGGTACTCACCACACAGGGAAATGTATATCAGGAGCCCGTTCCAAGATATATGGATACCCAGTATTTTGTCAATGTACTGGCAGCCATTCCTTCCTCTCCTCAGAACGGGAACAGGATAAGTTTCGATGCCGAGGTGTACTCTACTCCGTTCAAGGTCAAGGGGGTGGAATGCACCATACATACAGTGAGCGCCAATGGAAGTCGCAAGGAGAATCTCTACATAGATGCTTTCCATATAGAGAATGGAACTGCCAAGGTGAGCGGGAGTCTGGTGTTCTCCAAGAATGGAAAGGGATTCACTCTCAAGGAATCCAGGGCAGTCATATCCGAGATAGTAAGAACGATGAATGAATACGAGGAGGTCATTGTATGACAGATGTTTCAATTCAAGGTGGAATGGTACAGACTCCAGGGAGTTCCTGCATAGAATCAGTAGGTCATAATGGGACTACAGGGGATATGGTGGTGGTGTTCAGAAAGGGAGGAAGATATGTGTTCTCTGGAGTACCTGCAGATGTCTATAGGGAAATGATATCAAGCCCCTCTGTAGGGAAATATTTCCATTCACGGATAGAGGGGCACTTCCCCTACAGGAAGGTGAAATGATTCTGTGATACTAATTCCTATATAGAATCTAAGAGGAGAGAACACAGTAATGTATAGCAAGGTTTCTTCAGATAAGGGGTACATCAACGAGCTTGGAATTCATATAGGAGGCGCATCCTACTTTCTCTGTGATGGAGACGAGGACTCTGATATAGAAGACCTCCCTGTCAATGGGGTAGGAATCGGTTCAAGGGCTCTTGTGATACCTACAGGTCATGTCTATATTCTTGGACCTTCAAGAGTATGGAAGCAGTACCCGGGTGTCAGCATGATAAGGTAGTAGGAAGCAGGGAGAAAACATTCCTAGGAATTCCTTTTTGGCCGGATAGATTTCGGCCATTTTTTTTGTGAAAGATGTTCCTGACCTGTTTCCCATGGATACCTGACAGTGAGCTTCCGTACATGTAATGTACTAATTATATGACTATGACATATGATACTTATAAGAAGACTCATGGTCCGAAGAGTAGGGAATCTCTAGGGCAATGACACTTCAATCCTGTTAGGATACTGTTCTCATATGACTAAGTAATCCACAGTTGTTGGATAGATTGCAGGCAGAGAGGTAAGAGGGAAATGACTTCAGATTTCGATCCCAACAGTTGTCCAGTTGGAATAAGCAATGAGAAAGAGATATATCGTTTGGGAGACAAATTAGATATGGCCATTGAAAGACTTACAGAGAAGGTATCGGAAATAAAGGAAGATGTTGCCTCTCTCTCTGATAATATGGATAAAAAATTCGAATCTGTAGATAAGAAATTCGATGAGATGAATCATAAGATAGACGACATGAAGAAGGAGATGCCTGAACTTGTCCATGATGAGATAGACAGGGAAAGAGGAGCAGACGCCTCTGCTGCCATCAGGTGGGTACTGACTGGTGTAGTCGGTTCGGTCATAATTGCTCTCGCCACTTCGTATTTCAGGAACAAGCTGGGACTCTAGTACGGGAATAACCTCATTGAGTAACTGAAGACATCCTCCAATCCTCCAATCGGAGGATATTTTTTTTTATAATATAGATGATATGGCCAGAACTCCAATTGAAGATATACATTCCTTTGCCAGCAGGGAAGACGCAATAGACTACTATTGCCGATGGTATAGGGAACATGGATTCCCCAACTACAATCCAGATGACTATGATCCTCTGAAGGAGTTATCCAGATTGATGAAATGCGATGACTCCAATATCATAGATGGGGACATCATCAGACAGGATATGAGATGCTGTGGATTCCTTTTCTCTCTGTTCCCTCATTGGGTGGATGTGTCCACAGAAGGAAGCCCCAGTGTAATGGATGCATGGAATGACGACTCCACATTCAGGGAACTGATACGGAAGACAGTGGACTACAATCTGAAGCATTCGAATGGAAAGTGGACCACCAACAGGATAAGACAGAACTCCAAGGTATACGGAAGCAAGAGTTCAGTAAGCAATTTCAGACCTTCTGCAGCCAAGTATCTCTATGATACATATGGCCATGGGGGGAGTGTATATGACCCCTGTGGAGGATGGGGTGGGAGAATGATGGGGTTCCTTGCTTCCAGATGCCATGAATATGTATGCTGCGACCCCAGTACCGAGACTGCAAGGGGTCTCAGATATCTGGGGAATCTCTATGGTTTTCTCGACAAGAAGGTATCCGTCAACTGCATGGGAGCAGAGGACTACGTTCCTGAAAGAGATCATTTTGATTATGTATTCACAAGTCCTCCATATTTCAATACGGAGCACTATTCCGATGAACCTACCCAGAGTTACAGGAAATTTCCTGAATATGACCAATGGGTAGAGGGGTTCCTCCGTCCCATGATGCAGCACAGTTACGATTGTCTGAAAGAGGATAGGTACTGCATGATAAACATTGCCAATACAAGGACAGGAAAGACACTGGAAGAGGATACAGTAAGGATAGCAGAGGAATCAGGTTTCATTCATGAGGGAAGCCTGAGACTGGTACTGAGCAGCATCGCGGGAAAGGGTATCAAGTATGAACCCATATTCATATTCAGAAAACATTGACATAACGGAAACAATGGGTTATCCTATATCCGTAGGAGATAGGAATCATGAGAACAATCGATATTGATTTTGTTGAACTGGAGACTGGAAATGGAATCGACTCCATCAGGACATGTCCTTTCTGTGGAGGAGAGGCCCGTCTGATAAGGGAGATGGGATATGAATATCCTCTGGAGACATCTTCCTATGATGAGGAAGAGGACGGGTATCCTGACCTTGAAGAAGTATATGGTACAGGCAACCATTCGGTTATTGCGTCCGACCTTTGGATAGAGTGCATCGATTGTGGAGCATCTACAAGAAGGGAGAGGGATAGATATCTATCCGATGATTTCCATGGAGGGAAGGAGCCAATGATTCTTTCATATGAGGAAAAGATGAACAGGAACAGATACAGCAAGAGTGACAGGGTGGTACAGATACTTCTCAGAAGATGGAACAGGAGGGTGACATGACCCTTATGATACTCCCCATAATCCTGATATACCTTTCCATACTGATAGGATTGATTTTCATAGAGAATCTGATGGACCCTTTCATGACCATCATCATACGGGGGATACTTCTCATGATATCCATATCCCTGCTGATGGTATATATCTCTCTTCATATTCATGGGATAATTCCGTTCAAAGGTATGATGTGAGGGGAGTAGAATCAGAGTCCATCTATGGACATCCAAAGGAGAGGACATTGTCATGATATTCATTACTGGAGACTTCCATGCAGACTGGGGAGAAAGAAGAAACTTCATAAGAAATCTTTCAAGCGATGATATACTCATCGTACTGGGGGACTGGGGATGGACATGGAACAGGGATATCTTCAGACACTACCTCCGTACAAGACCTGTATGCATGCAGCTGTGGATAGACGGAAATCATGAGAATTTCGAGTATATGGATACATTCCCTGTTGTCGAGAAATTCGGTGGAAGGTGCCATCAGATGGCAGATAACTGCTATCATCTGATGAGAGGAGAGATGTACTCCATAGAGGGAAGGAAGTTCCTGGCTTTTGGTGGGGCAGACAGCATAGACAAGGATATGAGGACCCCCTATGTCAGCTGGTGGCCTCAGGAGATACCGAGCATCTCGGAATACAGGCATGCACTGGATACCCTGAAAAGGAATGAATGGAAATTCGATTATCTTCTTACCCATACCTGCAGTGATGAGATGGCAGTGAAGATGTTCGGATACGAGGATATCATTCCTGATCCTACTGGAAAGATGATAACCTCTCTGATAGAGAGCATCCATGGCAATGGAGGTGGGTTCAGCAGGCATTTCTTCGGACACCATCATATGATGGCTTCCTTCTATAGCGAGAAATATGATTCCATGTGCCTCTATGAAGAGATACTGTGTCTGGATAGTGGGGAGATTGTGAAATCATGATGATAGAAAAATTTCCCCTTGATGTTCAGGGGTGACTAAATAAAAATAGAATATACATAGAGGTATCATTCAATGATACTTCTCTATCAGAGAGGTTCGAATTGTCTACAATCAAGGCCCCGAAAGGAAAGAGATATATAGTGTCCAGTGTAGGTTCCGCCCTGTCGTTCGGCACAGTGATAGATTCCAATGGTATCGAATATGATGAGAATCGTGGAAAGGATATGGATTTTATGGAGGTAGGGGAAGGAGAATCTCTTTTCAGAGCCGACATAGGAGAAGGAATATCCTCATATTCAATCGAGTTGTCGGATAGACCTGTCTATACTGGGGAGGGCCCTGCCCAGAGTCCTTTTATTGTTGCATGCCCCGTAGGGACAAGATATCGCTGGTCGGCATCCACCGTAGAAGGATACTCCATGACCATGAGTGGCCCTCTTTCTGGAGAGGGGTCTGTCACTGAGGAAGGTACTGTTCTTTCTTTTATACCCCGACTTGCTCCATATGAAATGAATGTCTCTGTGGACGGAAATATATCTTCTCTGAAAATATATGTGAACGGGTCCATCATAGAGGATATGGAAGGGGTATCTGTCGGAGATACTCCGTTCAGGGTCGTATACGGTGACCATATTCATATCGAGGCAACTCCTTCAGAGGGATACAGTATGGACCCCTATGAAAAGGATATCATTGCTGGACCAGGAAAGGAAAGAAATCTGCATCTATCTGCATCGAGGATACCTGATACTGTGGTACCTGTACCTCTTGATCTCCTTATAGAAGGAGATATGTCCAACACACCTTTTGTAGGAAAGAAGATACTGACTGGAGGTCTTGTATTCTGTGTACTGTATGGAGATGGAAGTACCAAGGAAATCACCGAGGTCTCCGCGGACAGGGATAGGTGGGGGAAGTCGGTAGGAGAGCAATCCGTAGTCTTCAGCTGTACAATAGATGGAGTTCATCTGGAATCCATATTGAATACATATGTGTTTCCCATTGAGGAGAAGGACTCCTATGGAAACATCTGGCTGATGGATGGGAACTACATCATACAGGGGATGGGTACTCTTTCAAGCAATGAAGCAGGTATACCCTATGCTGCCAATGGAATGTACCCCTACGCTCTGAGAGGTCAGAAAGGTATAAGGAAACTCCATATAACAAGATATCTGGCCAGTATACCTGAAGGTGCGTTCATGGACTGCTCCGACCTTGTAGAGGTCGTATTCGACAGGAAATCCTCAATCTCAATAGGAGAATCTGCATTCTCTGGATGCAGTTCCCTTTCGGTACTTGATTTTCTTTCAATGGGGAAGAATTTCTCCAATTGTGATATAGGAGACAATGCTTGGGAAGGGTGTACAGGTCTTGACTGCGTAAGACTGACAAGGGATAATTTCAGTTCCTCCCTATTCAGTTGTGACCTATCGTTCGATGAGAATGGTACCTCTTCATGCAAGGGTATCCTAGGAGGCCCATCTCTGAAGTGGAGAATAGAGGGAAGAGGAAAGTCCATCGTGGAAAAGGGAACAGTCATAGGACATCCCATGATATGGAAAGTATTCTCGGATGATGATACAGGTCAGAGAAAGGAGTCTGTGAGATACTCTGCAATGCTCGGTGAGAAGACCTCCACTTACGAGGGGAATCTCTCCATGTGGGATAGGGGAGACTTTGTAAGAGGGTGCACCGATTCCGTCATGTCGAGAGGATGGAATTTCAGAAATGGAAGATACCTCTATGAAATCACAAGGGGAGAGGGAAACTCTGTATCTGTCCATATAGATATAGAGGGTCTGGATTCGGAGATATTCGATAGAGTGGAGGAATCGGGATACCGGTTCGGAGCTTTCGACATCCTGGGAGGTTCTTCCATAGGGAACAGGAAACTCTGTGATATTGTCTACAACAGGGATGCTGTCATGGATGATGGGAGCATTGTCAGGAGTCTCGACCTCATGAGACCTCTTCTGAAATAGGGGAAGAAAGATCTTTACAGAATCTTTCCTTTGTGATATATTCATATACAGATAAAGGAGATTCTGTACTATGGAAGCCAACAGATACATCGGTCAGTTCCTTGAAACACTGGATAGCATGGATATTTCTGGAAAGAGGATACCAGGACTCATAATGTCCAGTCCTGGATATGGAAAGACCACCACCATCGAGAAGTGGGCAGATATTCACGGATACAATAGGACCACTCTGATTGCCAGCAACTTCAATTCTGATGACATTCTCGGAATAGAGGTAAGAATCGGGGAGGAGATGAAGAGGCTCCCTCCTTCATGGTACAACGAAATGGTGAAGAAATCAGAGAATGGAAAGAGGAACATTCTTTTTCTCGATGAGATTTCTGCAGCTGACCCCTATGTACAGGCACCTCTGTTCAACCTCATATTCAATCATTCTCTGGCTGGAAGGTCTCTCCCTGAGAATACTCTCATCATAGCAGCAGGAAACTACTCGGAGGAGCTGGGCAACTCCTTCAAGATGACGGCGCCTCTTGTCAACAGGTTCCTCATCCTCAATCTGATGAAGGACGACTACTCCTTCTCCGACATAATCTTCGGAACCGGAATCGATTCCATTAAGGATGATGATTCAATGAGGAACTACCTTGGAATCGAGGACATGTCATTGAAGAAGAGATGGAGTTTCGAGAGATTCCGTGACTGGGTTGCAAAGGAGAGGTCGGAATTCAGACCAGGAAAGTCGGAATTCCATGACGACCTTGAAATGGGGGGTCTTCTGGGGTTCATATCCCTGAGGTCATTCAGCTACTGTCTTCAGTTCTCCGAAGAATACATGTCCAGATTCAACGATGATATATGGATGAGAATAGTAGGAGATACTCTGGGGGTCTCCCAGAAGAGAGAAGGGAAGCCCATGAGAGAGGTCATTTTCATGAACAGGTCATACTTCCTCGACACTGGAAAGGTCTCCTCCAAGTATAAAGGAAAGAGCATGGCAGAAATCTGTCAGGAGATGCTCGACCTTCCGAGTCTCGATACAGAGGATGCCCAGGAGGGTCTCACCTCTCTGGAGGAAAAGATATCGAAGGCCTCTCTCAATGACTTCTCTTCAAGGGATTTCAAGGTATTCACGAGCCTCTGTTCAAAGTACCCCTCAGATGAGAGGATAAAGAAACTCCTGAATATTGTAGAGACTCTCCCTATGGAGAGGAGCAACTGAGTTCTGTCCCATTCAGCAAGAGGGTCAATCGACCCTCTTTTTCTATTGATGAAAGATCTTTACAATCCTTCTCAATATATGGTATCCTTATTCATACAAGGAGATGTTCATGACCTATACAGAATTCCAGAAAGAATCGATGAAATATGTATCTCTGGCAAGAGTGCACTACAGGGATATGTGGAAGACCAAGGGAGAAATCGGTTATGTGCAGCATGGTTCTCCCAGTGACCATATCTATATTGCCAGGGATATAGATGATGCATGCATAAGAAAGATTGCTCTTCTCCATGAATGCGGGCATGTCATGTACAATCATACTTCTGTGAATTCAAGAGAAGAATCCGAATTCATAAGAGAGGTCTTCGAAAGGAAAGGAAAGCCCTTCTCTCTGGTATCTGTCTATGGAGGAGTCCATAATTTCCTGAATATCTGCATGGACCTTGAGGTGAATTCCAAGCTTCTCACTATAGGGAATACAAGATATATGGTCTCCCATGGATTCGAGATATGTACTCCAGAGTCCTTCGATGTTGAAGTCCTTGATGGTTTCAGGGACTACTATGAGCCGCTCATCGAGAAGATTCCTGATGACAATGAAGAATCCGAGAAGATGAAGCAGAGCATATCCAGAATGCTGGAGAACATGATGAAGGATATATCCGAGTCCCAGGGTGAGGGAAATGGGAATGGAAAGGAATCCTCCTCTTCAGAAGGAGAAGACAAGGAAGATGAAGGGAATCCTTCCATGAGTGTAGGAGAGATTCTTGAAGAAGAGGAATCCTCCAACAATGAAGGAGAGGATGGTACTGACGAGATGGAGGGATCTTCTTCATCATCTTCTGCAGCAGGCTGTGGAAAGGATTCTCTTTCCGGTAGCACTGGAATATATGATATAAGAAAGAACTGCAGTTCCGTAATTGCTTCCTTCCTTGGAAAGATAGTAAGACCTTCCATGATATATCGACCTGATTCGATGAGGCACTCCAACAGGGGTTCCAGAGAGAACAGTGGCAATCTGATGTATTCCTCCATCAGAAGAAGGAACAGGACGGACAGGAAGAGGATGGTCATCATCCTAGATGTCAGTGGCTCCATGGATGTCACTTCGGTTATTACAGCATTAGGGTCTATAAGGTCCTCTCTGGGGTATATCTCCGAGGAATCCAGTGTACTTGTATGGAATACATCCAAGATGGCAGAATTTCCTGTAGGAAAGATACCTTTGGACATTCCAAAAGGGGGAGGTACCGATATGGCGGCTGCTCTTCAGTATGCAGTAGAGGATATGAAAGCAGATATCGTCTGCATGTATTCCGATTTCTGCACTCCCATAGAACCCATGGTAGAGATTCTCATGAAGAGCAAGGTCGATATGTATTCCATAGCAGTATCGGAGTACCCCAGTGGGAACAAGAAGACCTTCAGTCCTTCCTACTCGGAAAAGGATTCATGGAGGAGGTTCATCAAGAGAAACAGAGACTGGATACTCGTGGGATGACCATTATGTGAGATAGAAGTGGAGACCTTAATAGGGGGAAAATAGGTGCAAGATCTTTACATTATTTACCCTATGATATATACTTCATATATAAGAATCAGGATGAAAAGGAGATAGACTAGGTCAGATGAAAAGAAACATAGCACTTCTAACAGATATGGAAAGAGCACAGCTCCCACTGGTCATCAGCAGACGCTCAAGATTCAAGGCCCTTCTCAAGTCAAGTCTTGTCAATTATAGAAGTCTTTTCAGTAATTGTCTCATGATTCAGGGTAAGCCAGGTACTGGCAAGACCAATCTTACAGAGACCTTCATGGATACTCTTATTGAGGAAGGCATCATCGCAGGTGTGAAGAGATGCCCAGGACACATTACTCCAAGGTCTCTCTACCATGTTCTCAAGGAGACTTCACAGCCTGTGAATGGACTTCCATATGTTCTTCTTCTTGATGATGTCGACTGTCTTGGAGACGAGGGTTGTCTTGAACTTCTCAAGGCTGCTTTCGATACCAAGGCAAACACCAAGACCAACAGAAAGGTATTCTACATGACAGAGGATACCAAGGGTACAGGATTCACCTATAATGGTTTTGGTATCATTATCTGCAATAATGATTTTGGAAAGAACAAGAGACTCTCTGTTCATCAGGAGGCACTTCTTGACAGAGTACAGAGACTCTCCATCGACCTTGAACCCAATGATATGAGGATCTTCACTACCCACCTTCTTGAGGACTATCTCAATAGGGACGAGGATATGCTTTCCGACAAGGAAGTGGATGCCATTGTAAGTCTCTTCAACAATGAAGTCAGAAAGTGGTTCGAGACCGATGCATTCAGAAGAGCAAGAGTCAATTACTCCATTAGACTTATCAAGAAGTTTGCAGATTGTCAGAGAATCTATGGTGATGATTGGAGAGAGTTCAACATTACCTACAAGAATCTGATGGCAGCTTCAGAGATGAGCGATATTGAATCAGGAGTCATCAACAGTGACTCCGAGGTAAAGAGCAACCCAAAGGCAAGGGTTGTAAAGAAGTCGAAAAAGACTCCTTTCAGGAACAAGAATGGAAAGTGGGTCGACCCTGAGACCAATGAAGAGTATTCAAGAGGAATGCAGTACTACCTCAATAAGAAATACGCCTGACATAATAATCTCCCTATCATTCTTATCATATAGCACTCCGGAGGCCTAGGTGGCCTCCTTTTTTTGCACTAACTATAGGGAAAGGAACAAGAATTGAATTGATAAAAATAAATAAAAGCCCCCTTGGGTTTTGGGAAATAAAATACTCTATTCTTGAAAGGATTCATAAATTATGGTAAACAAGTACACAGCCCTGACGGGGTTGAGCGAGTTGGGTAATCATCTCGATGTAATTAAGACCGTCAAGGTCAACAACAGCAGCCTCACTCCTGATTCAAATAAGGCAGTTAATATAGACCTGACAGGTTATGCTCTCAAGAGTGATACACTCAAGTACATCAATGAGCGTCCCTATACACCTATACCTGCCAACCTTAAACATGTCGGAGGTAAGATATTCTATGTTGATGATACAAGTACAGCAGAGTATCAGTTCTTCGATACAGATGGAAATGTCATTACAGATGTCATTGGTGCGGGTTCTACTCCAGCCTATTATCTAAGGACTTCAGAAGGAAACGGTAAGGACAAGTATTATGTCTACCATGACCAAGCCATAATAGGGCCAATGGATACGCCCTTGTTATGGACATATGCTGAGGATGGCGCGGCTGTCTACAATTCACTAGGTACGAGTGATGGGATAGGCACAGGCAGGGCAAATACCGAACTCGTAATGGCTGCTGATAATGGAAAGTATATCACCAATGATATTGATGATGAATACGAAGCTAAGTGGTATGATGGTATGAATTGCGAAACTGTATGGTATGTCATACAGCAAATGAGAAATGAGAAGGTAGGTGGTTGCGATGATTGGTTCGTTCCTTCAAAGTCGGAATTGGAGGAGTTGAGAAAGGCAATAGGATTTGTTGAACTCACGACTTCTGATGATCCTGTCGTCGTTCCTGTAGGAGCAGTTACTGGGGGAGTGATTGCAGGAACTGCTGATGGAGAAGTTCACTATACTGACTATACAGACGAGTGGACAGATGCTAATAGAAGGGTGTGCTATCCTTCTGAAAATAAATTCTGGGATCCTAGTTATGCTTTCTGGAGCTCTTCAGAGTCTTCAGAGGATTCCAATGAGTGTGCTGCATCATGGAATGGGATGATGCAGGTATTGCTCGACACAGGCTTTCCCAAGGATGGGGGTTCCGGAGTTATTGGGGTTCGAGCTTTCTAGAATCCTAGAACTTCTAGAAACCTGTGTCATCGCGGCTGGCACATAAAAAATAAGGCCGACACAATATATAAGAGGAGATAACCATATGGGTATGAAGATTGCACAGCTCGCTGATGGTGATGATAACATCATTTTTCCTGTAACAAAACTGAGCAGCATAACAGGGGCAGGTTCTGAGGAGAACCATCTTGATATCGAACTGACTGTTGATGATATCAATATTCTGAAGGGTGGAAAGATAGAAGATATACAGAAGAAGAAATATGAAAAGCCTTCTGGAGGTATTCCAGTAAGTGATCTTTCAAAAAGTGTGCAGGATTCATTGTCCCTTGCAGATACAGCTATTCAGCCAGAAGGAATTGAGGATTTGGAGGGAATCGTTGACTCCCTTTCTGAGGAGGAGACATTTGTCCTTCCCTATCTTCATCTTACTGATTCTGCACCCACTTCCTCCTCTTCAACAGGAGTAAAGGGGCAAGTATCCTTCAGTGATAACTACCTGTATGTCTGCGTGGAAACGGATACATGGGTAAGAATAAATACTGAAACATTCTAAGGAGGAAGATATGGCTCAGGGGGATATGACATCAATGTCGTACACATTTCAGAATGTACCGATTTATGGAATTGATGGTCTGTCAGGGAAAAAGATACAGATAGGCAGATATGATAAGACATTTTCCGATTATGGTGCACTTGGAGGCAAACTCTATTATATAGATATAAGATCTGATGAGGTTGTGGAATTCTTAGATAACAAGAGTCATGTAGTGACTATGGATGCTGTCGGGCAGGCATTATTTTCCACTGGTGATCATGAACTGATTGATTCTCTTGTCGCCTATAAAGTATTGAACCGCGGTACAAGTGGCAAGGATAGCTGCTATGTATATTATGATGAAGTGTACACTGACAAGACATGGACATATAAGGACTCTAGTGATAAATGGAAGTATGAATCTCTTGGAACCAGCAAGGGTATAGGAAAAGGCAAATCTAATACAGACCTTGTCATGGCAAAGTCAGAATATGTCGATTACCCCGATTCTATATGGCACCAGCTCAAAGTGGCAAGAGATAGCAAGATAGGGGGGTATGATGACTGGTTCGTACCGTCTAATGAAGAGGTATCGGCCTTGAGGTCGGCTATAGGATATCGAGTGATTACGACTTCCGATGATCCTGCTATTCTTTCAGCCTCAGCCGTCACAGGAGGAGTGATTGCTGGAGCAGCAGATGGACTCCCTCATTACGTGGATAATACGGAGAGCGCATCTCGCACGTGCTACCCCTCAGAGACCAAGTTTCTGAACACCAATATATGGTCCTCCTACGAGACCCCCAATACGTACAAAAACGCTGCTGATCTGTGGTATAGTAATGGAGATTTCATACAGATGTGGCACCGTATGGCCTTAAAGTCCTTCAACGGATCTGTGTTCTTTGTGAGGTCCTTCTAGAAACTGAAACCCCGCCATCCCTTGTGGGTGGACAAGGGAGGACAAGTGATTTGGGATTGGATACAAGGAAGGAATGAAGGAACTTAAGTGTTCTGTAGTAGATTCTGTATTATCTATGTAGATAGGGAATATCCAGTAGGAACTCCTCTGACCTGTACAGATAGTGGTTTATCCTACATGGATATCAGATGGAAAGGAAAGAAGGTTGACCTTAGGGTCAACCCTCTTTTTTTGTTGTTCGAGGGAATCAAATGATGTGCATACAAGGAAATATCTGAAAATTTCCCAATTTGAATTCATGGAATATTCAAGTTGACAGGTCACTCTGTATAGTTGTCAATAACTAATTATTTACAATAATCCACCTAAAGTGGAATCCATACAGATGCTATATATTTCTGTATCCCAATAAAGGATTGATACAGGTACCCGACAATAATAGAGGGGAGGGGTAAGAATAATCATATGCCAAGCGCTAGTTCCAAATATGTAGACCTCATAGGTCTTCAGTCATTTCTCTCCAAGATAAAGAGTGCATATTCTTCCAATAATGAGGCTCTCTATTCTGAATTTTCCGTAGCAAAGGCTTCAGATTCCGACTACGCGGGACGATTCAGGAATACTATGATCATATCCTTCAATGGAGATGTGAGTGGGTCAGTATCCCTTGATGGTTCCAGTGATGTCACTGCTACTCTTGTAGTGCTGGATGATAGTCATAGCCATAATCTGTCCACAATTACAGATCTTTCTTCTGCCATATCACTTTCAAAGACAGAAGGAACTGTCAATGGTATAGGAATAGATGTTCCTGCAGTTCTTTCGAACGGTACCACTGCGACTACACAGGCCGCTTCTGTTGATGGAACTGGGGATTCCAAGGTAGCCACCACAGCATTTGTATATGACGCCATAAACAAGAGGATTTCAGGGTACGATTCAATGCTGTTCAAGGGGGTGGTCAACTCCCAGGAGGATATCCCCTCATCAGAGTATCAGGCAGGATGGACCTATAAGGTAGGTACTCCTGGCTCCTATCTAGGAGGCATCACATGTGAAACAGGGGATATGATAATCTGTATAAGGGATTTCCTTTCGGATTACAGCAATAATGACTTCAGCGTAATACAGGCCAACATTGATGGTGCTGTTACAGGACCTTCCACCTCTGTTTCAGGGAATATACCGGTCTTCAATGGGACTTCGGGAAGAGTAATAGGGGATAGTGGTGTATCTCTTGGCAATGTAGTGACGAACACAAGGAAGGTGAATGGTCACTCTCTTGCCAGTGATGTAGTCCTTGATGGAGGAGATATCCGTCTTACAGGGTATGCGAAGGCTTCATCTTCTTCATCCATAGATGTTTCCGATACAGTGAATCTGTCTCTCGGAAAACTGGAATATAAACTGGATACCTGCATATCCAATGTAGATATTCTGAATGGCAATTCTTCTACAGTGGGTTCTGTAGATTACAAGATAGACCAGGCTGTAAGGGTAGACTCCATAAAGGTCAATGGGCACAGTCTTGTCCCTACCAGCAAGTCTGTCAATGTAAGTATTTCCCCTGTAGCAGATTCTGGGGTTATCGTGAATACCGATAGTTCAGGTTCGATTACTCTGGACATAATCACAGTAAGTGGAACCGATATAGATAATCTGTTCATCTGAACAGAGTTCCCTTGTTCAGTATGCAATGAATTGTGTCATCTGAATTATGGAATCTCGGGGATTCTGATATATCCCTTTCCTGAATCATGATGGTACAGACTAACTATTTGTATACAATAGATAAATATGTAATGTAATGAGATGGGCCGATGATGGTCATAACATCGGTTCTTAACAAGAAGAGGGTAGAAAAGGTACTATGTCATCATCGAGGAGTTTTGTAGACCTTACGGGTCTGGGACGATTTCTGGACAATATAATTGTTCCCAGAATAGTTGAATCTGCAATAAGTGGAGAAGTCTCCAATATCTCCGAGACAAGAAGGTCTCCCAGTGTAAAGGCCGTATACGACTATGTGGAGGGGAGACTTTCGGAAATTGTAGATGACATAGATACTTCGATGCTATCCATGGTATCCAAAGTAGAATATGATACCTCTTCAAGGAAGATAACTGCTACCAATGGGAATGGAACTTCGGATGTTGTCACAGTGGACAGAATACGTTCGGATATGGACACTTTCGGGGCATCGGGGTCATCGGCAAAGAAAGGTCTGGTTCCTTCTCCAGGGACCTTGGAAGGCAGCTCCAGATATCTTAGAGAGGATGGTACATGGTCTACCCCTCCAGATACCACCTACTCGGCAGGAACAGGCCTGTCACTTGATGATGGTGCATTCTCTCTTGAGGGGAGTATTGTATCTCCAGGTTCTGCGGGCCCTACCTCATCTGTAACAGGAGATGACGGAACTTCCATATCCATTCCAAGGATAATCGTAGATACCTATGGAAGGGTGACTGGACTCTCCGAGTATTCTCTTACCAACAGAAATACCACATATTCAGCTGCAACAGGGTCATCCAATGGGCTGCTCTCCTCTGCAGACAAGACAAAGCTGGATGGCATTGCACAGGGTGCCGAAGTGAACCAGAATACCTTCAGCACTGTGAAGGTAGGGGATGTTTCCGTTTCTGCAGATTCCAAGACAGATACTCTCTCCCTCATAGCAGGAAACAATATCAGTATATCTGCTGATTCCTCCAGTGATTCTCTGACATTGAGTGCTGTGGACACCAGATACTCCAATGGGGAAGGAATCTCTCTCAGTGGAAACACCTTCTCCCTGCAGAGCGGGGTAGTGACAGCCGGTTCGGCAGGCCCTACATCCAATGTGTCGGGTACCGATGGTTCGACCATTTCCGTTCCCCGTATAACTGTAGATACATATGGAAGGGTAACAGGCCTCAGTTCATATACTCTTACGAACAAGGATACTACCTATGGAGTGGCAACTGCTTCATCCAACGGGCTTCTTTCTTCTTCGGACAAGAACAAACTGGATGGCATTGCACAGGGGGCAGATAGTGTTTCCTTCGATAGGAGTCTTTCCGAAGGTGCTGAAGTAGGTATCCTTACCATAAATGGTGAACCGACTACCCTGTATGCTCCTGTCAACACAGATACAAAGGTAACATCTGTATCGAATCACTATAGTCCAACTTCCACTGATACAAAATCTGCCAGTGGGGCTTCTGGAACCTCAGGTTCCACTGTACAGGTCATAACTGGAATAAAGATGGATGCTGCTGGTCATGTGACCGATATAGTTTCCGGTGCGGCTACCGATACTACCTACTCTGCAGTCACAGGTTCTTCCAATGGGTTGATGATCTCATCCGACAAGACCAAGCTGGATGGCATTGAACAAGGGGCTGAAGTCAACCAGAACGCGTTCAGCAATGTAGTTGTAGGAAGTACTACCATTTCTGCCGACTCCGAGACCGATACAATTACCATTGATGCAGGAAGCAATATCACTCTTACCCCGGACGCATCAGCTGACAAGGTGACCATATCGGCAAAGGATACTACCTATTCTGCAGGTACTGGACTTTCATTGAGTGGTACTACCATCAATCACAGCAATTCAATTTCTGCAGGAACAGCTGGTACCTCGTCTGCAACAAGTGGTTCCTCTCTTGAAGTCCCATATGTTACCTATGATGCACAGGGTCATGTAACAGGAAAGGGTACTCACACCCATACTGTGACAGGATTCCTTACGGAGCATCAGAGTCTGAGTGCATATGCAAAACTGGCCAGTCCATCCTTTACAGGAACCCCTTCAGCTCCTACTGCTGCAGTAGGTACCAATACCACACAGATTGCCACGACTGCCTTTGTAAAGAATGAGATAGACTCTGTTCTCCAGGCCTCTGACGCAATGAGATACAAGGGGACTCTGGGTACTGGGGGTACAATCACCTCACTCCCTTCATCCCACAGTCAGGGAGATACATACAAGGTAATCACTGCGGGTACCTACGCTGGGAAGGCATGTGAGATAGGGGACATGATAATATGTCTCTCCAATGGAACATCTTCCAGTGATGACCACTGGACTGTAGTACAGGCCAACATAGATGGGGCAGTCACAGGACCTGTCAGTGCTACAGACTCTGGAATAGCAGTATTCAATGGAACGACTGGGAAGGTCATAAAGGACAGTGGGTTCACCATAGGGAAATCCGTTCCGAGCAATGCAGTATTCACGGATGTGTCTGTAGACTCTGCCTCCCATCACTACAAGCCTTCCGGAGGGTCCACCATATCTGCCAGTGGTGCATCTGGAACTTCAGGTTCCACTGTACAGGTAGTGACAGGAGTGACTGTGGATTCGGCCGGACACGTAACTGGGGTTACCAGTGGAGCAGCAACGGATACTACCTACTCGACTGCAACCAGTTCCTCCGCTGGACTTCTTTCCGCCAATGACAAGAAGAAACTTGATGGGATTACTGAAAGTGCCGATTCAGTATCCTTCTCAAGGAGTCTTACCTCAGGTACCAGGGTAGGTACCCTTACGATAAACGGTACCGGTACCGACCTCTATGCTCCGACAAACACAGATACCAAGGTATCTTCCAGTGTATCATCTGCCAATGGGAACTATCCCCTCCATATCAACAACGGTACAGGCGCCACTACCGATGGAGCACTTATAAACAGTAGCATATATGCCAATCCTTCTACAGGCCGGATGGCAGCATCTTCTCTTCTTCTGGGGGGACATGTTACCCTCTCATACTCATCGGACGGAACGGACAACATCCTTACCATAGGTTTCGTTTGATAGTAATCATACAGTCGGAAGTCAGCGCTGACTTCAGCGTAAGTCAGCTGATTGAAGAATCCTTCCAAATATTATAGATTTGGCCTGAGCTCCGTGTATTCCATGTATACTATATACATGAATATACTATGCAGCATAGACTCCCGTTTCATCATGCCGTTCAAGACTCTTGTATGGTCATTGTCGGATACTCAGAAAAGACATCTTGACATATATCTATTGCATATATCTCTGGATTTCAGTGAGGTGGACCATCTTATCAGATTCTGCGATGCTCTCGATGTATCTCTCCATACCATAAGGGTGAAGGAGGAACTGTCCTCCACTCTGAAGAGATTGAGGTCCACTCCTGAAAGGATGACTCAAGGAGGATTCCCATCTTTAGAACCATACCTGAGACTATTTGCTCCAGATTCTCTTCCATTGGATATTCAAAGGTGCATCTATATGGATGCCGATGCAATAGTACAGAAGGACCTGGGAGATCTCTATGATTTCAACCTAGGCGACAGTCTTATGGCTGCTGTAATCGACCCTGTTGTATATCATCCAGGGCTATCCTCTCTCAAGGAATCCTTCTTCCGTAAATGTGGACTGGATGATGATTTCAAGTATGTGAATTCAGGTATCCTTCTGATGAACCTCACTGCCATGAGGAAATCCCCTCTCCTTGAGAAGGGCAATCTGATAGAGTACATGGAGTCCCATACCGAGTACAACGACCAGGACATCGTCAATACTCTTCTGTATCCTGAGGTCGTGGTACTTTCCAGTATATCGTACAATCTTCCTCCGTTCATGGAGCTTGAGAAGATAGAGAACTCCCATATCATCCATTACATGAGCGGCAAGCCATGGAAGACAGTGAATGACCCCATTCCATTGCAGGCTGCCGAGAAGTGGATGAGGTGCCATAGATGGGTGTCGAGAGTGAACAGGATGCTGAATCTGAGGGACATGGAATGAATATACTGTGTTCGGTGAACGATTCATACATCAGACAGTACAAGTGTCTTGTATATTCCCTTGCATATTCCCAGAGCGAAAGTATGGAGATATACTTCATGAATTCAAGTCTTGTACCTGCACAGATGGAAGAACTCAGGAGGTATACAGAATCCCTGGGTATCAGGTTCCATGAAATCGTACCTCCAAGAGAACTCATGGACAGACTGGAAGAAGTGAGGGGGGATACACTGTCTCTCATGGACAACTTCTTCTCCGTAGAGATATATCTCAGACTGTTCGCCCCCAGTCTTCTTCCTGAGAACATATCCAGGATACTGTGGCTCGATTCCGACTGCATAGTCCAGAGAGATATAAGAAAGATGTACAACTTCAACTTCAAGGGAAGGCTGGGTCTGGTGACCATTGATGGGTATGAAAGGGATGAATCCCAGAGAGACTATGTAAGGAATTCCATAAAGAGACCTCTTGGGATGGAGGATGAGGACATCCTGTTCAACTCCGGAGTGTTCCTCATGAATCTCTCTGCCATGAGAGAAAGTGGGATGTTCACTGAGGAAAGGATGCTTGGATTCATGAAGGAACATCCTGAGGCCAGATTCGACCAGGACATCCTCAACTGTCTGCTGAAGGGGAAAGTCTATATAAATGGGGACCTTACATACAACTATCCCCCCAACTGGACACAATATGAGCAGCTCGTGAAGGAACTTCCATTGAAGCATATCCTCCATTATTATGGGAAGCACAAGCCATGGCTCGATGATTCCGACACACCTGTCATAGGGGTAGGTCCATGGAGAAGGGCAGAGAAGATGTCCCTCATAATAGACAGTTTTATCGAAGGAGGTTCCATCTGAAAATGGATAACAGAATATGTGTATACACAGTATGCATGAATGAATCAAGGCATGTGGATTCATGGGTGGATTCCATGAAGGAGGCCGACAGGATAGTGGCATTGGTACACGACTGTACGGATGATACCGAGGAGAAACTGAAGTCCAGAGGAGTAATCGTAGAAAGGACGCACTACGATAAATGGAGATTCGATGTAGGAAAGAACGACTCCATGGCCGCAGCAATGAGGAACGCTCCTGACTGCAATATACTGGTATTCACATCTCTTGATGAGATATGGGATCCTGGCTGGGCACAGATACTGAGGGACAACTGGACGGAGAATACCAATATCTGTCTCTACAAGTTCGTTCAGAGTCATCATGAGGATGGTACGGATGACCTTGTTACAGGATTCAACTGGATACACAGCAACGACCCTGCATGGTACTGGAAGTACCCTATAGATGAAAGAATAATGAGAGATGACAACGACTTCAGGTATGTCAATCTCTTCGATAGTCTGAAACTGAATCATTGGCCTGACAATCAGAGACCTCGACCCTATGCAGATCTGAGGATGGAGATGTACAGGGAATACGGGGATGATGTGTCCCTTGTCAGCGTAGCAAGGGACTATCATTATCTCAAAAGGGACGATGAACTCTTCGATCTTCTCAAGGATAGGGATTTCGAGAATATGACCGTATCCTCTGAAGAAAAGAGTTTCGTGGCCTCGTGTCTTGCCGACATATATGCAAGACACAGGAATGATGTAAAGTCAGCTGGAGACCTCTATAGGAGAGCGATTGCAATAGACCCCACCTTCAGGATACCCTATCTATGGTATGGCAGGAATCTTTGTGACATGAAGGTATATCATGAGGCAGAATACTATCTCAG
>AUXO011020186.1_pt1 | contig 30984 bp, 48 predicted proteins | sample 768731 | NCBI WGS metagenome assembly AUXO01 (sample SAMN02715735, study PRJNA202380) | gut metagenome | biome: sheep rumen | host: Ovis aries | place: New Zealand: Palmerston North
AAGGCTTGACCTGCACTGTGCCGCAAGGCTTGACCAGTCCTGTGCCACAAGGCTTGACCTGCACTGTGCCGCAAGGCTTGACCAGTCCTGTGCCACAAGGCTTGACCTGCACTGTGCCGCAAGGCTTGACTCATTTTTCCCTTTTTTATTTTTTTCTGTTTGTGACTTTACAAACTCAAAATGAGCTTTGCATATTCCGGCAACATCCAGTTTCGCCCCGATCTTGATTTTCTTTGCGCAGATTTTTGTATCTTCTCCGCGTTCATCCAGCACATCGTCAAGATCGACCTCATGATACTCGCTTGTTTCAGGCGAATAGTAGCCAAAACAATCCAGCGGATTCAGGCAAGCATGAAATCCGGATTCACATAGTTTAGCCTCCGGTTCTTCGTATGTCTTGCCTTCTTCAAACTGAAAGCCTCTGCATGTCATGTCCTTGTTAAACCCTTTGTATGCTTTAATCGGCATAATCATCATCCTTTCATTTAATTGCAATGGCTGCAATGGCACGTTACCCAGCAATTCTGCTGACCGCAAGGAAGTCCGTAGTCATTGCGATTCACACCTCTCTCCGGGCATTCATTGCAGTTATATTCATTTTCTGGATTATACATGAAATTCTTATATGATTTGAGTGCATCTGCATTCGGCTTTTTGCACTCATAATCCATATTGTGCATCATTTCCATATTAACACCTCACATTGTAATAATCGCCGCAGGCGGCTTCTTGTTCTTCACGCATTCCATGAACTGCGATTCCTTTTCACAGAGATATGCTATATCGTCAAGCACATCCTTTCGATCAATCCTATAATCTCGCACAGTTGCACGGAATTCACCACCGCGATAATGCCTGATATATGCACGCAGGATTGCGAAATCCCAGCCTGTAGCTGAAATCTGATGCAGCACTTGCGCGTAATACCGCTGCGGAATGCCGTTTTCCCATTCATCCCACTGAGATTTGTTCTGAATGGTGCAAGTTTTGATCTCTAAAATGCCGCGCTGACCGGATTCCTTATCTGTCAGCTCACCGTCAAGCGTTGCGAATTGCCACGGCATCTTATCATTGCGATATACCCAATAGGCATGATAGTCAAGTTCGTATTCTGGATAATCCAATCTGAACAATTCGCGGATATGTTCTTCTGCAACTTTTCCGAAATGAACCGCAGGCTTATCAGAAATATCAGGTGCAATTTCAGCACCGATCTTGTAACGATAAAGCTGAACATTAGAGCAGTAAGAATTCACGCCAATTACAGAACTGCATTCGCTGCCGCCTATACCGTTCATTCGTTCCTTTATCCATGTGTCATGATCTTCAATCTTGATAATCATTTCGTTTTGCCCCTTGTATTTCCGTTTTTTAGATTCTTACCAGTTACAATAGTAGTATTTCCACAATCACATTGACACAGCCATGTAATATGTCCGTCTGTCGAATAACCATGTCTACTTATAACAAGAAGCCTATTGAATTTCATCCCTGTCAAATCAGAAAACGCAGGCATTTTAATTCTCCTTTTTCCGAATTGCAAGCCATTCTTCCCTGTTTCTGGGTTTCAATATCATATTGACTTTTCCCTTCTGATGTGCTATAATAAGCATGTATATTATTCTTTGCCGTGTTCGATGCACATGTCGAATGCGGCTTTTTTCTTATGCTTCTTTTCCATATTCATCAATGAAACATTCTTCATGAAAACAGATGCCGTCATATTCAATGATCTTGTCTCCCTGATAGATGTATTCATCGCACAGATCGCATAAACACACCTTTTCAGGAATTGATTCAGCTTCCGGGCATCCTGCTTTGTGCCCGAATGTTTCACCGCAAATTTCACAACACATCTTTTTTCTCCCCCCAATCTATAGTGGAATCGTTTTCAAGCGTGATTTCTTGTTTTACAGTGATCTGCGCTTGTTTGAGCAGTTCAGCGAACATTTCCTGTGCTCTAAACTCTGCTTCTTGCTTTGCTGCTTGCCTGATTTCACGCACTTCTTGCCGGAACTCATCCTGCAACACTTTGTATATGTGTGCAACATAAGCAGCGGCAAGTGTAGATATAGCCCCAAGCAGTATCACGCACCCGAGAAGCATGCTCCCGTCAGTCACGGCTTTCACCTCATTCCATTATCTTTTCGCAAGTGTCTGCGAAAAGCTGTCCGCAATTCGCTTTAATGCGTCATCGACCGGAACGCCAAGCACCGTGAAATACATCCACAGCCTGTTTTGCGGAATCCTTTCCGGATCTCTTAAATCCGCATATACAGTATTTGCATGCACAAACATCCTTTTCGCAAGTTCCGGAACTGATATATCCGCATTGCCCATCGCAGCACGAATAATACCAACTGTTATTTGAGACGGCGTTTTCTTTGTCATTGCTCAGTCACCTTGCCTACAAACAGATTGATGAAGTGAATCTGTCCGCGCCCTGTTACCTTCGGCGTTTTGCTGATTGTCGTGTGTCCGTCTGAATGCGTGACGGTCGTTTCCTTAATCTCAAACCAGCCGCGCTCCATGCTGTACTGTGTCGGCATGTTGTAGCTGCTGCCGGATTTCATGAGATAGCCATTATCACGCATCCACTGGAAAAGTCGCTTTTGTCCGATCTCACAGCCATTCTGACGAATCAGTTTCGCAAGATCACCAATCAGAATAGATGTGTGACTGACGCTTACCGCATCTGCAAATACCGTTTTCGGCTTGTCGGCTTCGATCTTGCTTTCAAGCTGCAGGTTCTTCTCCTGCTCTGCTTTCAGCTCTGTTGCAAGCTGGATGATGAAGTCAGGCGATTGCATTGCTTTCTTGATCGTGTCAGAGGTCATGTATGCGCCGTGCTTACGGATTGACGGGATGACTTCTTCTGTTACCCAATCTGTGAACCGTTCGGCATTTGGCAGTTTTGAACCGAAAGCAAGGCGGTATACATCAGATTCAGGGATGAAAGTCATTTCGATTGTCTTTCCGGCTGACTGCGGATGAGGTAGGTGGTGTTTCGCCACCCCCCTGCAATGTGCTTTGATTGCATTCACTGTGTCTTTGTAACCAAGCGCAGAAGCAACATCTTTTCCGGCAAACATCACCTTGCCGTCATTGGTTTCCAGCGTCCGGACATTTCCAAACTCCTGATTTTCAAACAGTTTCAGTTCGTTCATTTGCATTCTCCTTTCTTATGAAGTCGTGTCAATGTTTGCAAACAGTTCTTCATAGCTGAAATTGCAGTCTGCGAAATAGCTGTTTACAATCGTAATGGCTTCTGTCAGAGTGAAATCACTGTCGCCGTTCAGCTTTGCGCGGGCTGTCTTATCTGTGCAGCCGATCGCATTCTTAACTGCCGCTTCCGGGACAAGATTCTTTCTGACAAGTTCTGCTTTCAGATTACTCAGCATTTTTTCACGCCCCTTTCTTTACCGTTGCCGGTAATCTATGGTATTATTATATCACCGTTTGCGGTAATTGTCAACCCCTTTTTAGAAAAAAATTACCGTTTTTTATAATTTTCTTCTTGACAACTCATTCAGAATACTGTATAATATAGTATAGAAGGGAGGTGAAATTATGGATGCGGAATTTGATTTTATGGCAATGATTGAGCGAATCAAGCAGAGGAAAAAGGAACTGGGCTATACAAACAAACAGCTTTCCGATCTATCAGGCGTTTCTTTCGGAACGCTCAACAAGATTTTAGGCTCTGAAACAAAAGAACCGTCAATCAATAACATCATACGCATTTCGGCGGCTTTAGGTCTTACTACCGACTTTGTTATCAATGGAAATAAAGAAAGCACCCCACCTGAAACCAGATGGGATGCTATCCGAAGTATGATTGAGGAATTGCCAGATCAAGAAGTCAAAGAACTGCTTCTGTATCTGCGTTTCCTGAAATGGAAAGTGAAGGAACGCGAATAGTTGCGGTTTCGGGTGTGCCGGATTCGTCCGGCGCTGCCCGATCACATAACCAGCGCAGAATATCCATAATCTCATCCACCATTGCTTCTCTCGTCATACAGTCACCGCCTTTCATTATTATAGTCAGCAGGATGGCGAGTGTGACTGTGTAGCGGCAAAGCTCTGTTTGTTGTGAGACTGCCTGTCCTGCTGACAAAATTATTATATCATATTAAAAGGCTTATTTCAAGACAATTTCAAGCCTAAAAAAGATTAAAAAAGCCAAAAATGGGAGGTATTATGCAGCAGAAGAAAATAGCCGCGATCATTACAAAGGTAAAAAAAGTCCGTGACGATAACGGACTGACCTGTCAGGCAATCTATGATATTGTCCAGAAAAACGGATCGGATGTGAGTTTATCCACGATCAAGCGCATCTTTGAGGACGGTTCGGAAACATACGGATTCCAGTATGAAAGCACATTAAAGCCGGTTGTTGATGCTGTCCTCGGCATCTATGACGAAAACGGAAAAGCCGCGACACCTGATGAAGCCGATGCAATGAAAGCTGTCATTGATTTCAAGTCTGATAAGATTGCCGATCTTGAAGCGCAGTTGCTTCGTTGTGAAGAATCATATAAACGGCGAATCGAGTTTCTAAAGGAACAGATTGCACTAAAAGATGAAAGAATAGACAGAAGGGATGATATGATTGAACGGCTTATAAATAAGTTTGTAATTGATAAGGAGTGATCGCAGTGGCAAAAGCGAGAAAACTTCCGTCCGGAAACTGGAACGTCCGTGTCTTTGACGGCACAGACGAAAACGGCAAGGAGCATTTCAAGTCATTTACGGCGTCGACAAAGAAGCAGGCCGAATACCTTGCCGCAGAGTATGCCGCAAATAAAAAAGACCGTATAGAGCATATGACCGTAGGAGAAGCGATTGACAGATATATTGCCGCAAAAGATAAGGTTTTGTCTCCTGCAACGATATACGGATACCAGAAAATGCGCAGAAACAACTTGCAATCTCTTATGAATATTCCAATTGACAGGCTCACGAGAGAACAAGTGCAGATTGCTGTAAACAACGAATCAGCCACACACAGTGCAAAGACCGTTATCAATGCGCACGGCCTATTGTCAGCTGCTCTTGCAATGCACAATCCTGATTTCGTGTTACGGACTACTCTGCCGCGCAAGGTCAAGAAACTGAAACGTGACTTGCCGACAAGCGAAGATGTTATGAACGCAATACACGGATCTCCTGCTGAACTACCTGTGCTTCTCGCACTTTGTATGTGCCTTAGAATGTCGGAAGTACGCGGCATTAGAAAATCTGCCGTTGACGGAAACTACCTGTCGATTGAGCGCGTCATCGTTACTGTTGACGGCAAGTCGATTGAAAAAGAATTGCCAAAAACAGACGCATCCAGACGAATTGAGGAATTGCCAGACTTCCTTCGTGATATGATCTTGAATCAACCGACCGAATACGCTACGACATTATCAGGAAAAGCTATCTATTCCCGCTTTGTCAGATGCATGGAAAAAGCGGGATTCACAGGTGTCCGTTTCCATGATCTTCGGCATATATCTGCATCTGATATGCATTCGCAAGGTATTCCGGACAGGATTGCAGCAGAACGCGGCGGATGGGCAGGAACACAAACGATGCGGCAAGTCTACCAGCATTCTTTCAGTGCGGACAGAAAAGCCGCTGACAAAAAGATGAATGAACGGTATAGCAAAATGTACAGTGACTTGCAAAAACCTGAAACGAAACCTGAAACAAAGTGATGAAAATAACGTATCTGCGTAATAGGTAATGGGTTCGATTCCCCTCACCTGCTTGTTTTGGAAAATACGAAAATGCGTATTTTCCAAGCATCTACTTTCAGAACGTGTCATGTATCGTGTCATGTATTCACACGATTTTGTGACCATTTCATACCATTTTAGGAACAAACCTGAAACAAAACCTGAAACGGAAACGGCAGGAGATTTTATTTCTCCTGCCGCCTTTTTATACATTTTCGATTTCACGAATAAAATCTTTGAAGCGCATCTTGATACGTTCATCAGGAGCATCCCGCATCAGCTCACGAACATCATCAATGAAATCAGACTTTGCATCATCACGAGAGTATCCACGATTTTCACGGGAATATCTGCCCATAGAATCGCGCCGTCTTGCATTGGAGCGACCTCCGCGCATTCCATTCTCATATGAACGATAACCGCCCATATACGGATAGTAGCCGGATTCTCCGTCACGTTCCTCTGCTTCTGCCATTGCGATAGTAGTCTTGATAGACTTCATCGTGTGCGTCAGTTTGTCAATGTAATCAACATCTGCGCCGGACAGTTTTCCGCCTGCTGCACGAATCTTCTCATTCGCTTCTCCGATTTCATGCGAAACCGTTTCACAAAGATCATAAAGATCATCAAGCCATTTTTCCATTACTGCTCGTCCTCCTTTTATGCGATTCTTGTAATAGTAAGCGAAGCGCGGCTGCGAACAGAAATAGATGGTGTAGGAATTACAGCTGCATCATCTTCCGTTGCGTCAACATATGCGCCGGAAACGGAAACGCAGCAACCGCACGGAACTGTGATTGTGGTCGATGTGTTGACATGCCACACATCACCGTCCGCAAGAGGTGTGACGATAGCAACACTATCCGGAATAGCAACTCCGTTCAGAGTGATCGCTACCGCAATAGGTGTGATTGCCCCGCCGTCCGGAATTGACACGTTCGCTTGCAATTTCACTTCGTATCTTGCGAATCTGTTTGAGTTGCCGCCTTTCAGAGTAAGAACCCCTGTCGTAATCGGGATTACACATCCCTTATTACACGGGATAGATACAATGTCGAACGGAATTGTGCCATTTAATTCCACATTCTGATCCGTACTTGTAATATACTTTGCCATAGCAGCACCTCATTCAATTTGCAAAACCGCCGCCGCATCCGCAGCCGGAATTAAGCTGCTGAGGGCAAGTGAAAATAGGCTGATTTCCATAAACCGGAGTAGTCGGGACAGGGCAGTTTTTCAGGCGGTTGTATACGCCATCAATCTCTGCCGCCTGACCTGCAAGGATCTGCGCGGTCTGTGCGGTCTGACTTGCCTGCATCGTTGCCATGCTGACCTGATTCTGCAAGCCGACATTCTCGCGCTGTGCCTGTGCAAGCTGCGCCTTTACGCCGTCTAGTTCAAGAGCGCAGAGCTTGTCAAGAATTGCCTGAGTGCCGCGTGTCTGCGAATCAATGATATCACGAGTATTCATTGCAGATGCGCTACGAGTAGCACATTCCTCAGTTGCAATGGTGTACTTTGTATCTGCAAGCCCTGCCTGAACGCCGTTGAAGCCCTGCATATTCGCAGTCTGTTCCGCAAAGGATCGGTTCAGGCTTGCGATCTCATTGGTATTGAGCTGCTGAGAAATTGCAGTCTGTGCGCCGAAAATGGAGTTGTTTACGCCGTTGAATCCGTTAGCCATGCCAAGCTGCATATCTCCGCAGCAGTTGCAAAGCTGAGTAGACAGCGAAGAAATGCCGTCACGGACGGAAGTCACGGAATCATGAAGCTGTGCATCGCGGAATCCGTCATTGATGTTCTGCGAGTTGTTCAGCCACGGATAGAGGTAATCCATACCCATCATACCCATGCCCATCATTGCGCCGCCCATGCCGAATCCGCCAAAACCGCCCCAGCCGCCGCCAAGAACGAGCAGAAGCAGAATCCATGCCCAATCACCGCCAAAGCCGAAACCGCCCTGACCACCGTAACCGCCTCCGTGCATAGGCTGAACCGGCATAATCATGCCGTTGCCCGTGCTCTCATCAGTAAGTGCCATAATAAAAATTCCTTTCAAAAAGTATTTATATCATCCGCCCTGCGCACTGACGGAGAATATACTTGACTTTTGGAAGGAACTATGGTATACTAAACTTGCCACAGTTATGGTTATACCATAGCTCCTTTGATTGCCGTCTGATATTGCAGTATCAGGCGGCTTTCATTTTGCAAACTACAATCGAAACAGTTGCGATTCTGTTTGCATTTTGTTTCGATTTGTAAAGTATAGTTTCAATATTTTCCGGCAAAAATGAAGATTCCACGCCAGAAATTGAAAACTTTTCAATTTTCAGTATAAAATACACCGAAAATTTCAATCTTTTGCTGTTTTATCGCCGAAACATCCTCTGCATCATCTGCTGTGCCATTTGCAAACGCTGCTGAGGAACTGCGCCGGATTGCATAAGATGATTCAGGATCGCAGACGGGTTATTTTCCATGCCTTGTGGAATCTGAATACCATGTTGCGTCATCAAGGACATTGCCGCATCACGCGGATTCTGCTGAACCTGTGCATTATTTGCACTTGTTCCGAAACTCTGGTACAGTTCACTTGCCATTGCTTTGTCCGTCCTTTCTTTCGCTTCGGTTTTGATTATCCGGATTGCGTCTAGCAACCATAATCTCGCTTATACGGCTTTCCAGTTCATCACGTGTCACATAAGCTGATAAGTCGATAGGCGGCTCTGTGCGAGTTTCCTGCGCTGCTTTAGGTACATTGTTTGCTGTCCTTTCCGTATAATCGAAAACGCGGAGCGGCAAAGGCATTCCGCTTGCATCTGCTGTCTTGATAAAGAACGCATTGCTTTCGGAATCCATGAGCAGAACGCTTTGTCCGGCAGATACAGGATAGGATTTTGCCGCTTCGATGCCCTGTACCCAAATCAAACCGCTGTTCTGTTGCTGAGTTTGCGGTGAATACTGATTTTGATACATCTGCGGATATGGATAATTTACCGGATAATATGGAAATGCCATTGTCACCACTCCTTTACAAAGTAGTATTGCACAATCTCTTGACTGGAATCCCACGAATCTATAATATCGCCGTCAACAACAGCAACGGCGTGTGATCCTGTACCGATGATATATCTGCCATGCTGATGAACTTCCGAGAAATCCTCGACAGTTTGCTTTCCATAGACCGTGTACCGTCTGAACCCAAGATATAGTAGATAATCAGCCCATACTGCATTAGAATTGCCCCATATAGTGCATGGGAAGCCGAACAAGCACAATCCTGCATACACTTTGTGCCGATCATATCCAGTAACAATGCTTATTGCTCGAATCACGCAGTCGCCTATATTTTTGCCGCATGGATTGCCATTGAAATGAATATACATCTGTTCATTCCCCTAATAAAATGATAACAAAAAAACTGCCCTCTCACAAGGAAGTGAGAAGGCAACTTTAAGGATAAAAACATGCAATTTTTAGGAAAAACAAATTTCTGTAATCATATCTCTTTTCGTTTTAATAAGAACAGAATATTTTTTCACGATATTTCGGATTTGTCGCGGTGTTAGTTCGATAATTTCTGCTGTTCGTTCTTGCGTATATCCGTCAATCCATATCATTGACATAATACGGCGGTCACGCTCGCTGTGGATTTGCTCTGCAATGATAGCGGAGATTTCGCTGTTAGTGTACTGCATAGTATTCTCCTTTTTTAGTAATACATAATAGTGTGATTATTTTTCAGTAAGTGTCCCAACATAAGCCGTTCCATCTATTTTCATTTCAACATTGATTGTTTTTTTTGATGGCGTAGATTCAGAAGGTTTGTGCTTTTTCCCGTACCCATTCAAACCTTTCTCTTTAATTTTAGTATGGTAATCAACATAGCAATAATCAAGATCAACGTCACCGTTAATACCGTCAACTATTCCTGTGCAGGAATACTGCCACAGTCCATATGTGCCTGAATAAGAAGGCTGACTCACGCCATAATTCGCAACCCAGATGCAATATCGCTGCTTGATCGTATCTGCAACATAGGATGACAGGGGAGAAGCTGACATATAAAGCCCTACCCAATATCCGGAAGATTCAACTTCTTCCAGAAATGCACGGATGATAGCGGAAACTTTTTCTTTGCCGAGATTGAACTGATTCTGTTCCTCAACATCATAGAAAACAGGGTAGTCAAACTGCTTTCCTTTGATGACTTCAAGAAAAACGTCAGCTTCTTTCCGCGCTTCTTCCGGCGTTTTCGCATAGGAATACCAATACACGCCGACCGGAATTTCTGCCGCTCTTGCACCGCTGTAGTTCGCTTCAAAACAGGAATCTTTCTGTGAAATCACTTTGCCGTATCCTGCACGAAGAATTGCAAACTGAATGCCTGCCGCATTGACTTTGTTCCAGTCAATAGCGCCCTGATGACTTGAAACATCAATACCTTTGTACATGCTTGCATCTCCTTTCTGAATGCTGAAATAATCATAGAAACTTGATTTCGGTATGCAGTATGACATGCCTTTTGTTTCATCACCATACCACTTACCATCACGCATATCAATGTGTGTATATGTGCCATTACCTGCTATTCGTGCAATCCCGTGAAAACCAATGTCTTCGGCAGTGCAACACACAATTTTGTTGTCAATTGGATTGCCGGATTGATCGTAGCAACATATATCCGCTGCTTTTCCTTTTGTGTGCTGCCCTGTTCCAGATCCACCAACAGCATTATCATGTAAAATGCATCTATATCCGCTTGAAATGTTTATTTTTGAGCAGAAAAGTGCTTTTCTCAGTTTTTCAAGCTGCTGAACAAGTTCATCGGATATGAGTGTATCATGAGCACTTCCACACTTGCAGCGAAACTCTGACACGTTGAAATGATCTGAAATTTGTGAATTGTCAGATGCACTGTATCTTTTCACGCTCATCACGCATCACCGTCCAGAATCGCCCAATATCCATTTGAAAGATACTGTTTGCCGTTGATGATGCATTTCATTGGCGCTTCATATCTTGAATCACTTTCAGACAGCCAAAATGCATCCGGAGTAAAACTTGTTTCACCATATGGGCAGTATGTAGTAAACTGAACCATGTGAACTTGATTGCTGTTAATTGGTGTAAATGTTAATGCGGTATTTAATGTTGTATCACCCCAAGCGACTCGCTTAATATTCGTGAATCTCCAAGTAGTGTTGTTAGCTGTCGAAAAGACAAATGATATTTTGCCCTGATTTGTCTTTGTTATAAGTAGTCCACATGATGTATCGAACAAAATTAACGCTCCGTTTTCGCAATTGCACGCATATGAAACCTTGCTTGCTACATTCGTAATACTGTCAGATACAGTTACAGATTTGTAGGCTGTGATTGTATGAGCACCAGTAGCACTCGATTTTGAAATTGTAAGTAATGTGTTTCCATCATACTTACAAGTAATTGTAAATCCTACATTGTCATATTCGATATCGTCAAAAAAGTTTGGGATGAGATGCGATTGCATCCATTCTGCCAGTAAAGACATGTCAGTGCTGTTGAGATAATCCCTTGTTATCATCTTAAATATCCTCCCAATTTGCTCTACCTGTTACATTTCCGTCAGCAGGAATTGCTTGCTGCACAGTTTCTGTAACACCAACCGGATTTGAAGATCCACTTTTCAGAGCGCCTATTTCGGCATCAATTTTTTGCCAGTTTGAAACAATTGCGTCCCAATTGAGATAGTCTTGCTTGTTTTCTTGCAAAGCAAGACGTATATTTGGTGTGTAAGTGATAGCCATACGGAAGCACCTCTTTCTTATTCATAGTTTCCATCATGTCGCCAATATTCTTTTTTCAGTGTGTCTCCTGAACCGTTTATAATCAAGCACATTGTTGCTGTACGACCAATCGCACGATACGCAAGCTCATTGTGAAAAGCAGCAAGTGCTTCGTCATATGTATCATACGAAAAGCAAGCCTGAGTGTTTTCGTTTTGAACGATAACAAGATAAAATTTCATTTTTCATCCTCCTCATTTTTATCTCTGAGCTGTTCAAGTACATTTTTCAGCTTTTTCGGCATCGGAAGACCAAGTTTTCCTGCGTTTTCCAGAATGCTTAATCCTTCGTTTGCAATATAAAGACCACATGCTGCTGATCGAAAAACGGAAGTATTGCCGCCAAGAACCTGAGAGTCGATTATGTGTGCAACAGCGACAATGAGAAGTATAAGCGCTTTTTTACACAAACCGGTGAAACTTACTTGACTGTTAAGTTTATGCTGGGCTGCTCCAACAATCAATCCTGTGATATAATCCAAGCAAATAAAGCTAATCAGTGCAATCAGAAGACCGTCCATGTTCCCCCAAAGAAAGCCAGCTAATCCACAAGCGAATGCGAAAAATGTTCTGATAAATTGCGAAATCGTCATGATAAGTTCCCTCCTTGTTTTATGTTGGTGTATTTATTGGCTGCACTGCTGTTCCTGAAAACCGGTACCAGTCTCCCCAATTTCCGCTTGACGCGCTAAGTCTTCTCCTCATGAAAAACTCACCTTCCGAATTATTCGGATAAAGGCGCTGGATCTGGTATCCGGATGATGCAGAAGCAATCGTTGAGCACACTTCAAGCCGAAACCCGGAAGAAGTCGGACAGTTGTACAATGTCGCTGCGATACTTCCTGTAGATGCACGGTAAGTACCCGGCGTGAAATAGTCGTTCAGATCATCACCATTATTGATTGTGTTTGGTGTAGTGCCATATACCCAGTTCATTACACCGCCAGAACGCACAGGATTGTCGCTGCCAGATGTTGGAATTGGATCAATTGTAAGTGTATCCTGCTTTTCTGATAACAAAGAAAGTATTTGTTCATCGGTCATATCGTTCAAAGCACGGCGAAATGCTTCAAGGATTTGTTCGCTTGATAATCCCGTGTTAAGATTTGGCATTATTATTGCACCTCGCTTCTATAAAGAATAAGCTGATAATCGGAAGTTACAAGGTAATTGAATTCGTTGTCAGAAATGGTATTAAGATCGCCGAATTCACTGCCGCACAACTGATAAATCATATATGTTTCGAGCTGTGCGATTGTAAGACCTTCAAGATCAATAATCCGCAAGTCTTTTTGTACCGGATTCGATACTGATTGTATATTAAATACACCAGACCACGAACCGTTGAATGACATGTTCAGAGAAACAACAACTCCGGCAAAAACATTGTCCTCGCTCTCTACAATGATCGTGTCAAAAATATCAAGTCTAGGGTCGATTCTACACTTTCCACTTATCATTCTTCTACCTGTTGTCAATATTTTGAGTGCTTCATAGCAAATATTCTGCGCTGCACCGTAATCATATAAAAGAGTGTTGTCAATCGTTTGCATTCCGCCGATTCTGTCACCGGAATTGTTCGTTGATACGCTACTTTCTCCATGAGAATATGTAACTGTGATATTGCCGACACGATCATTATATGATATTTTACAAGGCTCATACTGGATTGTGTTTGTAATTGTATACAATTCAGGTGTTTCATTTATCTTTCGAATAACGATTCTGCCTTGTCTATCAACATAACAAACGCAAGAACAAGCATTTGCAATCAGTTGCAGCATTTCCGCAAGAGTGTATCTGTCATCTTCTCTTGTTGACAAAAAAACCGATAAAAGAACTTCTTCATCAACAGAATAATATATCTTAGACACAGGTACATTCGGGTCTTTTTCGGATTGTTCAATCACTTTCAGGAAGAAATATAACGCATTATCTTTTTCGTAAATCGGTGTGTATCTTTCAGTCATGAATCCAAGAATGTCTTTGCAAGAAAAAGACAATTGGTCATTCCTTGATGGTATATCAACACTATACACAAAGAAAACACCGCCCGGGATTTCATCAAAACCAGTTCTGCTTTGATTCTTAAACCCGTAATTGATAGTCACCTTTGCATTTGCATAAATATCGTTGTTATTAACAGAATCATAGTCAAGAACATTATTATTGTTCTTCACTTTGAATGAGCACTTGTTACTTGTGATAACTCCACTCAAACTGTTTCCATTTATGTCTTGCTTGAATGAAAGAATATTATCTCTTGTTATAACTGGATGTTGACCATCTTGACGAGCGATATCAATTGTAATACTGGTTTGCGGGCAAATCCTTGAAGCGTTAATCTCTCTCCAATACTCTGTTACATTTTGCATAAGATCACACCTCTATCAATGATAGATTTGCATTTTGATAGCCACGGGGAAGACCGATGACAGAAGCATTTGGAGCATTCATTTCGTTATAGAGTAAAAACGAACCGGAAGATGTTCTGTCAGATACATACATATCTCTCGTTTCAAGGCTTGCGGTTGACTGGTTGAAAAATGTGACGCTTCTGACGAACGCGCCGCCAAAATTTGGATCAAACAACTTTAACATATCTGCCCAATCTTGCGCGGATATAAACGCCCATGTCATAGATATTTTCGCAACGTCATCGCGGATAACAGTTCCGATCATGTATCCAGCAACATTTCTTGCGCTGTCAACGATTGTTGCAGTGTTTCCGATATAGGTTGAGGGTGTAGGCAATGCAACGCCCCCAATTGTAACGAGATTCGCCATGCCAACACCCCACTTATACTCCATACACAACGCCGCCAAGAATTGAAGCACCGTTGTCTCTGCTTACCTGATTTACTTCTGCTGATATTTCTCTGCCGCTGAGATAAATATGAAACTCATTCTGCCCGCCGTTTTGATTTTGCATTGCGCTAATTACAGCGTTATAAACGCCAGCGCTTACCGCCTGAACGATCTGGTCGTTGTTTGCAACAGCAGTGTGACCACCAATGGAACCGACCATTTCAGCACCGGATTCTCTTGCAAGAAACAACTGACCGGAATCAGGGAATCCGCCGTTTGCGAATCTCGGCAGACTGAAATATGGTATGTTCCATGAAATGTTGAGCGAAATACCTGTCACTCTTTCAAACGCTTCACGCGCTGGTCCAGTAAGATCAACAAGCCTTTGGAGAATACCGGCAATCATATCTACTGCGCCATTCACAAGCCCTTCCATAGCATCAAGTGCTCTATTGATAGGATTTCTAATTACATCGTGAACATGGTTAAACACATTTTGAATAGATGCAATAAAACCACCTGCTGTGTTGATAGCACCATGAAAAGCGTTAGAAAACGCTGTTCTGATTCTATCAACCGTTCTTTCAATAGCCTGCCATATAGCACTGTTTGTGATCGCATCCTTAATTTCAAGGAACTTTATGTTCACATTTCGCTTGATTGTCTCAAAAGTGGTGATCCACTTTGTTGCGTAATCAGAAACCTTGCTTTTTATGGTTTCCCAACCGCTTGAAAGATAAATCTTAATCTGATCCCATTTACCGGAAATGCCATCTCTTATTTCGTCAAATCCTGTAATCCAATGGCTCTTGAAATCAGTCACAAATCCTTTTAAGCCGTTCCAGCCATTTGAAAGAGATGATCTCAAATTAGACCATGTTGTTTGAACAGTGCTTTTGATTGTCCGCCATCCATCAACCCATGAATTGATGTAATTTGAAACAAATCCTGTGATTCTGTTCCATCCTGTTTCCAAGAAGTTTTGGACGCTTTGCCATCCTTCCTGTGCGCCTGTTCTTATAGTGTTCCAGCCATCGTTCCACGCAGAAGCAAAACCATCAACGGCATTTGTTATTCCTTCCCAAATTCCTGTGAAGAAATCGCTGATAGATTGCCAGCCTGACTGCCATGTTTGAACGAACTCATCCATTCCAGTGTTCCAGTTGTCAAAAAACTCTGTGAAGAACGAACTTGTACCGCCCATTGACAACATTGCTGTATCGCTCTGAATGTCTTCGACACCGCTATTCCATGCGTCATAAATCAGACTTCCGAATTCTTGTCCACCGCCATGGAACCACTCGTAAAAATCTTCACCAAGATTAGACATAGCGCCGTCATCCGGGTTAAGAAGATTCCACAATTGATCCGAACCGACATTTTGAAGTGCATCATTAAGACCGCCTGTATACTCAAATCCCAAAAATTCAGCTATGCTTTGAAAAAGTCCTCTTATACGGTCGTTTGATCGTTCTAATCTATCAACAGCTTCGTCTGATACCTCACCACCACTTGCGATTGTAAGAACAGACCCAAGACCTTCGACAAGACCGGATAAATTACTGAATGTAAGTCCTGCAATGTAAGAGATAGCGTCAATGCATACTTCTAATGCAGGCTGCAAGAATTCCAGTGCAACTCTCAGACCGTCAATTGCTCCTGCAAACAAATCAATTGCAGCGGGAACTGCTTCTTCAATCGTCCATGTTGCAAGCGGTTCAAGGACATGTTCAAAGAAATACTGCAAAAGCTGTGCCGGGCTGCCGTTCGGATCAACAAACCTTTGGAATGCATCTGTAATATTTTCAATGGAAGAAAGAAGCGGCGACCAATCTAATCCTTCCGCCCATTCTCTGATTGAACCCCATATGTTCCTGAAAACAGAAAGCAGATTATTGACAATGTTCCAGATATTCTGGAAAATTCGTGTTCCTCTTCCGCCTTCGTCCCATGCTCTGCGAATGCCTCCTGCAATAGCACCGAATGTTCCTGCAATATTCTGAACAATTTGAAGTATAATTTCAAGCGTTCTTTGACCTGTTCCGTTTTGCCAGACAGTGCTGAAACTAACACCAACAGAGCGAACAAGATCAGCTATCTCGTGCCATGCATTACGGATTGCATTTAGAGTGTTATCTCCTTCCGCATCCCACGCAAGTCTTATCGGTGCAAGATATTCCGGAATATTGTTCAGGAAATCACGTTCAGTTGGCATTTCTTGAAACATGCGAGAATAGTCAAGATTGCTTGTGTTACCTCTGCCACCTTGACCGATAGCCTTTTCAATGACATTCAGCTCATCGAATCCAAGCATAGTGCTTTTCAGCCGCCTTGCGCTTTCCTCTGCGTCATCAAGTGCATCCTGCCATTGCGTAGGATACCGAACTGCCCGTGTCCATGTTGACGCGCCTGTCATCGCTGCTGTAAGTTGATTGAACCTGTTGAGAAGTTCAACGACATGATCTACAACACGTTCGAGAACAGGAACAAATGCATTTGTCAAAGGCGCTGTAGCTGCACCAATACTGTTTTTAAAGTACAGTGCTGCTGTTGCTGCTCTGTCCATTGACGGTGCGAATTCAGTGCCGACCTCTTTGCTATAATAGTAAAGATTCTTTCGACCTTCTGCAAATCCATCTGTTATAGATTTAAGGATTGCACGGACAGCACGGTACATTGCTATGCGCTTAATACTTGAAAGGAACTGTTTTGCTTTTTCAGCAGCTTTTGATAATTGCTTTCCGAGAACTGAAAGCGGCGAAGCAATAATTTTTAATCCGGAAGAAACAGCTCTTAATGTTCCTTTTGCTATTGGATCAATCTCAGTCCTGAACAGACCGAAAGAAATTCGTGCTGAATTTACTGCATCTGTCGTATCGTACAAATCAATTTCAGTTTCTTCAAGTTGATCTGCAATTTCTGTTTCACCTGTTCCGGTATCACTAGGGAATGCATTGCTAAGTGTTTCACGAATCTGACTTATTTCCTGTGCAGCTTGTGCCAAATCCTGAACGCTTGTTCCTGCGCCAAAATAAACCTGAACATTATCAGGCATATTAGCAAGAACGTCCTGCATTCTTCGCATGCCGCTGAAATCGACACCATTCAAAGTGTTTGCGGCGTTTACAATTCTTGTTATGCTGTCAATAAAGCTGTTGCTAACATAGAAATTGTTAAGTTTTATTGCAGCATCTTCAAGTTGCGCTGTCATTCTCAGAAAATTGGTAAATCCGCTTCCGGTGTGAATGCTGTTCATAATATTGAGTGTGCGTTCGATATTTGAAACGCCTGTTTCCAGTGCGCTTGTATCAATATTATTGAAACTTGAAAATACTTCTTTGATTTCTTCCAGCGATTTCTTAATACCTTGCGAACGAAATCCCTTTATACCTTTAAGGCTTTCAAAAATCCCGCTAAGTTGCGTAGAAATAGAAGCGCCCTGCAACACTTGACCAAGTTCAGAAAGCGAATCAGCGAGTTTACTGATGTTTTTGCTTGCATCCGCAGCACTTGCTGAAATCCGTATTTCAAGATTGTCAATTTCGCCAGCCATTTACTCACCACCTTTTTGCCCTTGCAAGAAGAACTTGATAGACTCTTGCATTTTGCGTTCACGCTCAGCCGCTTTCTCGCGTTCCGTTATTGCAATCGGATGACTCATATACGGCTCTGGTTTTTTTCCTTTCTTATTCCAGAACGCCATTGCAAGTGCAGAACCGACAGCGTTATTAAAGTAAACGCCTTGCAACCACGCTTCATAATTGGCTGTTTCACGGCGATACAATTCAGCTTCAATGTACGCTCTTGCAATGTACGCATTTTCGTTCCAGAACTCATTGTAAGAACAGCCGAGTGACAAATAATATGGGAACATCATCACATATAATTCCTCATTTGTACTCGGCTGATTGTTTCCTATTTGATTGTCAGTCTGCGCTGTTACAGACTGATTTTCACGTTTTTTCTTTCGCCCTCATCATCGGAGCGAACGAGCGTCTTTGTCGGCTCGGCATAAAGCTGTGCAAGTTTTGCAACCTCTGCGCCGGAAAGACCGCCCATTTCGTCAAACAGAATTTTGTCGGTTTCTTCACGGGTGATTTTCGGGTGATTTTTCTTGAATGCCGCATAAAACAGCAGCGGGAGCATCGTCATCGGCTGTTCAGCGATTTGATCGCTGACAAATCCAGCACGTTCAGCGAGAACAACAGTGCTCCTGCTAAATTCAAGGGTGTACACCATTCCGTTCACTTCAATAGTCATCGGCTTTACGATTTCGATATTGTTTGCCATTTTATGATCCTCCTATGAAAGATGTTTTGGTTTTATATGAAAAGCCGTAATCCGGTCATAGGCACGGAAACACAAGCGCTGTGTGCTGTCCGGCTATTCATGCTTTGTTTCTTATGTAGATGCCGTATACCAGCCGAACTCACCGTTCGGAATAACGTGTGCCGGGATGGTATCAGCCGCATTCTGCTCCATGCCGCCGTTTCCAAGTGCAACAGGTCTTGCACAGAAGAAATAGCTTCTTGTTGCAGACGGGTCTGCATACTTGTATTCAAACCACAAACGCTTTCCTTCTGCAAGTGCAGCTTCCGCAGCAGCAACCATTGTCTCCCATGCGTCAATCGCCGCTTCTGAGTGATTCAGAGTAAACTGTGCATCGCCGCCGGGGTCTTGTCTTCCGGGAACATACTGCGTAAAGTAGTCTGACAGATCGGAAACATCAATTGTTTCCGGAGTCATATCAAATGCAGGTGCAGAAGATACGCCAAGCAATTCGGTAAATCCAGTTGTCGGTCTAGTTCCTGCGGTTGTTTCAACTGCATAAAGCACTTTCGCTCCAACCGTAGTAATTTCGATAGGGGTAACAGCAGGCATAATCTTTCCTCCTTATCTTGTTGTATGTATCACATGATATTGTGTGCCGTCTTTTTCAACGGCTTCACGGACAACAGCCTGATAGCGCATTGTGATACGGTAAATGCTTCTATCAACATTCGGCGTTTGCCCTCTGAATGTTCTCGTGAAAAGCATCTCAGACATAAGACCGTCAATAAGGCTTGAAATGGCTTTTGCCTTTGATTTCTTTCCTTGTGAATCATTCGTGTAAATGTTGATCTCATACATGACCTGTGCATGATGCTCAATGCCGGATAAATCGCGTGTTCGCTCATACACCTTATTGTCGGCTTCTACGATCGTCACACACGGAAATGATGCAGGAACTTCGACAAACTCACCGTATACAGAAGCGCCCTGAAATTCTGCCCGAATAGCAATAGCAAGTTTTGTGAAAATGATATTCTCAATATCAATCACTCTTAAAAACCTCCTTTGCCATATCAAGCAGTTCACGCCGAATATCCTGCGCAGCGTTATACATAAACGGATTGCACTGAATACCTTGCGTGAAATGTTTCTTTCCGTCAGCGCCCCTATAAAACCAGCCTTCCGGATTTGCGCCGTATCCATAACCGTATGTACCGATTGCATACATACCAAGTTCCTGCGCCTTTGGATGCGGATAACTGCCGACAGATCCGTTTCTATAAACGCCTGTACCGAACTCAATCCATACAGCATTTCCGCCGACAGAAATTGTTCCTTTTGCACCCTCACGCTTAAAGTCAAGCGAACCAACTGTTTCACCTGTATCAACGTGCCCAAGCGAATTAGCGGCATTGTCAAGCCCCATTTCGCCTGCCCATTGCACAAGCTGCTCCGACTTGCCTTTCAGCGAGTCTGCGTAATCTCTTAGCTGTTTTGCAGCGCTCAGAAACGAATCAGCAGAAAGATCAATGTCGATTTTCAAGACACATTCACTTCCTTAACAGCAATAGTCATGCTGTTCAGAGATTTTGCAACAGCAACAACAACATAGTCATGCTTGATTTCACCAGCTTCTCCAAACTCATCTGGTTCGCAATCAATCCACAGTATTGTGCTTTTGTCAATTGGCAATGTCAGGTTGTCAGTGACAATCGTTTTGCTGTAATTGGCATTGATGCCAAATTCGTCAAGATCAGCATTTCCACGAGCAGCAGATATATTTGCTTTTACCTCTACAGGGTCAGAATATCCAATGTATGTTTCACCGGTTTCATATCCTGTATCATCGTCAGTTATCTGTTCAGTGTCGGTAATGTTTGCGTACCAGAATGAACGCTTATTCCGCAGAAGCGCTTTCATGTCAAGCACCTCCGCCCGGTACACGGCAGAATGGAACAACCTGTTTCAGCATCGAATCCGGAATGCCGCCATTCTCATAACTGCGGTTGATTCCGTTTTCGTTGTGAGTTGTTTGCCCCTCTGCACCGCGCTTGTTCAGCAGATATGTTGCAATTTCACATTGCAGATTTTGATATCGTGCCGGAACTATCAGGCTTTCGCGCTCTTTTTCCGTTGCAAAGGGGAATGCACGGTTAATGATCGCATCGGCCGACATTGCAAGGAATGCAGAGACAACCGTTTCGTTTGATTCGCCTGTCGTGCTTGCAACAATAGCAATCATCTGTTCATCCGTCATTGTCTCTGCTCCTTTCTCAGTAATCTTTGCGCCTGCGTCCGCGCTGTCTCGGTTCATCCTCAACAGCTTTTTCAAGCTGTACCTCCTCGACCTGAGAAATGACCGGCTGGATTGCGCTTTCGTCAACCTTCTTTTCGGTTTCAGGCACTTCCTCATTCGGTCTGTACCATTTGCCGTTAAACTTTACGGCATAAGGATAGGTCATATAGGTTCACTCCTTATTAGGCAACTTCAAGTGCATAACATTCAGCCATGCGCTCAAAGGACGGCAGGACAATCTCAGAAACGGTTGTCTTTGTGTTGACCGGATCATCGGTAATCGTGACAGCAACTGCGATACCGGTTTCAACGACAGACACATCCGCATCCGGGCGCTGTGCAAGCGTTCTCTCTTCCGGAGTTGTGCCGAACCATGTTCCGCCGAGTGCGCCAGCCGGTGCGAAGAACACGATGTTATCCGGATAGAAATTCGATGCTGTACCGGCTTCATTCTTGAACTTCTTCGTGTAAATGACAATCGTCACGCCGAATTCCTGTTCGATGAATGCACGAACATTCTTGTCGGAAAGATAGACATTCGCAGTCATGTTCTGTGCGAGAATGTAATCTCTTGTCTTTGCGGCATTCTTGATGTAGTTAAATGTCGCCTTGCTCATGATAAGCAGTTCAGGACGATTGCCGCCTGCTGTTTCCTGTGCATTCAGAGCTGCTTCAATGTCTGCAATCGGATCAGCAGTTGCCGCAGCAGACCACTTATCGTTTGCTCCATTGATCTTGCTGTAATGAGCAGCAGCCCAAGATCCGTCCGGATCATAGTTATAGGTGTAATTGGTGTTATTAGCGGTAATGGAAATACCCATTGTTCCGCCGAGCGGAGCAAGAAGCTGCATTCTCATGCGCTCAGGAACAACCAGTGCGCCGTCTACAAGCGTTTTTGCATCGTTGAAGATGTTAGTAAGCACCTGTGCTGCATACGGATCGCCTGAATCCTGAACTCGCAGAATTTCCTGTTCATCTTCTTCCTTGACAAGCATGGATTCACGGAAGAATGCCATTTTAGTCTTTGTCAGGGAAATGCCGACACGATCTCTCAGCGTAGACTTTGCATCAAAGGTTGTCGGCATAAGAGATACCGGCAGACCATTATGCGCGGTGAACCAGCTCAGATCAAGACCTGCTTTCTTCTGTGCCGGGAACAGACCTTCTCCGAGATACGGAATACGATTGCTTGCTTCACCTGTGACATTCAGCGCAATCGCTTTCGAGTTGAAAACATCAGTCAGTTTCATTGCGATACTCTCCTTTCTTTAATTATTCGCCGGTATAAACCTTTCCGTCCGAATCCATGAAGGTGATCTTTTTGAGTGCGGTAAGAGCAGCAGCAACCGGTGCTGCTGGGAGCTTTGCAACCTTGATAAAGCCGTCAACAACAGCCGTGCCGTTCGGATTCTCTGCAAGTACAACATCATGCAGAAGAACGCCAGTTGCAGTCGCACCGTTTGCCGGAACGATTGTGCCAGCCGGAATCACGCCGTTAGTAGCAAGGCTCGTCAGAGCAGAGCAATTAAAAGGCACTGCAACATAATGCGCATTATAAAGGATTTCCGAGCCGGTCAGTACATCGGTTTTCTGGAAAATCATTGCGTTTACCTCCTTGTATATTGATCGAGAATAGATTGTGCTTTCTTTGCACGTTCAGCCCGTTCCTTGCCGAGCTGAACAGCAATGCTGTCATCCTTGCCGTCATCATCGGTCTTTGCGCCGGATTCCGGTTTTGGATTGCTGCCCATAAGTTTGGATTTTGTACTGACTTCGATAGATTCACGGAACTTTTTCAGGGCGGATGACATTTTCTCAATATCGTTCGTGATAAAAGCATTTGCGGCATCGGTTGCATTTGCATCATCAAAACCACCTCCGAGAAACGCTGCTTTTGCTGTCGAAATCTGCTCACGCTGCTTGAACTCCGCAAGTTCAGCTTTAAGCGCATTAAGCGTTTCTTCGCTTTCCTGCCTTTTCAGTTCATCTTCGGTCTTTGTTGCATTGAGCTGCTTTTTGTAGCCCGCTGCTTCGCTAGATGCTTTGTCAAACGCCGCTTTCATCTTTGCCGCGTTTTCCTCTGCTGCTTTGATCTTGTCCGTACCGTCATCGTACTGGAAAGCAAGCAGAGCGGCAACCTTTTCATCTGCCGTCATGGTATCGAACCCATCAATGGATTCCGTGCTAATCTGTGCCATACAAATTCCTCCTTGCGCTTATAGTCATCTCCGACTTTATGAATTGCGAAATTTATATCCCGGCTTCTCTGTCGGCGTTATATCTTCATAGGCTATTGCCTACAAATCCAAAACAAAAAGGCTGAACAGAGTGTGTTAAACTCCATTCAGCCCCAATTAGCTGTTATCTGCCCCCGATTGAACAGACCAGATATTCAGTTGTCAAATAACAAAGTCAGTTTTATCTGCTTTACGGCTGATTGCTACAATCACCAGTTTGCCGCGTTCGATTTTCAGCTCTACGGTCTTTCCTACTTTCAGAATAGCGTAGATTTTCCTGACAATTTCCTGAGTAAACATCTTTATGCCCTCACTAGATAGCACCGGCAGTTGTAATGCGGTTTCTTCGGTGCGTATTTCAGCGGATAGATTTTGCCGTCACGAGAATTGCAAGTATGACAAACTTTTTCGTCCTCTTGCGTCACCCAACGAACAAAATCTGTATTCGTGTCATCGTATGCTTTCATAGCAGCTGCATCCGTGATTATATCGGCATACTGTTTTTGTGACTGATACCAATACCGCAGCGCTTTCTTTGCCGCCTTGTCAAGCGATTCTCCGGACAATACAGATTCAGCAAAGTATGCACGTTTTCGGTCAATATCGTTTCTCCACACATAGCCGGTAAGCGGATCAGGATTGTTCAGCAGTCCGGAAAGCCACATGCCGATTATGAAATCTTCGCAGCAGATTTCACGGTATTTCCACTTTGCAATTTTGCGAAATACACGTTCAGTTTCAGCGGAAATGTCATTGTACAACTCTTTCGATACACTAATGACATTTAGTGTATCAGCACGAATCTGCATCTTTGCGCTATTAAAACGCTGGATGTAATACCGGCGCAGATACTTCAATGCCTTGTCTGTGTAACTGTAAAAATTCACTCTGCATCACCGTCCGGCGTATCGTCATGATTCGTGTTGACCGAATCAGCAAGCATTTGTTCTTCCTGTTCAATACGCTGTTGTTCATATTCCTGTGAAATGGTATATGCGCTTTCAGGATCGCTGACAAGAGTTGAAAGCTGCCACGCCAAGCGCGGATGAATCTTGTTTGATGCAAGCATTGTGGTAAGCGCCTGAACTTTTGCGAGAAGATTGTCGGTATTTTGCCGTGTGAAATGAGGTTCAACGGATGCAAGCTGTAAATTCATGTCCTTTCGCATAAAGTTGCAAATACGCAATGCGATTCGCAGAAATTCGTTTTCGGACTTCTTGAAAATCCGCTCCGTATCAGATGCGCGGGCTTCGGCATCTGCGAAACCGTCACGCAGAATAACAGCGATACCGTTATCAGACGTTCCACCAGAACCGCCTGACCGTTTCGGCATACCCACGATTTCAAGCATCGTATCAATCATAAGGTTGATTGTTTCGCCGTTTTGCGTCTGATTCAGTTCAGACACAAGATATTTCACATCTCCGTCAGCAGGAACTTTCAGACCGCCTTGCTGACGCAGTTCAGAGAATTGTTCATCCGTAATGTCAGCACCCTTGATAACAAGCAGCGAATTGATAAACTGTTCTCTGCCGTCCGCTAAGTCGCTGAATGCCGAATTGATCGCATCCAGAAGCGACAGGACGATCTCAAACGAACCCAGCCGAGCATTGTTTGCCGGATATTCAATAATTGGAACTCTGCCGTAATAATGCTGCTGTTCGTCAATAATTGATTCCAAGTCACGAATCGGCTTTTTGATCTTATACAGTGTGTCTTTCGTCCAGCAGTTATAGATGATTGTGCCGTCCGCTTTCTTTACGCTGTTAACGCCGAGTATCGGTTTGTGACCCACTTCGTTGCTGTACACCACAAATGCAAAGCGCGGATCGAGCGTGAAAATATCAAACGGGCTTTCGCTATCGTCACGGTCTGGGTCGCTCATAACCATGCGAAAAGAAGTTCCACAGATATGAAACCACTCCGCAAGTTCAATGTCCTTTGCTGCTTTGTCACAGTCAGAAGCGTATCTATTCAGAGTGTCGATTTCACGCGATACCGTGTCAGATAGTTCAGTCGTTCGCTCTCCGCGACTGACATACTGAATCGGTTTGCCGAGCAGATAGCCGGTTTTGAATGTCACAATCTGATTTGCAAAGTTTGTGACGATCTGATTGTTGATCTCCGGTCGGATTTCCTTTACCTTATCAAAAATCGCCTGTCTGCCCTTGAAAATTCGGTACAGCTTGTCAATCTGCGCCGCATTGACGCGGTGAATCGTCAGAGCCTTTCGCAGAACATCACAAACATTTTGCCGCGTGATTTCTACATCGTCATAGTATATGATGGTTCGCCCAAACAGTTTTTCAGGCGTTACGCTCATTCACGACTCACCCCTTTCAGTTCTAAATCTAGTTATCCAATTACACAATAACACAATATATAGTGTATGTCAAGCAGTTTTCAAGATAATGGACGTTTTATACAACAGATTTACGAAACATTCGTGCGCGTTTACTAATGATTTCTAATGATATCAGAATGTTCGCTTGAAAATTTCAACTTTCCTGTCATACCGGCTGAAAATCATTGCAGAAGCCATTGCAAGAGAATCCGGCGCATCATCGTGAACATTCTTTCCTGCAACTTTGAATGCAAACACATTCTCCATGAACTGCTGATATTCTTTTGAACGCTTGCCGCTTGCCAAAAAGATGAAGTTTTCCATAATCAATGACGCTTCTGCCCACACACGATCCTGCTTGCGCTGGTGTGTGCTTGCCGGTTTTGTCTGCAAATTGATTCGCTTTCCGTTATCTGATAAATACTGCTCAACATCTTTCGGAAATTCCTCAGTTGCTTTTGTCGCTTCAATCATCATAGCAGACACGTTATGCTTTTCAGCGGTATTGCAAACAAGCGGAATCGTGACTTTCTTCAATTCAGACGAATAGACAACATCTGCAACATATACATCGCTCCCGTACACATAGCATACCGGAGCAGCAACAAAGTCACCGCCGCCATAGGCCGGATCAATCGTCATAACGATTCTATCCGGCTGACCGTCAGGCAATGTGCCGTTATAGAACCGCAGCGAATCAGACTCAAACAGACTTCCGGTTCGTTCAATCGGTTCCTGCTGATAACCGGCATCCCACGATGCAAGGTCGTTTTGCCGTTCAAAGGACGCACGGCGCATCTGGTAATACTCTGTGCTGAATCCTACTCCGTATTCGTAATCGAAGTTAGATTCATCATTTTCATCCAGAGCCGGGATGTTTATGACCTTATATCGAATATGAGCGAATTTCGGATCATTTTCAAGCATCTCACGCCGCACACCAATAGGATCAGCAACAGACCAACGTGTGCCGATAAACAGCATTTTCGTTTTCGCCTTGCCACGGGTAAGCAAATTGTTGTCAACCTTATCCCATGCCGATTTCAGGCGGTCTTTGTTCAGTGCTTCTTCAATGCCGCTTATCAGGTCATCCGCAATAATATACCCCGACGCATCACAGGCTCCATTCAAGGTTCCGTATAACGAACGCGCCGTCAAGCTATGGTAATGCTTGTTTCGGTCAAGATCAAGCCATTCCTCTTTGCTGTTCGTTTTCTTCAATTCGCTTGTCGGGAATATGTCTTTGTACAGATATGTCTGCGGATCATTCAGGATTTCAATAATGCCGTTGTAATAGGCCGCTGTGATTGTGTCCGAATAGGAACAGTACAAATTAGACCGTTCCGAGTCGCGCCCCATAATCCAGAGCATAAAGAAAATTGACAAGCTAGACTTACCCGTGCGAGGCGGTTGACTAATGTGCAGTTCATCCAGTCTATCTTCTTCCAAGTCCTGCAATGCGTCCGCAAATCGTTTCAGCACTTTCCGGCGCGGCTGATAGAATCGCTTTGATGCTTCTCGGTCAAGTTCCAGATAGAGCATGAACGAATCAAATCTATCCACAGCATCAAACCGCAATGCTTTCCGGTACAACTCATAGAACTTGCCTTTCTGTTCCAGCGCACGACTTCTCCGCATCATGTCAGCAGCGGTATAAAGCAGTTTCCTGTTTTCCTCATGCGCAAAGTCATAATCCGGATTATCCGACCGCCGATCAGTCTGCTTGCACAGGTTCGCAATGCAACTCCACCAATCGTTGTATTTTGATATGTCATACGGATGCTTTGACACTTCACGCTTTACTGCTACGAGTATCGCTTTCAGGTCGTATGCCATGCAATTTCCACCTCTCTTTCTACCCACAATATGAAACTGATTCTCATTATAATATTTTCGGGACAAAAAAATAGGGCTAGACCGAGTATGTTTAAACTCAATCTAGCCCCGTTTGGCTGTTCCGCACTACCAGTTTAGTGCGCCGTTATTCAATTTTCGATTTGTACCTCTCGTACCATTCAAGGAAGTTTCCGAACAGTTCTTTTTCAGCTACGGCGCGAATTTCAGCAGCTTCAAATTTGCTGTCGAATCTTCCGAGATTATATTTATGTCCTCTGAATCTGATAGATGCTTGCCACTTCCCGCGTGATTTATCCCAATTCACGCCGACAATGCCCGATTTATTCGCTTTTGTGATCTTGCTGTGCAGCTTTGACGGCTGTGTTCCGGATACGAATGTTCCGCTTTCGTGAAGCCCCTCTATCCGCTTTTCCTCAAACGGCTTGCACTTTCCGCATGACTTCACATCGCCGCTTTGTAAGGCATCCGACCGCACAATGCACTCATTTCCGCAGTCGCATTTGCATCTGTAATATACACGGCGCGGATCATCTCCATTCGCACGCTCTATCACGCAAAGATTTCCGAACACCTTGCCATGCAAAGAAGCATTTGCCCTTGCACAGCCGCATGAAGTCGTGTGACCTCGTTTCAGATTGCTTGACAGAGCAATAGTTTCACGCCCGCAATCGCACATGCAGAGCCATTTCTTGTCACCAACATAGCTTTTTACTGTCAGTCTGCCGTATCGTTGCCCGGTTAGATCGTTAAGTTTCATTGAATCACTTCCAGTTTTTAGCGGTTAAACGCATTTTTCTGATCCAATAGCGTTGATTTTTGCTCGATAGCATCAGTCAGATTGAACAAATACGAATTTAGGTTCATTGTCCGTTGAAGAAACAACAACCGCATTGCTGTCGCCGTATTTGACCTCATTCAACGAATCCCTAAACTGTTTGCTATACTGCTGAAACAAGTCAAGATCAAATTCATAGTTTTCGTCATTCGGTTGTGGCATCTCTGCAAATGCTTTATTCATAAGCGTATCCGACTGTTCAAGTGACTTATCCCACGCCATAATCAGCATTTTCTGTTCAGGCACAGAATCGTCAAGTGCATGAATTACAGCGTCGTATTGTTCTTTCTTTGCATAATCAGTCTTTGCTCCTTCAATGTAAAATTCCATATCAATATCTTTTCCCGTGCAGTCTGTTCCGCTTCTCACGTAAGATGAAATGTCAACACAATAATTCCATATTCCTGTCAGCCAGTTTTGTGCAGCGTTCACATCATTGTCGGTATACTCCGGATCGGCAGTTGCCGTTGTTGTGCTTTCCATAATAGTGGTTGTGTTCACAGTTGTTGCAGCAGATTCGGTCGTTGCTGTTTCATCCAGAGCTGTGACGGTCTGTTCCGCCGTACTCTGTGCCGTTTCAGTCTGTCCGCATCCAGTCAGGATTGCCATACACAAAATCGTTGCAAATAGCAGTTTCTTCATGCTAATCACCTCATTTCTTCATACTCTCACGCATAGCCGCAGCGTTATCCGCTTTTATACGTTCAATTTCACTTTCCGGAATATATCGCTCTGTTTCGATAGGAGCGTCATCTTCCGATACAATCCATTCCGACTTATCCTCCCTGTTCTTTGGACGAACAACAATCTCAAAACCGAGCGCATCCAGCATCTTGAACAAAACGCTCATCCGCAGGTCAGACGGTCTGCTAAGCATCGTTGCAATGCTTGTCTTATTCGCATATCCAAGTTTTACAGACAATGCCGCTTGACTTTCGCCTGAACGTTTCAGTGCCGCTTTCACAAGTTGTTTATCGTTCATTCCGTTCAGCCCCTTTCGTGTATCTTAATTGCAGTATACCACAAATTAGATAATTTGTCAAGCCCCTTTTTCTTTTTTGCCGCGATTTTCGGCTTTTTGTTTTTGCGGGTGGGGAGATGGTTAAACAACGCATGTGCGCGGGTACATTATACCCCGCGGGGAGGTCTCGGCGTCATCGGCTCGGCGTCGCCGCACATCATCTAGAACGCCACAGGAGAGCCGGAGCGCCGCCCATTGGTACAGATACCGCATGCCATGCCTGAGCGCATACAGATCCACAGAGCGCAACACACAGCGCCGTAACTGCACACAGTGCCATGATACCAGATACAGAGCAGGAGAGCCTACAATCGCACGGGAGCAGCCCCAGGACGCAAGCCGGGGACAGTCGCCGCAGATCGTGCCGGACTGGATACCGACACAATACACTTGACTTTTTATCATGTGACAATACGACAGCTAGAGGATACAAAAAGGCATTGCTTTATCATCTGGTTTGTGGTATAATACAATCACAGGCAAGGGGGACACGGAACGAGAAAAGCCGGACGGCTAAACCGGATCGAACCGGAGGCGCGGCGAATAAGTCCGAATCACCTTGAAACAATCTGAATCATAACAGGCGAAACGCCGGGAGGGAATCACAATGAAAAAGACCATGCTTACATATAAGACGCTGGACAGATCTGAATCATAGCAAGCCGGAGCGGAGGCGGCAAACACTCCGCAGCAGTCCGAACAATACCGAATAGGAGGAAAAACAATGAAATATCATAAAATCAGAAATATTCCGCTTGAAGTCTGCACGGCGGAGCAAATGATTGCATATAACATTGCATTTGCTAATTATGAATGGATTAGAACAAGATGCTTTGATAATTGGCGTGACGAAATTAGAACAATTATCAGACGGTATAAGACTGATCCGAAATTCAAGCGGTATGATATGGATTTAGTGCAAAGTGCGCTGCTTTCAGGATTTGAACAATATGCGCGTTATCCGTTTATCGCTTCCGATTATGAGAAGATAGGAAAAGCGTTTCCGGCTTTATACTTTGATAAAGAGGTGATTGCATGAACACGGCGAACCTGTACCGCGCGCAGCAATTAGCGATAGCAGCGGCGATTGATGCCGGAGACTACAGCAAAGCAAGCGATCTTGCAAGGCAGGATATACGGGCATTCGCACCGCCTGAAACCGCCGCAAAAACTGGACACAATCAGACATTGACACCGCGCCGGAAATGCGGTATCATTAAAGCAATCAAGCGGCATGTGCGCCGCAAAATCAAAAATTATAGGAGGGCTAAAAAAATGATGACTATGACATTTGCACAGATGCTCGCAGAGTTGGAGCGCGGCAACATGGACTATACAGCAAGCATGATTGAGGACGCTGCACAATGGACGCTTACGGACGGATCCACGATCAAAACTTACAGTCTTGGCAGAGATGGCGGATTTGAGATCATCGGAAGAGATGCAAACGGCGCAGCGGTGTGCTATATCTGCGCAGATAGCGGATATGAGCAGACCGGCGCAGACCTTGACGCAATCGCCGATGCAGTCAAGCACGGAGCGCAAACGCTCGAACAGGTGTTTGACATGTGGGAAAACGGTCTCGGCGGGGATCCTTTTGATTTGGATTATTTGCCGGAAGATTACAAATAAAAGCAACAGCCGCCGGATCACTCCGGCGGCACAACAAGAGGAGGAAAAGAAAATGAAAAAATATAAGTGGGTTAAGCATTTTGAAAACTGGAATAACCGCGGATATTCGCTGCACGACAACACAACCGG